>Ga0207951_100171_pt1 | contig 41471 bp, 38 predicted proteins | sample Subbio12Aug_8Bad_FD_184830 | JGI IMG/M metagenome (GOLD analysis project Ga0207951, IMG submission 184830) | Serpentinite rock and fluid subsurface biosphere microbial communities from McLaughlin Reserve, California, USA - CR12Aug_8Bad (SPAdes) | ecosystem: Environmental > Terrestrial > Deep... | reverse complement strand
TTTCCGTTGCTTCTCGCCCGGGATGGCGCATAATCCTACTTGCGAGGTCGTTGAAGAACTCAGATGGGCCGAAGCCGCAAGGTGGACGGTTCGTTCGAGGAAAGCAGCGGCCTCGCGCTTTTTGCGCTCATGTGACCCCCGCAAGGGCGCACCGCAATCTCAAGATGAGTATATCCACGCCAGGGACGACATTGCCTAACACCTCACGGGGAAGTCGCGTACGACAATCTCGACACCGGACGTGACCGCTTCCTCCACGATGCGCTCGACCTCCCTGAGGACGATCGTGGTCCGGTCCCGTCGACGGTGACGGTTGTCGTCCCCATAACGGTCGGGCCGGCCGCACACACAGCGCACTTCATCGCCGCCTCCTGAAGCCCTCGTGCCAGCGCCGGGCACTCGGTCGGTACACAGTCACTACGGTTATCGCATTGCTCGGCCGAGAAGACGGCTCCTCAACTCCCGTCGCTCACTCCCCACCCGAGGCCCATAGGCTGAGCGCATTCTTGCGCCTTCGCGCAGCAAGTACTAATCCGAGTGGTACTTATTCCACGAGGCAGCAAGTTTCGGGATTGTCCTTTACCAATCCGGTAAACTCTTGTACCTTTACCATATCGGTAAAGTCCGGGGACGAGGTCTCATGGAGGTCGACTACGCCACGAAGAAGCTCGCTGACACCCTCACCCAGCACAAACGGAGGGTGCGAGAGTATGGCGCCCTCGCCGAGAAGATCCACCGCCGCATACTGGAGCTGATAGCGGCTGACACCCTCGAGGTTATGCGCTTCGCTCCGGGCAGATGTCACGAACTGAAAGGTGACAGGGCTGGTCAACTCGCGGTCAGCATCACCGGCAACGTCCGTCTCGTCTTTCGGCCGCACGATGACCCTCCCCCTACGAAAGACGATGGCGGCCTCGACTGGACAGCTGTCACGGCGATCACCATCTTGGAGGTAACGGACTACCATGGCGACTAAGTACACCTACGACCCTAGAACCGACCTGCCTGTCGCTCCAGGAGAGACCATCCGGGAGATTCTCGAAGAGCGGGGAATCCTGCAGGCCGACTTCGCCGTGCGCCTAGGCAAGACCGAGAAGTTCGTGAGCCAGCTCGTCAACGGCAGGGCCTCGCTCACGCATGACACTGCTATCGAGCTGGAGAGGGTTCTTGGAGTCCCGTCATCATTCTGGAACAAGCTCGAGTCTATCTACCGCGATGCACTTGCACATCAGCGCCAGAAGACCGATGCGGCGGCACAGGCCGAGTGGGCGAAGTCGTTTCCACTCAAAGTAATGGAATCGCACGGCTGGATCGCGCGCGAAACCGGTTCAGCCGAGCAGGCCGAGGAGCTCCTCCGCTACTTCGGTGTCGCCACGATCGATGCCTACCAAGACTACTGGGGCGCGGATAAGCGGCTCGCCGCACGAATGAGCACGGCCTACACCGCCGAGACGCCCGCCATCACCGCATGGCTGCGCGCGGGAGAGCGCCAGGCGGAAGGGATTCGCACCGAACCGTTCAACGAGGCGGCGTTCCGCGAAGTTCTTGGTGAACTGCGCTCAGCGACCAGTATGCACCCGGAGGAGTGGCAGCCCATCATAGTGAAACGCTGCGCCGCCGCCGGTGTCGCCGTCGTGTTCGTGCCCGATCTACCCAGGACCCGCTGTCACGCGGTCAGCTGGTGGGCTAACCGGTCACGTGCGGTGATTCAGCTTGGTCTCAGATACAAAACCGATGACCAGTTGTGGTTCAGCTTCTTCCACGAGGCGGGACACGTGCTCCTGGACGAACGGCGCAGCGGTCGCATCTCTGACCTCAACGGCGACCCGCTAGCCGAGGAACGAGCGAACGCATTCGCCGCCGACTTCCTGATCCCGCCCGAGAACTACGAAGCGTTCAGGTCGCAACCCGGTCGCCTGAGCAAGACCAGCGTGAAGGCATTCGCCGAGGAGATCGGAATCGCACCGAGCATCTTAGTCGGACGACTGCAGCGCGAGGGGGTCATTCCGTTCAGCCACATGAACGCCCTCAAGACGAAGCTGGATTGGACCGGCTAGCTCTTGCGGTTATGAGGACTTCCACCCCGCACCCTCCTCGGCGGCCATCTGTGGCTGCTCGGCCTGGGCCGCCTCGGCGAGGAAGTCGTCCTCTTCGTGCTTGCCTTCGCTTCGGCTCTTCTCGACGCGCACCATCACGGGGATGCGGGTGAAGAGTCCGGAGAGCAGCGCCTCTCCAGTGTTGAGATTGGGCAGCGTCATCGCCTCGTCCTCGCCCATCGTCTCGACCACGTCGCGGATGTAGCGCTGGTCGTTGGGGTTGACGATGCGCAGGACGAGGAAGCTGTTGGCCTGCGAGAGCACGGTCGCGTCGATGCGGCTCGGGCGCTGCGAGATGAAGACGAGGCCCATGCCGTACTTGCGGCCCTCGGTGGCGATCTGCTTGATGATGGGGAGCGAGGGTGCGCCGGAGCCATCGATGCGGTTGGGGACGTGGCGTGGTAGTGAGCGTATCCCCAAGCGTCATCATGTCCGAGCTCGACGAGAAAGTAGCCGACGTCCTCCAGAGCGGCAGCCTCCTACGATCGAAAGAACGGTCTGATTCAATCGTCTTCGACTAGCGATCATCGAGTACGACCTGCCCGTCGAAATTGACGTAGACCGGCGTGATCGATCCTCGTTTCTCACCTACGCCCACGCGATACATGACCACAAACTGCGACCGCAGCATCGCCCCGAACGAGTTCTGGCTGTCCACATAGCCGGATACACGAACCTCTCCGGATTCCTTCTCGAACCCCCATCCGTCGAGGGGGCTCAGGAAGCTGCCCGGAAACTTCGCAGTGCTGGGAGACTTCAAGATTGCCTTGATCAGGATTTCCGTGCGGGCTTTAATCTCCGTGGGACCGCCTACATCGTCCCAGTACACGTAGTCAATGTTCCGCTTACCGCCCGAGTACAGCTTATCGAGATTCTCGTCCATCACTTCCGAGACCTCGTCTCCACGAAACATCACACCGTAACGCACGCCGACCATCGAGTCCCGCGATTCGACCAGGAACGTATCACCCTCGTCGGTGGCATCTCGCCCGACAACCTCGCCGATGTACTTGATGCCAGCGACGTGTGCAACGTCGATGAACGCTCGCGCCTGGACGTCAGACATCCCGCCTGACGTCAACCGCTGATACTCTTCCGTCCCCCGAACTGCCTCGAGAGCCGCCTGTCGCTCGGCCTCATCTTGTGCTGCCCGTTCCTCTTCGGCCCGCCTCTTCTCCTGCGCGAGCTCAGCCTCTCGCTCAGCCGATTCCTTCTGAACTGTCGCGACTCGCTCCGCCTCGAGCCTCTCCTGCTCTGCAATGCTCTCAGCCTCCAGTCGCTCTTGATCTGCGAGCCGTTGCTGTTCCTCTCTCTCGAGACGGGCGGCCCGCTCCCGTTCCTGCTCCTGCTGCTGCGCAAGCCGTTGCGCTTCAGCCTCTGCCTTATACGACGGCGAGTGCAGCGAGTCAGCAACAGCAAAGCTCACGAAGAACAGAATCAAACACGTAGCGAACCCGATGGCATTAGCAAGCACGTTCCTTCGCTTGAAGAGAGGAAGTCTTTCCCTGTAGCCGAAATCCGACAGCGCGAGCGCGGGAGTTATCAGCAAGAGGGAGAGCATCACGCCCTTGAGCACCTGAAGGAAGATGTCTCGAGCATCGGCTGAGGGCGATGCGGATGGCAAAACCGCGAAGAGCGTGAAGAGCAGCCAGAACACGTAGTATGCCAATGCAAGCACCATCTTGACCGGACTCCGCGACCTGAAGCCAAGGAGTCTGCCGCTGCGACAATCTGGAATCTCTGCACTCGCGTTTTCGTCCACCCGAAGAGAAATCGCCCATACGCGCATGTCTTCCGAGAGCCACGCAATCTGATCGAACGCGTCGTACTCAAGCACCTGTTCGAGCGTTACTGAAGTCCCGCCGATGGCGAATGCCCCGCTGAGGTGGTCGTACGTCAACTCCCGGCCATCAACGTACGTGCCGATCTGCTGCATCCCACTCCCTTGTCCAGCGCTTGTGTTCTCGTACAAGTCCATCCGACATCCCCCTGTGTCGACGAAACGCAGATTGCGCTCCAGCCGAAACGCGGCTCCCGCCCCGCTCGTGACCCTACCCCCGCCATACTTCCTCCACATGCCACGCGAGCAGTTCACGGTCCGGCTGCAACTCCTGTGCGGCTGGCACGTAGAGCTGCCGGCCAGCCTCAGCATAGTAGGTACGCCCGTTGTGGAAGTCGTCATACAATGCATCGCTGATAGCGAAGCGGTACTCCGACGTGACGGTCACATAACCGAGGTCAAACAACTTGTGGATGTCGCTGCGCAGGAGTAAACCGTTGCACACGTCATGCGTGCCGCCCGCCGAGTAGGGCTTGATGTGTGCGGCTTCGAGCACGGGCAGCGAATGCTCCCCGGTCACCGCGCACGCGCGATCATAGGCGTCAAGGACAGACACGCGAAAGATGCCCTGGCCGAGCCTCGGTGCAACGAGCGCGGGTTCGCCGTAGCGGTCGGCGGGGACTTCGGCAATGCCTAGCTGTCCGCCCAGCCCGGCGGAGCGCTCGAGGCATGCGGTGAAGATCCGCAGTCCCTCGCCTGTAGTGAGATCCTCGCCTCGACCGCTCACGATATTGGGAGCCCAGTCATCCGGTTCACGAATCCAGAGGGCCTCAGGGAAGAAGATCGGACTCGCGACCATGATGCAACCGATGTGGTAGTCGCCGGGGCGCTCGGGCGGGACACTCTTGTTGCGCCTACGGTAGCACTCGATGCGGGCACGCATCTCGTCGAAGTCACGAGCGCCGTTTGTGATCCCGAAGCTCTCCCACGCAAGCCACGCAGGCAGCACACTGAACCGGGCGAAGTAGCCGAAGCCGGCAATGGCGTTGTGCGGTGCCTTCAGGCGGAAGAAGAACGGTTCACCGGGCCGGATCGCCTTGAAACCTCGGCCGCCTGACGGCTGCCAGAAGTTGACCTCGTCGAGCGAGGGCTGGCTGCCGAGGAACCGGTACCACTCGTAGTCGGTGTTGCCGATGTAGCCCCGCATGGAGGCCTCCCCGCGCCTCGTCCGCTACACACCTCTGCGGAGGAGGATAGCATGAGTGCGCCGACCAACTGCCCGCTCCACCTGAGGCTCGCTCGCCCATTCTGCTACCCTGAGCGCACCCACAACCCGTCCCCTCGGGAGCCGCCGATGCTCGTCTACCAGGCCACCAAGCAGGAGTTCATGGATGATGTGGACCGCGACGCCATCGTCGACCACATCACGGCAGCATTCGAGCGCAAGGTTCATCGCGCCAACCCCCGTGAGGTGGAGTCTTGGCGCAACTCGATGCAGTACATGTATCGCGTACTCAACACTGACGCCCTTCCCGGTGGCTGCGGCGTGGCCATCGAGTTCGGCGTGCCATACACGAGCAGCCGCATCGACTTCCTATTCACTGGAAGACACGACGACGAGCGTGACTCGGCGGTCATCGTCGAACTCAAGCAGTGGAGCGAACTTGAAGCGGTCCCGGAGAAAGACGCGATCATCCGAACCTTCGTCGGCGGCGCGCACCGCGAGGTCTCTCACCCCTCGTATCAGGCGTGGTCGTACGCGCGGATGATCGAGGACTACAACGAGGCGGTCCGTGACGCACAGATCGAACTCATTCCCTGCGCATACCTGCACAACTATCGCGCCGCCGAGGGCTACGACCCCCTCCTCGACCCCGCGTACCTCGAATACCTCGAGCGCGCGCCTGCGTTCTGCCACGGTGATGCGCTCGCGCTACGGGACTTCATCTGCCGTCACATCACCCACGCCGACGACGGCCAGGTGCTCTACCACATCGAGAGCGGTCGGCTGCGCCCGTCGAAGTCACTGCAAGATGCGCTCTCCAGCATGCTCGACGGCAACCAGGAGTTCGTGATGATCGACGACCAGAAGGTCGTCTTCGAGCAAGCCGTCTCTCTCGCGCACGAGGCGCAGCGCACCGGCGAGAAGCACGTACTCATCATCCGAGGCGGCCCGGGCACGGGTAAGTCCGTAGTAGCCGTAAACCTACTCGTGCGCCTTACTGCGGCGAACATGGTCGTGCAGTACGTCTCCAAGAACGCCGCACCGCGCAATGCCTACTCCGCGCTGCTTCGCGCACGCAAGCGCACCAAAGCCTACATCGACAATCTGTTCCGTGGCTCGGGCGCGTTCCACGAGCTGACTGCAGAAGCCTTCGACGCGCTGGTGGTTGACGAAGCCCACCGCCTGAACGAGAAGTCGGGCATGTACGGCAACCTCGGCGAGAACCAGATCAAGGAACTCATCTCGGCGGCGCGGTTCACGGTCTTCTTCATCGATGAGAGTCAGCGCGTGACCCTGCGCGATGCCGGGACCGTCTCCGACATCCACGCGCACGCCCTCGCACTCAGCGCGCACGTCCACGAGACCGACCTGTTCTCGCAGTTCCGCTGCAACGGCTCGGAGGGCTACCTCACGTGGCTCGACGACGTCCTGGGAATCCGTCCTGCCGAGGAGCAGATCACGAACCTCGACTACGACTTCCGCGTCTTCGACGACCCAAACGAGATGCACGCCGAGATCGAGCGACTGAACGAGACCGCCAACAAGTCGCGTGTCGTGGCCGGCTACTGCTGGGACTGGGACGGCTCGAAGCGCTCCGACCCCGGCCACCACGACATCGACATGCCGCAGCACGGCTACAAGCGGTCGTGGAACCTCGGCTCGACGCCCACGTGGGCGATCGACGAGGGCTCGGTCGATCAGGTGGGCTGCATCCACACCTGCCAGGGGCTTGAGTTCGACTACGTGGGCGTGATCGTCGGCGACGACATGCGATCCGAGGACGGCCGGATCGTCACCGACGCCGCCGCGCGCTCGAAGATGGACTCCTCGCTCAAAGGTATCAAGAAGCTCGCGAGGGACGATTCCGAACGCGCCGCTCGCATCGCAGACGAGCTGATTCGCAACACCTACCGCGTGCTCATGACGCGTGGCATGAAGGGGTGCTTCGTGTTCTGCACGGATGCAGCGTTGGCGGAGTGGATGCGGAAGCAGGTGCCAGACGGGGTAGGTGTTGGTTACGTGCCCGTCTCCACCGCGCCACCCATAGCCGCTGAAGGCTTGGCCGCCGCCACTACCCAAGACCCGCTGGAGGGCTGATACCTATGCTCAACGACCTCACTCGCCGCATCGTCGAATTCCGTGACGAACGCGACTGGAAGCAGTACCACTCACCGCGCAACCTCGCAGCCTCGATCACGATTGAAGCCGCGGAGCTGCTTGAGTGCTTCCAGTGGAGCAGTGACGAGACCATCACCGAAGATGTCGCCCGCCGCCGTGACCAGATCGAGGCCGAGATTGCCGACGTGCTCATCTACGCGCTCCTGCTCGCACACGACACCGGCATCGACCCGGTTGCCGCTATCGAACGCAAGCTCGCAGCGAATGATGCGAAGTACCCGGCGGATAAGGCACGCGGGAAGCGGAACAAGTACACGGAGCTGTAGTCCCCATCACGCCACCGTGCGTGCCCGTGCCCAGGCGGCCGACCGCAAGCAGGACACTCTGGTGCCTGTCGCGACACTCCGCAGGAAGCGCATCGCGGCCAACCAGGATCAACCGGAGCGTCACATTCGGCACAGTACTCTTCGTGATATGACATCAGACCCCCTGAGTCGAGCCAACAACGTGGCGATTCAGTTGAAGCGCTTCCCTCTAATACAGCGCCATCATCACACCCCCTCTGATAGCAGGTCGAGGTAGCTCGAGTAAGCGTACACCCGATTGCGCTTCTTGCCGGTAAGCTCCCGCACGATTCCCAGTTCACCGAGCTTGTCCATAGCAGATGCCGCGGCGGGGTACGAAAGCCCAGTCCACTGTACGACTTCGGGAAGAGCAGCCACCGGCCGGGCCTTCAGCGCCTCGTGAACGCGATGCACCGAGCCTGCCTGTCTCCCGAGTTCACGAATGCGTCCCGCGTCCGCCTCAAACGCCCCTACAAGACTGCGGGCGGTCCGGACGGCGTCATCTGCTGTGGCCTCAACACCTTCAAGAAAGAAAGTGATCCACGTCTCCCAATCACCCTGTTCGCGACATGACATGAGCAGCCGATAGTACTCCTCACGGTGTTGCTTCAGATACAGGCTCAGGTAGAGAAGGGGCTCTCGAAGGAGTCCTGTTGCGCACAGGAAGAGTGTGACCAACAGCCGCCCGACGCGGCCATTGCCGTCCAGAAACGGATGGATCGACTCAAACTGCACGTGAGCAAGCGCTACCTTGATGAGCACCGGTACGCCATCGTCCTCAGCGTGAAGAAACTGCTCCAGTGCCCCCATAGATGCGCCGACCTCATCATGCGGCGGTGGCACGTACAGAGCATTGCCTGGACGCGTGCCTCCGATCCAGTTCTGGCTGCGTCGGAACTCCCCCGGATCCTGCTCGCTTCCCCGGCCCCGGGAAAGGAGAGTCCGGTGAATCTCACGGAGCAGCCGAGAGCTAATCGGGAATCCGTCGTTCAGGCGCCTCATCCCATGCTCCAGGGCGGCAACGTAGTTGCTCACCTCAACGACATCATCGATCGGGACACCGGGTGCCTCCTCCAGTTCGAACAGCAGAAGGTCCGACAGGGATGATTGCGTGCCCTCGATCTGAGACGAAAGTACGGCCTCCTTGCGCACATAGGTGTAGAGAAACAGTCCTGTGTCGGGCAGGAGGGTCGACACGCTGTCGAGCCTGCCGACAGCGAGCGATGCGCGCTCGAGTGGCATCTGCAGTACAGCAAGATCAAGCGGCGGATCGGGCGGCAACGCGGCGGGGACGAAGGCTCGAACCTCCTCGCCACCGTAGACTGTCTTCTCGAACCTTCCGGTTGGACCCCTGCGCACCACTCGCTCCAATGAATGAGAGTTTACTAACGCTCAACACTATTAAACCTTAGTCTGCTAATCTTGAATAGTGAGTGCGTCAGCCGCGGGGAATCGCATCCTGGTCGAGGAACAGGTGATCGAGCGACCAGCGCCCCCCCCTGTCCGGCACCGGCGGTTCCCGCGCCACGAACAACCCCGTCCGGATAGTCGGCCAGCAGACTCTACAGCACGTCCTCCGAGTCGTAGCCCGACTGCAGAAGCAGCGTCAGGTTCCCGTCTCTCCTCATCCTCTGCGATGTCCAGCTGACACGCAGTCTGCGTAAGCACGGCGCACCGACGGCTGGGGCCGGGGAGGTCTCAGGCGAGTTCCGCAGCAAGAAGGGCCGCCCACCGGGCGGCCCTACGCAGCGAGGACTGTCTGAGCCTGAGAACTCCCCGGGCCCCTGACCCCCCACCTACACGTACGTATACAGCTTCCCATACGGCCGATGGCTGACCGGCACCACCTTCGTGAACGGTACCGACAGCACCTCCTCGGCAGCCATCCCAAACCACTCGCAGTACTCCTCGACCACCGGCCGCAGCGCAGCCATATCGGCCTCACCCGCCGCAAACGTCCCCACCTCTTTCCCGCACTGCCACGGCTCGACCTCGCCGCGCACGTAGATCACACCGCCGTGCATGCCCGTGCCCAGATAGCCGCCCACCGGCGGGCCCTCGATGCGCGAGTCCATGCCCAGTAACACGAGCATTCCGCCGGCCATGTACTCGCCAAAGAAGTCGCGCGCCTTGCCGCCGCAGACCATCACGGGCACGTTGCCCTCGTAGGACTTCATGTGGATGCCCACGCGGTAGCCCACATCCCCACGCACGAACACTCGCCCGCCGCGCATGCCGTAGCCCAGCACGTCGCCTGCGTCCCCGTGAACGATCACCTTACCGGCGTTCATCGTGTTACCCACGCCGTCCTGCGCGTTGCCAAAGACCTCGACCACGGGCCCGTCCATGAACATCGCGAGGTCCTGGCCCGCCGTGCCGTGCACCTCGATGTGCACGTCTTTCGCACTCAATCCCGTGCCGATGTAGCGCTGCCCGTTCACGCCGAGCAGCCGCACCGTCTTCGCGCCCGCGTCGATCGCGGTGCGCACGGCAGCGTTTACCTGCTTGTAGTACACCCGCTTCGCGTCGATCGTCGCCGTGTCACCATCGAACGTGACCTCCGGCTCAACCTGCACGTAGCCCTGGATGGGCCCGGCTGCTTCTTTGACCGCTGCCATCTGCCAACGCCTCCTCTAAAGTCCCGCGGGCTTGACGCCCAGGATGTTGCACGTCTGCTCGTCGAGTCCGATCGAGCGCAAGCGTTCGCGGCTTCCGCGCAACGACTCGACCGCGTTCACGCCGAGCGCGCCGAGTATCTCCTGCAGCTCGTGGCTCCATGCGCTGACGAGGTTCACGAGACGCTCGGCACCCCACTCGGGGTCGACGCGCCGCGTGAGCTCGGGCTTTTGCGTGGTGAGCCCCCACGAGCACGAGCCGGTGTGGCACCCCTGGCACATGTGGCACCCCAGCGCCATCAGCGCCGCCGAGCCGATCGCCACCACATCGGCCCCCAGCGCGATGGCCTTGGCCATGTCCGCCGAGGAGCGGATCGAGCCGGCCACCACGATAGATGCCTGGTTGCGGATGCCCTCGTCACGCAACCGCTGATCCACGACCGCGATCGCGATCTCCACCGGTATGCCGATGTGGTCGCGGATGATCTGTGGCGCCGCTCCCGTGCCGCCGCGAAAACCGTCGAGGTAGACGTAGTCTGCCCCGGCGCGCACAATGCCGCTCGCGATCGCGGCGACGTTGTGCACGGCGGCGATCTTCACACCAACCGGCTTGTAGTCGGTCGCCTCCTTGATCGAGTAGATGAGCTGGCGCAGGTCCTCGATCGAGTAGATGTCGTGGTGCGGCGCGGGGCTAATCGCGTCCGAGCCCTGCGGGATCATCCGCGTGGCCGAGACCTCGCGGTCGATCTTCTCGCCCGGCAGGTGCCCGCCGATACCCGGCTTTGCCCCCTGCCCCACCTTGATCTCGATGGCGGCCGCGCGGTTCAGGTACTCCGGGCTCACACCGAAGCGTCCCGAGGCCACCTGCACGATGACGTTATCCGCGTACGGGTAGAGGTCGGCGTGCAGCCCGCCCTCGCCGGTGTTCATGAGGATACCGAGCCGCTCGGCAGCCATCGCAAGCGAGCGGTGCACGGGCAGCGAGACCGAGCCGTAGCTCATCGGCGAGAAGACGATGGGCGTGGCAAGCTCGATGTTCTTGGCGATCTGGTCGCTTTCTGAAAGGCGGAAGCCGCCGTTGCCGTCAGAGACCACTTCTACCGAGTCCGGCTTGCGGCCCAGGTACGTCCGCAACTCCATCGGCTCTCGGAGCGGGTCGATGGAGGGGTTGGTGACCTGGCACGCGTCGAGCACAAGGTGGTCGAATATCTTCTGGTAGGGCTTGTCGTTGCCCATGCCGGTGAGCATAACGCCACCCGTCTCGGCTTGGCGCCAGATGGCGGTGCGCAGACCCGGTGACCAGTTGGCGTTCTCGCGCATCGCAAGATCGTTCTTCTTGATGGTGATGCAGTGCGCCGGGCAGTACGTCACGCAGCGGTGGCACGCGCGGCACTTGGCGTCGTCCGGGATGGGACGCTCGGAGAACGAGTAGACGTTCCACCCGCACTGCTGCACGCACCGGCCGCACTTGTGGCACTTGTCGTAGTCGATGTGGACCTTGAACTCGGGTTGTATCAGAGTCTGCGGCATGATTAGCTCACTCCTACGGTCTCGCGGACCTCGACGCGAGCGATAACCGGCTCGCCGGCCTTGGGCGCCCAGACGCGGTCCGGCGCGTCGAGCACCTCGCGAATAGCGCTCTCTTCCGAGGCGACCATGAGCACCGAGCCCTGGCGGGCGGCAACCAGCGGGCGGAGTTTGATGCGGTCGTTGAGCGCCACCATGCCGCCGTTGAAGCCGAGCACGATCGCGAACGGACCGTTGAGCATGCCCGGGCCATAGACGGCGCGCAACGCGCGCATGACGGCGCGCTCCTGTGGCGGCATGCGGTCGATCTCGGACCACAGCGGGCTCGCGAGCGCCTTGCACGCGAGCTCGATGGGCAACTTGTGGCGCCGCAGCATCAGATCGAAGAGATACGCGGCGACCTCGGTGTCGGTCCCGAGCGAACACGTGTAGCCAAACGCCTCGAGGTAGCGCGAGTTGATGCCGTAGCTCGAGATCTCACCGTTGTGCACGATCGACCAGTCGAGCAGCGTGAAGGGGTGCGCGCCGCCCCACCAGCCCGGCGTGTTGGTGGGAAACCGGTTGTGCCCCACCCACGTGTGGCCCTGGTACTCGTCGAGCCGGTAGTAGTGGCCGATCTCCTCGGGAAAGCCCACTCCCTTAAACGCGCCCATGTTCTTGCCACTGCTCGCGACAAACGCGCCATCGACCGAGGAGTTGACGCGCATGACCACGTGCACAACGAAGTCCTCAGGCGTCATCTCGGCCTCTTCGAGCTTGCGCGCGTTGGGCACGAGGAAGTAGCGCCACAGCAGCGGCGCGTCGCTGATACCTTTCACGCGGCGCGTGGGCATCGGCTCGGCGAGATCGACCTGGAAATTGGCGCGCAGAACCGTCTCTGCGTCATTTCTCGCCCGCTCGTCGTGGTACATCATGTGGAAGCAGAAGTGGTCCGGGAACTCGGGGTAGATGCCATAACCCGCGAATCCGCCGCCAAGCCCGTTGCCGCGGTCGCGCTGCACGGCCATCGCGCGAATTGCGACCTTGCCACTCATAAGTCCGCCGGACTCGTCACAGATGCCCATGAGTCCGCACCCGCCGTGGATCTTGTAAGGCGCCTCGGCACCGTACGCGGGACGCGTGCTAGCACACGTGCCTTCGCGGTCCGTGAACGCCGGCATCCTGGTGGTGGGCATCCGCTCGAGTAGCGGTTCGAAAGCCATCTCTACTCTCCCTCGTTCTCGAAGTGGCGGCCGATCAGCCGCGCTACGGCGTCACCGCCGGTGGCGGGCAGTGGTGCGAGTCCGAGCTTCTTGCGCGCAGACTCTTTGGGCTTGCCGAGCGTTCCGGTCTTAAGGAACGTCTCGTACGCCGAGGTAACCGACTCCGGCCCGCTACCCGCCGCTATCGCGAGCTCCTTGAGCTGCCTGAACGTCTCGGCCATGCCGATGCCGGAATGACACAGCTCCTGACAGGTGTAGCACTCGAGGCACTTCCAGAGCTGGCCGTCGGACACGACCTCGTCGAGATGTCCGCGCACGAGATCGCCGATGATCTCTGTCGGCGCGAACGAGGTGTCGACCTTGCAGACCGGGCAATCATCCTTGCACGCCTGGCACGAGTAGCACGTGCCGAGAAGAGCGACGTCGAAGTGCTCCGCGAGGCGGATCCTATCGACCGTGCGAGAACCCCAGCGCGCGAGGAACGGCTCGACGGAGACGCGGTGCATGGAAAGACCGAACTCCTCGGGCTCGTGACCGTAAGTCAGGGCGAGAAGCTCGGCGAGGTAGAGGACGGGCACGTGGATATCCTCGTTACCGCGCTGCAGCGCTGCCTGGTTGAGGTCGAACTGCTGGAAACAGCTCGGGCACACCACCACGAGTGCGTCGACCTCCTCGCGCTGCACGTCGGCGAGCTTGCGCCGCGCGAACGCGAGCGAGGTCTCCCGCTCGCCTACGCGGTCGAGCGCGCCGCCGCAGCACTGCATCTTGGTGGGGTAGTCGACCACACGCGCGCCGAGCGCGGTGATGAGCGCCTCGACCTTGGTGGGGTGCAGCGGGTCGTCCCAACGCACGGCCGGCTGCGGACGCAGCAGATGGCAGCCGTAGTGGACGGCGATGCGCATCCCCCACAGCGGCTTGACGACCTTCGATGCCACAAGCCCCGTGCCGATCTCGTCGACGAGCCACTCGGCGAAGTGCACGACCTTGTTCGAGCCGCTGTAGTGGAGCTCTTCTGTGGCGAGGCGCTCGTTGATCTCCTCGCGCTCGCGCCACCCGGTGCGCAGATGGCTCTGCGCCTCCTTGAACGTCGAGTAGCAGCCGTTGCACGGGGTCACAACGTCGAGCTCGGCCTGCTCGGTGATGGCGAGGTTGCGAGCGGCTGCGGTAAAAAACGCGCGCTCATCGCTCGCCTTGACGAGGACGCCCTCCGGACAGCACGTGTGGCCTGCAAGCTCGTGCACGGTGGCGCCGAGGTCGTCGAAGACCACACGCGTCGCCTTCTCGATGAACGGGAAGCGCGCCGGGATCGTGCATCCCCAGAACGCTGCGAACTCTCTCATGTCGCGCACCCTCTCTCCAGCCGAGACACCCGGGCGGCCCCGGAAATACAAAAAGCCCGCCACAGCCCTTGGTGGGCCGGGCGAGCTTCATCGCTCGTCACAATGTGAAGTCGACACGCCGTTGTGCCGTCTGCGGACAGTGTAGCACGCAGCGTGCCGCCAAGGAAGCGCAGGTGCCCTGCACGAGCGCCCTGCACAGGTGCCCCGCGCTCGCCCTACTCGAACTCCCCCGCTCCCTACCAGCTACAGCGAGAGCAGCCGGGAGGCGACGAAAAAGTAGATGAGCAGTCCGGTCACATCGACTATCGACGTGATCATCGGACTCGACGCAACCGCGGGATCCCAGCCAATCCTTGTAAAGAAGAATGGCAGAGACATGCCAAACAGGTTCGCCACGAGTACGATGCCCGCCATCGAGATCGCCACCACCACGCCGATCATGACGTTGCCGTGGAACATTCCGAGGAAGAAAGCTCCGCCAGCGAGCGTGATTCCGAGGGCGAGGCCGACCCCTATCTCCTTGAGAAACGTCGTGAACCACTGGTCAAGGGCGACATCGTCGGTCACCAGCGCGCGTACCATCAGCATCGCCGATTGCGACCCGGTGTTGCCCCCGGAGGCGATGAGCATCGGGATGAAGAAGGCAAGCGCGATCACTTCCGTAAGCATCGTCTCGTACGCCGCAACGATAGACGACGAAAAGAGGTTCACGAACAACAAGATCGCAAGCCAGCCGATCCGCTTGCCGTACAGGTCCCGAATGCTCAAACGACGGTAGCTCTGGCGCAGCGGGGCGACTGACGCGGTGCGATGGATGTCCTCGGTGACCTCTTCTTCGAGGACGTCGAACACGTCATCGGCGGTCACGATGCCGATGAGCACGCCCGCCGAGTCCACGACCGGAAGCGCGATCGTGTCGTGGCGCCGCATCTCGCGCACCGCTTCTTCCTGGTCATCGAACGCCGAGACACTCGCGTGCACCGGTTCCATGACATCAACCACGCGTTGCTCGGGCTCGGCGAGGATGAGCCGCCGCAACTCGCACACGCCCTCGAGACGCCAGCCGCTGCCGATCACGTAGAGCACGTCGATCGTCTCGGAATCGCGTCCCCGCTCCCGCACGTGCGAAAGCGCGTGAGCGACGGTCCACTCGGGACGGATGGCAACGTAGTCGGTCGTCGCGAGGCGGCCAACGCTCTCCGATGGATAACCGAGCAACTGGCGCACCTCAGCGAGGTCTTCCGCGCCGAGAAGGTTCAGGAGCTTTTGCGTGATCTCGCCTGGAAGCTCCTCGAAGAGCTCCGTGCGGTCGTCCGGAGCCATCGCGGCGAGCAGGCGGCGTGTCTCCCGATCGGTAAGTCCGCCGAGAATGACGTCCTGGTCGTGGCCGTCAAGGTAGGAAAAGACTTCATCCGACAGATCGCGCGGGAGCAGCCGGAAGACGAGCAGGCGCTCGGGCATCTCCACGCCGAGCAGGAGGTCCGCGACCTCGGGTACTGAGAGCTCGGCGAGCAGGCGGCGTACCGCGAGCCAGTCATGAACGTCTACGAGGGCGCGTACCTCGTCACGCACCTCCTCGATGCTGCTCGTCTCGGTGTGCATGCGCCACCCTCCTCTCGCTCTCGACCGCTTACCTCACCCCGCATCACCCTCCAGCACTCAAGGTTACCCCTCTTGCGCTTCCTCCGCGAGAAGAATCGCGTCAGCAACCTGCTTCAGTGTGATCCGCCGGTCCATCGCGAGCCGCTGTAGGCGGGCAAACGCCTCAGGCTCGGTCATCCCGCGCGCCATCAGCACTCCCTTTGCACGGTCAAGCAACGTTCGCGTCGCGAGCCGCTCGGTAAGGTCAGAAACCTCCTCGGCGAGTTGACTCGCCTCCTTGAAACGCGCGGTCGCGACGTGCATCGCGCAAATGACGTCGGCCTTGGAAAACGGCTTGACGAGGTAGCCCATCGCCCCCGCACGGCACGCCTCCTCGACCTGGGCTGATCCCGAGAACGCCGTCACCATGACGACCGGCGCTATGCGCTCATCCCCGATCACGGCCGCCGCCGCAAGCCCGCTCATCACGGGCATCTCGATGTCCATGAACACGACGTCCGGGGCGAGCGAGCGCGCCATCTCGATGGCGGCGCGTCCGTCCGCGGCCTCGCCCACGACCTCGTGACCGTCCTCTTCTACCATCTCACGCAGGTCCATCCTGATGATGGCCTCGTCTTCGACTATCAGCACGCGCACGGACCTCACTCCTCCTTGGCGGCATCAGCCGCCGTGCCGCCGGACGCACGCAGGGGGACGCATACCGTCACCTTTGTGCCGCGATCCGAGCTAAACGTCAGGGTCCCGCCGAGATCATCACGCACGATCGTGCGAACGATAGCCAACCCCAGATTGCCCGTCGCACCCTCGTCGAATCCAGGCGGCAATCCGCGGCCTTCATCGCGGACAGCGACGATGAGCGTTGCGGGCGATCGCCGCAGTGAAACCGTCACCGCACCGGTGGCGCCGTCGCCCATCCCGTGCTCGATAGCGTTGTGGACGAGTTCGGCGACGACGAGCGCGAGCGAGGTCGCAACGCGGTCTGCAACGGTGCCGGCCTCACCTTCAACCTCTACAATCACGGCTGAGTGTGGGCCGAGCAGTCCGCGTGCCACCATGTCCACCACGATATGAGCAGCTGCGGTGAAGTCGACTTCGTCTCCCGCCGAGATCGCAAGCATGTCGTGGACCACCGCCATAGACGCGATGCGCTCGACCGCCTCGGCGAGCGAACGGCGTGCCTCCTCGCTCTCGGTTCGGCGGGCCTGGATGCGCAGCAGGCTCGCGATCGTCTGCAGGTTGTTCTTCACGCGGTGGTGGATCTCGCGTATGGTCGCTTCCTTAACCGCGAGCTCGCGCTGGCGAGCGTGAGCCTCGGTAAGGTCCTCGACGAGCACGAGCGCTCCGTGGTCGAGGCGCATCGCCCGGTAGTCGAGGACGCGGGCGCCGACCTCGACCTGAGTGTGCGCCGCCCGGCCGGCACGATCGAGCAGGACAGGCGCGAGCGCGACCAAGCCGCCTGGCAAACGTGTGGCCGGCATGCCGGTCACTCTCCCCTCCACCCCCGCGAGCCGCATGATGTTGACAGCGTTGGGACTCGCGTATCCCACCGTGCCGCCCGCGTCGATTCTCAGCACGCCGTCACCCGCCCGGCGGCCCGTCGCAAACGTCTCGCCGTGAGTCGTCGTGAACGGCATCCGCGCAAGGATTCCGAGTACCTCTTCAACCGCGTCCATGAACCGGCGCTCCATCGTGCCTGGCGCCTCGAGCACCTGTAGCGAGATATCGCGAATCACCACAGCAAACACTTCGCCCGACGGGGCGTGGACGGGGTAACTCTTAGTCACGTACGAGATGCCGCCTGTCGTGCGGCGGCGCGTCCCTTCCACCGGTACGCCAACTTGCAGCGCCTCGTACGCCTCCTGTTCGCGCTCAGGCGGGAGCGCGAGTCCTTCCCGAGTCGCGCGGGAGGTAGTCGGCGCCGTCATCGGACGCGCGTCTGCAACTACCGTAAGAACACCCCCCGGTCCGGCAAGCGCAAGAGTCGCGTCAGCGTAGCCGAGATCGGCGATGAGCTGCAGGTTCGCTTCGATCGCCTCGGCGTGTCTGGCGGTTGAGACGGCATTTTCGACGGTGTCTGACATGCGCCGAGTATATCGCGCATCGACAACTAGCCGTTCGTCCGGATGTGGTGACCTTTCGTCATCCACTCACCGATACACCCAGTATGGTCGGCCGATGAGGAGGACGCCCGTGCGCACAGACGGATTCAACGGCACGCTCCAGCGCGAACGTCACTTGAACGCGCTCTCCTACGTGGTCATCGTCGCGCTTATCGCCATCAGTGGTGTCTTGCTGTTCATGTTGCTTACCAGCACGCCCGTCCCTGACGCGTGGCTATTTACGGATCACGTATTCCGAACCGTGTTCACCGGCCTGCTGCTCGCCATAATCTTGTACATGATCGATCAGCGCCGCCGCTTGCGAGGTGAACTCCTGGCGGCCCACCGGCGACTCGAAGATGCGAACCGTGAGATCACCTCCGCCCTCGGCCGCCTCAGCTACGCCCAACACGTAGCCGAGGTCATGACATCGCTTACTCAGACCGACGCGCTCGAGCGCGTTCTCCGAGAGTCAGCCCAGCATTTTGGTGCTGAAGCCGCCGCCGTCGTGGGTGAGGAGGTGACGCTTTTTGCTGACGAGTCGCTTGAGTACTCCGCCGCGCACACCGTTGCGCTCCAGGTCGCTCTCGACGCGGTGCGCGCCGGAAAGCCGATTGAGATCTCGAACACGCAGACCGGTTCAGAAGCGCTCGCCGTGCCACTGCGCATCCGAGGCGAGCTGGCTTCGGTATTGTGCCTCTGGAAATCCGGCGAACCGTTTGACCCGGACCACCTCGAAGGACTCGGCCTCGTCGCCCGGATCATCGAACTCGCCAAGGAAAACCAGCTCCTTCTCGCCGAAGCGCGTACCCAGCTCGCTGGCACACTTCGCACGCTGGCGACCCTCATCGACAGCCGGGTTCCGGAGTACCGGCGCCGTAGCGCGCTGATCGCTGAGCACGTCGTGTCGGTGGGCGGGCGGCTCGGCCTCGAGGAGCGGACGCTCAGCGATTTGCGGATCGCCGCGATGCTCGCTGATGTCGGAATGCTCGAGGTGTCCGACTCGATCATCTTGGCAGAGCGTCCCCTCACACCCGAGGAGACCGCCCAGATCCGGCTCCATCCCGCAAAAGGCGCGTACGTCGCCCGCAACGCCGCGTTCTCGCCCACCGTGCAAGAGGCGATCCGCGACCACCACGAACGCCTCGACGGGTCCGGGTATCCGCGGCGGCTAGTCGGGGACCAGATCGCGATTGGAGCGCGCATCCTTGCGGTTGCCGACTCGTTCAGCTCGATGACGAGTCCGCGGCCGTATCGGCCCGCAATGAGCATTGATCACGCGGTCTCGGAACTCATCCGCGGGGCGGACGTTGTGTACGATCGCAGAGTCGTGCAAGCGTTCATCGAAGTAATCGGCTATAGATCACCTGACCGCGTCACCGCTCAGAGCGCCGATCCGATCGCCGAGCAAGGCCGCGGCCGTACACGCAAGGAGCGTGTCGGGATCAACTAGGCGCATCCGTGCCGCTTCGGTACAATCGGCGAGCGGCACACGTGCCGCACCGTGCCCGGGTGGCGGAACAGGCAGACGCGCCGGTCTCAAAAACCGGTTCCTGAAAGGGAGTGCGGGTTCGATTCCCGCCCCGGGCACCATGTACGAGCAGTGCGCACAGCGCTCAGCCCGCCGAAGGCTCGGACGCTGCCCCGCCGGTGTTGCCGTTACAGCTCCGGGGATGGTCGCGGATATAGTCGACCGCCTCGTCAACCGAGTCGGTCATAAATATCCGGTCGATGTCGCTCGCGTCGATCGTCCCCTCAGCCACGAGCCGCGCTTGAAAGAAATCGATCATCGGCTCCCAGAAGTCGCAGCCCAGCGCCACGAGCGGGAACCCGTCGATCTTGCCGGTCTGCATCAGCGTGAGCGTCTCAAAGAGCTCGTCGAGCGTGCCATACCCGCCGGGCAGGATGACGAACGCGCATGAGTACTTCACGAGCATCACTTTGCGCACAAAGAAGTGCTCGAACTCGATGAGGCGATCGACGTACGGGTTGGCGTGCTGCTCGAACGGAAGATGGATGTTCGCGCCGATCGAGAGTCCGCCGGCCTCTCTCGCACCGCGGTTCGCCGCCTCCATCACGCCGGGTCCCGCCCCCGTCATTACCGCATATCCGCGCGTGGCAAGCGCCGCGCCGAGGCTGCGCGCAAGTGTGTAGTACCGGTGGCCCTCCTCGAAGCGTGCCGAGCCAAACACGGTAACTGTCGGTTCCTCAATCGAGAGAAACTCAAATCCTCGCAAGAACTCCAGGAAGTAGCGCACGGCGCTTTCGACGTTGTCCGAGTGCTTGCGCTTGCCACGCAGAAACTCGGCCTCGGTGCCTTTGACCTGCTCGAGCAAGGACGGCTTCTGGAGCGCCCTGCTAAGCGGCAGGTCACGTCGGGACGCCTCGTACGATCCGCTGTCCGCGTTCACCGCGCCTCCTCACTGTGATAGATCCGGTCTGCGATTTATCACCGGCTGACCGGTGAGCCATTACGCGAGCTACTCCAACAGGTCAAGGACGCGGCACGCCGCTTCGAGGCACGTGACGTGATAGAGCGCCTCCTCGAGCGTTGCGCCGATCGCAAACACTCCGTGTGTCGCGAGCACTGCGATGGGATGCCCAGCGAGCGCCTCGGCAAGTAACGAAGCCGCTTCAGCCGAGCCGATCGTCTCAGCGGCGCGCACCACCGGGACGGCCCCACCGAGCACGTAGAGCGCCTCTGAGTCGACAGGCGTGATCACGTCATAGCGTATCGAGCGCGCAATCGTGTGAACGGGGTGCGCGTGCACGACCGCACGCGTAGCTGTCTCCTCGTAGAGCGCGCGGTGCACGACGAGCTCGCGTGAGCACTCGGCATCGCGATCGCACGCGGACGTCCGCGTCCACACGACGTCCAGGTCGCCCAGACGCCCGAGCATCGCGCCACGTCTCGTGATGAAGATGCGACCGCCGTGGCGCTCCGAGAGGTTGCCGCCATGACTCGAGATCGCTCCAGTCAAAAAGAGGTCACGCCCTACCGCAGAAAACCGCTCACGAACATCCGCGTCGATGATGGGGTCGAGCCGTTCCACGCATCCTCCTTCAGGGGCGCCTCTGCCTCCGCCTCCACCAAAGTCGTCGGCCCTTAGCACTCCACGGTGTCGTGGCCGGATTGCTGGTATTCGAGCGCACGCGCGAGCCGGTAAAAATCACTCCCCCGCTCGATCATCCGGACGCGCGTCTTGAGCGTTGCCGGATCGATCAGGTCGCTAAAGGGCACGTAGGTAAGCTCGAGCTGCTTCTCGACGCTCACCATGTGACCGCTCAAGCCTTCCTCGGCCAGCGCACGGAACGCCCCGAACCCGAGCTGTGTGCCCAAGAGCACGTCGAACGCGCTCGGCTCTGCGCAGCGCGTCTCATACCCGATCTGCTTGTGGCGGACCTTGATTGGCTCCCCGGTGATCGTCTCGTACGCGTTTTCGATCTCGCCCGAAAGCAACCGGCCTACCTGCGCCGCGCCGAGAGTGACGTTGCCGTGCTCATCAACGCTTTGAGGACGCTGGTCGTCGGGCAGGCGATCGGCGAGACCCTCGGCCACGCAGATAATGCCGTACTCGCGACCGTCCGCTTTACGCGCCACGATGAGCTCGGCTAGATCCCGCGCGACCGACCGCGCATCGAAGTCGCCGTCGAAGTCCTCCACGGAAAGCATCCGCGTCGCCTCGCCCGCGATGCCAGAGGCGTACGTGAGCCAGCCCGCCTTGCGGCCCATGAGCTCGAGGACGTACCAGACCTTTGTCGAGCGCGCGTCAGCCCCGAGGTTTCTTATCTCGCCCGCCGCGTAGTGCGCCGCCGAGAAGAACCCGAACGTCCAATCGATCCCGAAGTAATCGTTGTCTATCGTCTTGGGCAGATGGATGATTCGCACGCGCCTGAGCTCAGGCATGAGTCCTTGCATCGTGTAGAGGTAGTTCGCTGTCTTTAACGTGTCATCTCCGCCGATGGACACGAGCGCGTCGATCTCGTGCGCGTCAAACGCGTCGAATACCGCTCTTAGCCTCGCGTTTTTCTCCATGTCTACGAGGTCAGCTGAGGACTCTATCCGCTTGCCGGGGTTCGCGCGCGAGGTGCAAAGCACGATGTCCTTGCGGTTGCGAATCTGCGAGACGTCGTCACGCTTCAGGCACCGGTAGTGCGTGCCTTCCACGAGAGGCGTGGTGGCCGAGTGCCGCTCGAGGTTCTCGTAACCGTCGAGAAAGCCAATGACGCACACGCCTGCGTTTAAGAAGCTCAGTGCCGCGGCAGAGATGACCGCGTTGGCCGCTGGGGCCGGACCGCCAGAGAACAAGATGCCGACGCGCTTGATATCGTGCGAATGACTCACAGAACACACCTCCACACGAGCAGTTCAGGTCGTCGGATGGTACTTACCCGGCGCCTTCCTCGATGACTCCGACCCGGCGCACTCGCTCGTGGCGTGCGGCGACGAGCGCCTCCGCGTCGAGCGGCAAGAGATCCCTGAGTGCGGCTACGACGCGCTCTTTGACCGCACCCATCACGCCAGCCGGATCGCGATGCGCGCCGCCAAGAGGCTCGGCGACGATCTCATCGGCGATACCGAGGCCGACGAGGCGGTCCGCCGTCAGCGAGAGACACGAAGCGACCTCGGCGGCCTTGCTCGCGTCCTTGTGGAGGATCGAGGCGCACGCTTCGGGGCTGATGACCGAGTAATACGAGTTCTCAAGCATGATGAGCCGGTTGCCAAAGCCGATCGCGAGCGCGCCGCCCGAACCGCCCTCGCCGATACCTACGCAGACAACCGGGACGCGCACTCCCGCGAGCACGCTGAGCGCCTCCGCGATCGCCCACGCCTGACCGCGCTCCTCAGCCTCGATACCGGGGTACGCACCCGGCGTGTCTATAAACGTGACGATCGGCAACCCGAAGCGGTCGGCGAGGCGCATGGCGCGGATAGCCTTTCGAAAGCCCTCAGGGTGCGCCATGCCAAAGTTGCGCGCGAGGTTCTCGCGCGTGTTCTTACCCTTACGGTGTCCGAGAACTACCGTTCGCACGCCGCTGATCGTCGCAAGCGCGGCGATAATCGCTTCGTCGTTCCCAAAGAGCCGGTCACCATGGAGCTCTACGACGTCGGTGAAGAGCGTGTCGAGGTACTCCTGCGTCTTGGGCCGGTCCGGATGACGGCTGATCTGGACGCGCTCCCACGGCGCTAGGTCCCGGTACGTCCGTTCGCGGAGCTCTTCTATCTGCTTCGCGAGAGCTTCCACCTCGCCCGAGAGTTCCGGGTTGGCGGTCACATCGATACGGCGCAAACCTTCGAGCTTGGCCTCCAGCTCCGCGAGTGGGCGCTCGAACTCCATCGTGAAGCGGCGGGTCATCGCGCACCACCGCCGTTGGCTCCGGCAAGGTAGTCGAGCACGAGTCCGAGCCGCGCGGGAAGTTGTCCGCGCGGAACAACGTCGTCGACCATGCCATGCGCAAGCAGGTACTCGGCGGACTGGAAGCCCTTGGGCACGCTCTGGCGGATCGTCTGCTCGATGACGCGCGGCCCGGCAAAGCCAATAAGCGCGCCCGGCTCGGCAAAAATGATGTCAGCAAGCACCGCGAAGCTCGCGGTCACGCCGCCCATCGTGGGATCGGTAAGCACCGAGACGTACGGCAGCCGGGCCTCTGAGAGCCTGCGCGCCGCGTCGGCGGTCTTGGCCATCTGCATGAGCGAGAGCATGCCCTCTTGCATGCGCGCTCCGCCCGACGCGATGACAAACACGACGCCGCGCCGCTCCGCGACGGCAAGCTCGAAAGCGCGAGTGACCTTCTCGCCCACCGCTGAGCCCATCGACGCCCCGATGAAGCGGAAATCCATCGCGCCGAGGACCACCTGGTGGCCCGCCACCGTCGCCCTGCCCGTCACGAGCGCCTCGGCGAGCCCGGACTTCTCACGCGCGCCCGCGAGGCTCGCGGCGTAGGGCTTGGCGGCGGTGAAGCCGAGCGGGTCGGTCGAGGTGAGGGCCGCGTCGATCTCCGCGAAGGAGCCGGGGTCGGCGATAAAAGCGATCCGCTCGGCGGAGGTCATCGCAAAGTGGTGCCCGCAGTGAGGGCACACGCGGGCGTTCTCGATGAGCTGGCCCTCGTAGACGATGCGCTTGCAGCCGACGCACTTTACCCACACGCCTTCGGGCACGTCCGCTCGCGACGCCTCTGAGGCACGCGGCGTCGTGTAGCGACTTGATTCGCGTGCCTTGAACCAATCTGAGATGGACAAGTCCGTCCCCTGTGTCGCATCGGTGCCCGCGCGCGGTTGCGCTACGAGATGGTGAAGTCCGCCCGTCCCTCGAAGACTTCGAGCGCCTCATCAGCGGACGCGTCGGCGAGCGTGATCGCGCTGATCGCCTTGGTGAGACGCACCGCCTCGCCGAGCGGGCGCTGGTGGATGTTGCGGCCGGTGGCGTTCCCGGTCGCGTCGCCCACGTGGATCTGCTCCCAGAGCTGGGTGAGGAACGTCTTGGCATCGACGGTCGATCCACCGGCGCACACAAGACCTGTGCGGCCTGAAGCGAGCGAGGCCTCTTTCAGGAGCTCGGCTGAGGAGAAGGCGCTGTTGCCCTTAGGCGGATTGACCTTCACAAAATCAGCGCCGAGGCTCACGGCGACACCGGCGGCGCCGGCGATCAAGTGCGCGTCCTTCTCGTCAGCCACAGCCTTGCCGCGAGGGTACATCCACAGCACGACGAGCATGCCGACACTGTGCGCGTCGGCGATGAGCTGGCCGGCCTCCGCCATCATCTGTGCCTCGTACTCCGAGCCGATGTAGATCGTGTAGCCGAGCCCCACGACGTTGACGCCGTTGTCGCGAAGGTCGATGGCGGTCTGGATGTCGTAGAGCTGCGGCGAGTACGGGTCTTCCTGGCTCGTCTTGACGAGGTGCGTCTTGCTGTTGATCTTGACGAGGTAGTTGATGTCCGGGTAGTCGGCGGCGTACTGGGCGATGAGGCCGCGCTGTCCAGCGAGGATGCCGATCGTGCCCTGCGACCCGATGCGGAACAGGTGCTCGGGATCGGCGTCCTCCGCCGAGATGCCCTCGCCGTAGAAGTCGTCGTTTAGGTGCTCGATCTTCTGGTCGCAGGCGAAGAGCATAAGGCGGCCAGTGCCGCGGGTGGCGGCCATGTAGTTGTCGATGTAGGTCTCGCGTGCCTCGGCAGGCACATCGGCCGGAACACGTACCTGGTCACGGGTAATACTCGGCATGGAAAACCCCTCCTGGTCTATGGTCAGGCTCCGGGATACAGCGCGCCCGCAGGGGCAGGCGCGCTCCTATTCAATGTAGTCGAACGGGGCGGGGTTTTCTAGACGCGACGCGACGGCGCCAACGTAACGCCCACGCCGCCCCTACCCCTCGTAGCGGTTGGTGATCGGCATCCGGCGGTCCTTGCCAAACGCCTTTGGGGTCACCCGTATGCCAACAGGCCCTTGGCGCCTCTTGTACTCAGCGCCATCGACCATGCGGCACACCTGCTCGACCACCTCACGGTCGTGACCGGCGGCGATGATGCGTTCGCGAGAGAAATCGCGCTCGACATAATCGGCAAGGACCGCGTCGAGCACGTCGTAGTGAGGCAGCGTGTCGTAGTCGGTCTGACCGGCGGCGAGCTCGGCGCTCGGTACCTTCTCGATCGTCGAGCGCGGAATGACCTCGCCGGCGCGGTTGCGCCAGCGTGCGAGCTCCCACACGCGCGTCTTGAAGATGTCTTTGATCGGCGCGAACCCGCCAACCATGTCACCGTAGAGCGTCGAGTAGCCCACCGCGAGTTCGCTCTTGTTGCCGGTCGCGAGCACGAGCCAGCCAAACTTGTTCGACAGCGCCATGAGAAACATCCCGCGCACGCGGGCCTGGAGGTTCTCCTCGGTCACGTCAGGATCGTAGCCCGCGAAGTGGGGCTCGAGTGCGTCGAGCATCGCGGCGAAGGGTCTTTCGATCGGAAGCTCGCGGCACTCGAACCCGAGGTTGGCGGCGAGCGCGTGCGAGTCCTCCACGCTGCCTGAAGACGAGTAGCGCGACGGCATCGTCACGCCGTGCACGCGCTTTGCGCCGATCGCGTCAACAGCGACCGTCGCCGTGAGCGCCGAATCAATCCCTCCGGACAACCCGACAACGACCTCGCGAAAACCGTTCTTCTCGACGTAGTCGCGCAGGCCGAGGGTGAGCGCCGCGTAGACCTCCTCGTCGCGGTCTGGGAGTTGCGCGATCGGGCCGCCGCCGGGGATGTCGGCGATCAGCAGGTCCTCCGCGAACGCCGCCGCTCGCGCGACCACGGTACCCGACGGGTCGATGAGCACGGAGCGGCCATCGAAAACGAGCTCGTCCTGACCGCCCACGAGGTTGCAAAACGCGAGCCACACGCCGTTTTCGGCGGCTCGTGCGGCCAGCATCGCCTCACGGTCGGTACCCTTTCCTGTGTGGAACGGCGAAGCCGAGAGGTTCACGAGAACGCGTGCGTCTCGGGCGGCCTCAGCGGCCACCCCGGGGATCCAGACATCCTCACACACCGTCACCGAGACGGTCTCGCCTGCGACCGCGACATGCGACACGGAAGCGCCGGGCTCAAAGTAGCGCTCCTCGTCGAAGACCCCGTAGTTGGGAAGCATCCGCTTGCGGTAGACGTGCTCAACGGCCCCGTCACGGATCAGCGCGGCAGCGTTGTAGAGCACTCCCGCATCGGCGTCGACGAACCCGGCAAGCGTCGCGCCGCCCGCGCACTGCGCCGCCACTCCCTTGAGCGCCTCAAGGTTGTCGTGGACGAAGTGTGCTCGCGCAAGCAGATCCTCCGGGGGATATCCGGTCAGCACGAGCTCGGGAAAGACGGTGAGGTCCGCTCCGGCCCCGTGGGCGCGGTGCATCGCCCGGACAACACGGACGGCGTTTCCCTCGATGTCCCCGACGACTGCGTTCACCTGCGCGAGCGCGATACGCACGGTGCCCCTCTCGGCATGTTGGGTGCTGACGTTGAAAGGATAGCACCCCGCAGGCGCGGTCCTTGCTCACGTGGTTCGATGTGGCTCAAACAAGCCCGGCGATATGCCGATAAAACGGGCAGATACTACCTGTCCCGACGATGGAGGCGCGGGATGGTGCGTAAGGAGATATGTCCGCGATGCCGCGGCGACAAGTACGTGGCCGTTAGGACGGACACGGGCGCGTCAAAGCACCTCAAGTGCCCGGAGTGCAACGGTACCGGCTACAAAGTAAGGGTGGTCCACCACTTTGCCCGGTAGCGAAGACGCCTACCGGACGGCCGTTTTGAGCGCCGCGGCAAGCTCGCGTACGAACTCTCCCACCGTCTGAGGATCGCGTTGCCGCGCCACGATCGCAGAACCGATCACGACGCCGTCTGCGACCACACCCACAGCAGCCGCCTGCGCGGGCGTCGAGACACCAAACCCCACCGCCACCGGCAGCGCCGTAGCGGCTTTCACGCGCACGACGAGTTCCGCAAGCCCAGGGGCTAGCTCGGCGCGCTCTCCCGTGACGCCGGTCGAAGAGACGCAGTAGACAAACCCCTCGGAGGCCGAGCCGATCACCGCAAGCCGCTCCTGCGTGGATGTCGGCGCCGCAAGGAACACGGTGTCAAGGCCGTGCGCGACGTCACGCCACGGCAACGCGGCCTCAGGCGGCATGTCCGGCACGATGACGCCCGACACGCCCGCCGCCCGCATCGCCTCGGCGGCATTGGCAAGTCCAAAACGCATGAGCGGGTTCAGGTACGTCATAAGCGCTACCGGCGGCGCAGGCGCGTCTGGTGTCGATCCGCCGATGAACTCGGCAGCAAGCGAGATCGTCTCGGCGAGGCCAAACCCGTGCTCGCGCGCAATGCCCGCCGCGCTTGCGATGACAGGACCGTCCGCGACGGGGTCGCCGTAGGGCACTCCGAGCTCGATAACGTCAGCTCCGGCGGCCGCGGCGGCGCGCAATGACGCGAGCGACGTCGCACGGTCGGGAAAACCGGCCATCAGGTAGGTGATGAGCGCGGTTCGCCCTGCCGTAAAACCGCGGCTGAGGCCAACCACGGCATGCTGGTTATCCAGAGCCAAGACCCGCCTCCCGCACGATGTCCATATCTTTGTCGCCCCGGCCAGACACGTTTACCACCACGATCGCCTCAGGACCAAGCTCGGCCCCGAGTCTGGGCAACATCGCGAGCGCATGACTGCTCTCGATCGCCGGGATGATGCCCTCGGTTTTCGTGAGCAGGGCGAATGCTTCGAGCGCTTCGGCATCGGTCACGGCTTCGTAGCGTACGAGGCCTTCATCTTTGAGATAGCTGTGCTCAGGTCCCACACCGGGGTAGTCAAGCCCGGCCGAGATCGAATACGCCTCAAGCGGATTGCCGGCGTCGTCTTGAAGCAGGTAGCTGTAGAAGCCGTGCAGCACGCCGGGCGAGCCTTTGGTGAGCGCCGCGCCGTGCTTGTGGGTGTCGACGCCGAGCCCGGCCGCCTCCGCGCCCACAAGGAGCGGGCGCTTGCTCGCCGACAGGGCGCGCAGGAACGGGTAGAACATGCCGATGGCGTTCGAGCCGCCCCCGATACACGCGACGACAGCGTCGGGCGTGCGCTCGAGCCGCCCCTCGAGCTGCACGAGCGTCTCCTCGCCGATCACCTTCTGGAACTCGCGCACGATCGCCGGGTACGGGTGCGGCCCGACCGCGCTGCCGAGAACGTAGAAGGTGTCGTTGACGCGTTCGACCCAGTGGCGGAGCGCGGCGGTGACAGCGTCGGCGAGCGTGCCAGTTCCCTCCGCCACGGGAATGACCTGCGCGCCAAGCAGCCGCATCTTGTAGACGTTGAGGGATTGGCGGCGCATGTCCTCAGTACCCATGAACACCGCGCATTCCAGGCCGAAAAGGGCCGCCGCGGTCGCGGTCGCCACTCCGTGCTGGCCAGCTCCCGTCTCGGCGATGACCCGGAACTTGCCCATGCGGCGCGCGAGCAAACACTGGCCCACGGTGTTGTTGATCTTGTGCGCGCCGGTGTGCGTGAGGTCTTCGCGCTTGAGGTAGACGCGGCCGAGCCCGGTCGCCTCAGCGAGCCGGTCAGCACGGTAGAGCGGTGTGGGACGGCCCACGTAGTCTTGCAGCAACGTGCCAAACTCCCCGGCGAACGCGGGGTCCTCAAGCGCGTGCGAGAACGCCTCGGCAAGTTCATTGAGCGCGGGCACAACCGTCTCAGGCACGAACGTGCCGCCGTACGGTCCAAAAAATCCCTGCGCGTCGGGACTCGAGTACGCGGACTCCGCCGAGGGGAGCAACGACTCTTTCATACTCTCTCCTCCTCATCGGCCGCTCGAACAGCGGCGACGAACGCATGTAGCGCAAGTTTGTCTTTGTAGCGGGGACGCTCCTCCACGCCTGAGGCGACGTCGACCGCGAAGGGGCGCAGCGTTCGCACGGCATCGCCGACGTTTGCTGGCGTAAGACCACCCGCGACCGCCACCGGTATCCAATCGGGCAGCGGAAGCACGCTGTTCCACGCAAACGTGCGTCCGGTACCGCCGTCCTTGCCCTCAACCAAGGTGTCGAGGAGCAGCGCGGCAACGCTCCCGCGATACGCCTCAAGACTCGCTGGATCAAACGCGGGGCCGACCCGCACCGCCTTGACCACGGGAGCGGGAGCATCGACGCACATCTCGGGTGTTTCAGCGCCGTGGAACTGCACGGCCGCCAGGTGAAGCCTCCCGACCGCCTCGGCAACGAAGTGCGCGGGCGCGTCCACAAAGACGCCAACCCGCGCCACGAACGGCGGCACGACCGCGAACACCGCCTCAGCCTGGGAGATCGTGACCTGCCGGAGCGAATCCGTGAGCACTACGCCAACGGCGTCAGCCCCGGCGCGCACAGCTCTCGCCGCGTCTTGCGGCGTGGTAAGACCGCAGATCTTGACCCGTGTCCTGACGTTACGCACGTCACTCCCTTCCCGGCACGACGCTCACGCGCTCTCGCACATTGCGCCGTTGGCAAAATCGTAGTCCTGCAGCTTGTCGCTGTTGTACGCCTCGTATGCCGCCAGATCGAAGTGGCCGTGGCCCGACAAGCAAAACAGGATCGTGCGGTCTTGGCCCGCCTCACGCGCTGCGAGCGCCTCGTCGATCGCCACGCGGATGGCATGGCTCGATTCCGGCGCGGGCAAGATGCCCTCGGCTCGCGCGAACCGCACGGCCGCCTCGAAGCACGCGTTTTGGTGAACGGCGACCGCTTCGATCGCACCTTCCTTCGCAAGCATCGACACGAGTGGCGAATCGCCATGATAACGCAGTCCGCCTGCGTGGATGCCAGCGGGCACGAAATCGTGGCCGAGGGTGTACATGAGCATCTTGGGCGTCATGCCTGCCTCGTCGCCGAGGTCGTAGCGGTACTCGCCCGCGGTGAGCGTGGGGCACGCCTTCGGCTCGACTGCGACAAGGCGCACGTTCGACTTTCCGTCGAGACGGCGCTTGTAGTATGGGAACGAGATACCGGCGAAGTTGGAACCGCCGCCCACGCACGCCACCACGACGTCGGGCTCAACGCCGGCCATCTCCATCTGCAAAATGGCTTCCTCGCCGATGATCGTCTGGTGCAGGCAAACGTGGTTGAGCACACTGCCAAGGCAGTAGTGGGTGTCCTCACGCATCGCTGCGTCCTCGACCGCCTCAGAGATCGCTATGCCGAGCGACCCGAGCGATGAAGGATCGACGTCGAGCACATGGCGGCCCGCGTTCGTGCGGGTGCTGGGCGAGGAGATGACCTCGGCGCCGTAGGTCTCCATGAGGATGCGACGGTACGGTTTCTGGTCATACGAGATGCCCACCATGTAAACGGTGCACTCCATGTCGTAGAGCGCGCACGCGATCGACATTGCGCTGCCCCACTGACCAGCACCGGTCTCGGTCGAGATGCGCTTGATGCCCTCAAGCTTGTTGTAGAACGCCTGCGGGATAGCGGTGTTGGGCTTGTGGCTCCCCGCCGGCGAGACGCCCTCGTACTTGTAGTAGATCTTCACCCCCTCGGGAAGGCCGAGGTCGCGCTCGAGCTGGAGCGCGCGGTTGAGCGGGCTCGGACGGTACGTCTTGTAGACCGCTTGGACCTCCTCGGGAATCTCGATGTAGCGCTCCGGCGACATCTCCTGCTTGATGAGTTCCATCGCAAAGAGCGGGGCGAGCGCCTCGGGGCCAATCGGCTCGTCGGTCTGCGGGTGGAGCGGCGGTGCGAGCGGGGCGGGCAGGTCAGGGATGATGTTGTACCAACTCGTTGGCATGTCCTTCTCGTCGAGCACGAACTTGGTGCGGTCTGACATCTCGATCTCCTCCTTCACGCTGTGCCGGTCAGGTATGGGCTGGCATATCTACGCGGGCGGCGCCTCGTGCGACACCCGTCAACTCTTCAAGCACGTCTTCCGGAAACGGCGCGCGCATGAGCGTCTCGCCCACGAGCACCGCGTGGGCGCCTGCGGCCGCGGCGGCCTCCACGTCTGCTCGCGTGCGCGTGCCGCTGGCCGCGACAACGGTGACGCCGGGTAGCTCCGCTGCCGCCGAGACCACCCGGCGGGCACGTGCGGGATCGACCGCAAGGGTGCGCAGGTCGCGCGCGTTCACGCCGATGAGCGTCGCGCCACACCTGCGCGCGATGGCGAGCTCGGTCTCGTCGACGACCTCCACGAGCGCCTCGAGGTGCAGCGTCGCCGCAAGGTCGAGGTAGTCGCAAAGGCGCTCCTCGCCGAGCACGCTCACCATGAGGAGCACGGCGTCCGCGCCGTGACCGCGGGCGGCGAAGACTTGTGCCGGATCGACCACGAAGTCCTTGGCGAGCACCGGCACCTCAACCGCATCCGCAACGTCCGAGAGGTCCGCGAACGACCCAGCGAAGACCTCCGGCTCGGTGAGCACGCTGATGGCGGCCGCTCCTCCGTCCGTGTAGTGGAGCGCCTGCTTGGACGCCTCGCACTCCGGCGCGATTGGCCCGGCGCTCGGAGAGGCCTTCTTGACCTCGGCGATCACGGCGACATCGGAGCGCTCGGTGAGCGCAGCGGCGAACGGACGCGGAGCGCGCGCGCAACACGCGAGCCGCTCGCGATCGGCTGCAGGCAGCGCGCCGTACTCGGCTGCGATGCGCGCCGTGCGTCGCGCGATCATCTCTGTGAGGAAGTCGCTCACCGTACGCCTCCCGCACCGGAACCGTGCGCCGCCGTGACGGCGAGCCGCCGCGAAACAGCCACGAGCGACTCGAGGGCCGCGAGCGCCCGTCCGGAGTCGATCGACTCGCGTGCGGCGACCACACCGGCCGCGAGATCGTCTGCCGCGCCGGCGGCAAGCAGCGCCGCTCCGGCGTTCATGAGCACGATGTCGCGGTGCGGTCCGTGCGCGCCCTCGAGTACGGACCGCAGAATGCCCGCGTTTGCGGCCGCATCACCGCCGGTGATGCCAGAAAGCGTACCTCGTGCGATGCCGACCTCCTCAGGCGTGACCTCGTAGGTGCGCACCCCGCCTGCGTCCGCGTCATACTCGGCCACGGTGGTCGGGCCGAGCGTCGAGACCTCGTCGAGACCGGGGTACCCGTGTACGACGAGCACCCGCTCGGCGCCGAGACGCCCGGCGACCTCGGCCATGACCGGCGCGAGACGCGCATCGTAGACGCCGAGGAGCTGACGGCGCGCACCGGCCGGATTGGTGAGCGGGCCAAGGACGTTGAAAACGGTGCGGATGCCAATTTCACGCCGCGGACCGGCCGCGTGCCGCATGCTCGCGTGTAGCGAGGGCGCGAACAGGAAGCCCACGTTGCACTCGTCCACGCACCGAGCCATCTGCACCGGGTCGAGGGATACGTCGACACCGAGAGCTTCAAGGACATCAGCCGAGCCCGCCGCGCTCGAGACAGCGCGGTTGCCGTGCTTGGCGACCGCCACGCCCGCGCCAGCAACCACAAACGCGGTCGTCGTCGATATGTTGAAGGTCGCAAGCCCGTCGCCACCGGTCCCGCACGTGTCGATGTAGCGCTCGACGACGGGCCGTACCGCGGTGGCGCGGTCGCGCATCGCGCGCGCGAAGCCGACGATCTCATCGGCGGTCTCGCCCTTCATGCGCATCCCCACGATGAGCGCGCTGATCTGCGCGTCCGTCGCGTCGCCGTCCATGATGGCGCCCATGACCGCGTACGCGTCCTCCTCGGTGAGCGATGCTGCGCAGCTCACCGCCCCGATGGCCGAGGCGATCGCGCGAGCGGTATCGGTCCGCGGGGCGCTTGCGGGGGGCGCGGGCGCGTCCACGCTCGCGGTCCCAAGCGCGGACTCGGCGGGCTGCGCGGCGGGCGCGGCGGGCTCGGCGGGGGCAAGCTCACCCGCGAGCACGAGGAAGTTCGCGAGCAGCTTCGCGCCCTCGGGGGTGAGCACGCTTTCAGGGTGGAACTGCACGCCATAAAGCGGCAGCTCGCGGTGGGTGAGCGCCATCACGACTCCATCGGACGTGCGCGCGTGCACCTCAAGGGCATCGGGCAGGGACTCGACCTCGACGCAAAGGGAGTGGTAGCGCGTCGCGGTGAACGGGCTCGGGATGCCGACGAAAAGTCCGGTGGCGTCGTGGTGCACCTCGTCGGTCTTGCCGTGAACCGGCACCGGCGCTCGGCACACAGTGCCGCCGTAGACATCGGCGATGCACTGGTGGCCAAGACACACGCCGAGGAGCGGCACGCCGGCCCCCGCCGCGGCGCGCACGACATCGCGAGAAACACCCGCGTCATCCGGGGTGCCGGGACCGGGCGAGATGACAATGCCCACGGGGCCAAGCGCAAGGGCGTCTCTTGCGGAGATCTCATCGTTGCGGCGCACCTCGACCTCAGCGCCGAGCGCCGCGAGAAGCTGCACGAGGTTGTAGGTGAAGCTGTCGTAGTTGTCGATGACGAGGATCACGCGGCACCTCCCTCGCTGCGCATCCCGGCGGCCAACTTGAGCGCCTTGTGGAGCGCACGCGCCTTGTACAGGCACTCGTCGTACTCGCGCTCTGGGACGGAGTCGGCGACGATGCCCGCACCAGACTGCAGGTAGGCGCGCCCGCCAGCGAGCACGAACGTGCGAATAGTGATGCACATGTCCATCGCCCCGTCGAGCCCAAAATATCCCACCGTGCCGGCGTACGGTCCACGCGCCGCGGGCTCAAGGTCGGCGATGATCTCCATCGCGCGGACCTTGGGCGCGCCCGAAACCGTCCCCGCCGGGAACGTCGCCTCAAGCGCGTCGACAGCGTCCCTGCCCGGCGCGAGTTCGCCGGTCACGTTGCTGACAATGTGCATCACGTGGCTGTAGTACTCGACCTCCATGAGCTCGTCCACGGAAACGCTGCCCGGCACGCTCACGCGCCCGAGATCGTTTCTTCCGAGATCGACAAGCATGACGTGCTCAGCGCGCTCCTTCTCGTCTGCGAGCAGATCGGCGCGCAAGCGGCCATCCTCGGCGAGATCGGCGCCGCGTGGGCGCGTGCCCGCGAGCGGGCGCGTGAGTACCGTGTTGCCCTCCACGCGCACGAGCGGCTCGGGGCTCGACCCCACGAGCGTCACGTCACGCGTGCGCAGGTAGAACATGTACGGGCTCGGGTTCACCGCGCGCAACACGCGATAGAGATCAACGCCATCGCCGTCGTACGGGGCGCTGAAACGCTGCGAGAGCACGACCTGGAAGATGTCGCCCGCCGCGATGTGCTCCTTGGCGCGCCTGACCTGGCCGAGAAACTCCTCGCGCGACGTGTGCTCGGTGAGCGGGACCTCGGCGGTAACGCCCACGCTACCAAGCTCCGCGCCGCGCGGCCCCTCGTCAATGCGCCTGAGGTAGCCGTTAATGCGGCCGAGCGCGCGGTCGTACGCGGCCTCCGGCGCACCCCCGGGCCTCACCGGCGCAATCACCTGCATGACGCGGCGCGCGTGATCGAACGCCACGACGACGTCGGCCATCATGAAGACGAGATCGGGCACGCCGAGCTCATCGGTCGCGTGCCGGGGGACCTTCTCGAAGGCGGTGGCGGCCTCGTAGCCAACGTAGCCAACCGCGCCGCCCACAAACAGCGGCAATCCCGGCACCCGCGCCACGCGTCCCGCGTCGAGTCTCCGGGCGACCACGCGCAGCGGGTCATCCGCCTGCTCGCCGCTCACGCCGCCGTTTTCCACGACGACCTCGCTCCCGCGCGCGCTCACGACCTCGCGGTCGCCCACACCCAGGAAGCTGTAGCGGCCGAGCCGCTCTCCCCCGACGACGCTCTCAAGCAGGAACGCGTGCTCCGCGCCCTCGGCGAGCGCCATGAACGCGCTGATCGGTGTCGCGAGGTCGGCGTAGACCTCGCGCGCCACGGGGACCACGTCGTGGTCCTCCGCCAACCGCACAAACTCATCTCTGCTCGGCACGATCATGCCCCGCACTCCTTCTCGGCACGTTTCACCTGAGAGATGCGGGGCCCCTAACCTGCCGAGAGAACACAAAGACCCCTCATCCCCAAGGGACGAGAGGTCATCTCGCGGTGCCACCCTTGTTGCCCCGCCACCGTGCGGCGGGACCACTTGTCCTGACAGTACGTGGACGACCGCGCCGCGTTCGCGGTGGCGCTCCGTCCGAATACCCGGTCCCTTGTATCGGTGGGAGTCCGCCGGAACTAGTAGGCGTCGCCGCCGTTGCTCCGGAGCCTCAGGGGTCCATTCCTGCCGGTCGCCCAGGCCGGGTTTCCACCATCCCCGACTCTCTACACTGTGCTGACCGGAGTACTACTCCCCGTCATCGGCGCGTATCCGATTGTAGGCGCGAGTGTAGCATCGTGACGCAACGGGGTGCAAATCGCTCGCGTACCGAATCAGTATCGGACGTTGCACTCACGCCCGGTACGCCTCTGCACAGCGATCAGCGAAGCTCCGCCTGAGCGCGCCTAATCTGGTGTACGATCGGGAGCAACTCCTCGTAGGGCATGCGCTCATGGCGGGTGTCGAGCAGCACCGGGACGCTCATGTATCTCCTCCGCGCGCCCCCTACTTCCGCCTGCTCGCGAGCTCGGCCGCAAGCTCGTCGGGCGAAACACCCTCGCGCACCATCACGACGAGCAGGTGGTAGACGAGATCGCCGATCTCGTAACGCAGCTGCTCGGTGTCGCGGTCGCGGGCGGCGATGATCACCTCGGCGGCCTCCTCACCGATCTTTTTGAGGAGCTTCTCTTGCGGGCCGGCGAGAAGCGCGCTCGTGTAGGAGCCCTCGGGCATCTCGGCTTTGCGCTGCTCGAGCACGGCGAAGAGCTCCTCGAGAACGGGGCCGATGCGCAGGGGCTCGGCCGGGCTCGGCGTGGCAAAAGAGGAGCTGACGGTGTCATCGCTCATGGGGAGCGTCCCCCTCGGCTGCAAGCGGACGGTAGAAACATGTGCGCTCGCCGGTATGGCACGCCACGCCCTGCTGGGAGACGCGCACAAGGAGCGCGTCGGCATCGCAGTCGGCGAGCACCTCGACGACCTGCTGGGTGTTGCCGGACGTCTCACCCTTGCACCAGTACTCCTGGCGCGAGCGGCTCCAAAACCACGTGCGGCCTGTCTCGAGCGTGCGGCGGACCGCCTCGTCGTTCATGTAGGCGACCATGAGCACCTCATCGGTGTCGTGCTGCTGCACGACGGCGCAGATGAGGCCCTTGTCGTCGAACTTCAAGTCCTCGATGCGGACGGACTCACTCACCTGACCCACACTCCTTCCACGGGTGAACGCGCTTCCTCGGCGACCTCGACCCTGCGTACCGGTATGTCGTGGGAAGCAAGGTGGCGCTTGATGTCGGTGATCCTGAACGTGCCAAAATGCAACGTGCTCGCCGCGAGCACCGCGTCGGCGTCCGCCTCGGCGATGACCTCGGCGAAGTGATCGAGCTCTCCCGCGCCGCCGCTCGCTATGACGGGGATTGAAAGCGCGCGGGTGATTGCGCGCGTGAGGGGGATGTCGTAACCGTCGTTGGTGCCGTCACGGTCCATGCTCGTGAGCAGGATCTCCCCGGCACCGAGACGTTCGGCCTCGCGCGCCCACTCGACGGCGTCGAGACCGGTCGCAACGCGCCCGCCATTGATGAAGACCTCCCAGCGCTCCCGCCCGCCGGGAACACGCCGCGCGTCGATCGCCACGACGATGCACTGCGACCCGTAGATGCGGCTCGTCTGGGTGATGAGTCCCGGCTCGCGCACCACAGCGGAGTTGAGCGAGACCTTGTCGGAGCCGGCGAGCAGCATCGCGCGGATGTCGGCCGCCGAGCGCATCCCGCCGCCGACGGTGTACGGGATGAAGACCTCCTCGGCAGTTCGCGCAGCGACCTCGAGCATCGCCGGGCGCTCCTCGTGACTTGCGGTGATGTCGAGAAAGACAAGCTCGTCGGCACCCTCCGCGTCGTAGAACGCGGCGAGTTTAACGGGATCGCCCGCATCGACGAGGTCAACGAAGTTGACACCCTTGACCACGCGCCCGTCGTGCACGTCGAGGCAGGGTATGACGCGCTTCATCAACACGGCAGCGTCACGGCTCCACTCCGTAACCCACGGCGATCGCTTCTGGCAGCGTGAAGCGCCGTTCGTAGAGCGCCACGCCCACGATGACGCCTTCCACCACTGAGCCGAGCGAGGCGAGATCCCGGATGTCGTCGAGTTCTGAGACGCCGCCGGAAGCGATGAGGGGAATGTCGATTTGGTTTGCCAGAGCGCGGTACGCGCCGTAGTTCACACCCGCCTGCATGCCGTCACGCGAGATATCTGTATAAACGACACGCTTTACGCCAAGAAGTTCAAGCTCGCCGATGAGTTCGAGCACGCCGCGCTCGGTGCCCTGACGCCACCCCTCGATCGCGACCTTTCCGTCGCGCGCGTCTATGCCCGCGACCACCGCCTCCGGGTACGCCGCGCACGCCTCGGCAACGAACTCCGGGCTCGTCACGAGGGTCGTGCCGAGCACACACCGCGTGACGCCGGCATCCATGAGGGCCGCAAACGTCGCCATCGAACGGATCCCGCCGCCAGTCTGGACCGGTACATCGACCTCGGCGGCGATACGGCGGATGACCTCGATGTTGGCGGGCACTCCGTCACGCGCACCGTCGAGGTCGACGACGTGGAGCCACTCAGCACCGCTCTCGGCCCACTCGCGCGCCTGCGCGACGGGATCTTCGTTGTACACGGTCACCTGATCGTAGCAGCCCTGCCTCAGGCGCACGGCCCTGCCGTCGAGGACGTCGATTGCGGGAAAGATTTGCATGTGTCACGCACCCTCCAAGACGATCCGGCCAAAATTCGCGAGTACGGCGAGCCCCGCCGCGGAGGACTTCTCCGGGTGGAACTGCACCGCATACGTGCCACCGGAACCCACGGCCGCCGCAAACGGAATTCCGTATACGCTCGCTCCGATAATACAGGAAGTATCTTCCGGAACGACGTGGTATGAGTGCACGAAGTAAAACGCGCTCGCCTCGGCGATCCCCTCGAACAATCGGCTTTCACGCGGGTAGCTCACCGTGTTCCATCCGATGTGCGGCACCTTCACACCGCCTGGCAACCGTTCGCAGCGTCCCGGCACGATTCCGAGACCTTCGTGCTCGCCATCTTCGAGGCCCACATCTGCGAGAAGCTGCATCCCCAGGCAGATCCCCAAAAACGGCGTGCCCGCCGCCACCCGCTCGGCAATGAGTTCCCACACTCCAGAGGCGCGAAGGTTCGCCGCCGCGTCACGAAACGCGCCCACACCCGGCAACACGATTCCGTGGGCCGAGGAGACCTCGGCCGGATCGCCGGTGACAAAGACGCCAGCAACTCCAGCGTGCTCGAAGCCCTTTAGCACACTGCGAAGATTTCCCATCGCGTAGTCGATGAGGGCGATGCGGGGTGCGCCTGCGCTCACAGCGCCCCTTTGGTCGAGGGCACCGTGCCGCCGATGCGCGGATCCACCTCGACGGCATCAGCAAGCGCGCGCGCGACCGCTTTGAACGCCGCCTCCACGATGTGGTGCGCGTTGTCTCCCGCGAGCTTGTGAACGTGCAGCGTAAGGCCCGCGTTGGCGGCGAACGCGGCCAAGAACTCGCGAGCGAGCGAGGTCTCAAACGTGCCGATGAACTCGATCGGCAGCTCGACGTCGTAGGTGAGTCCTCCTCTCCCGGAGATGTCAATCGCCGCGAGCACGAGCGCCTCGTCCATTGGGATGGCCGCCGAGCCGTAGCGCCGGATACCCGCCTTGTCTCCGAGCGCCTTGGCGAGAGCGGCACCAAGACAGATCCCCACGTCTTCCACGGTGTGATGCGCGTCGACCGCCAGATCTCCTGCCGCCTCGACAGAGAGCGTCATGAGACCGTGGCGCCCAAGCGCGTCGAGCATGTGGTCGAAGAACGGCACGCCCGTATCGACGCTCGATGCGCCGGGCGTGTCGATGTCGAGCGCGACGGTGACGCCGGTCTCTTTGGTCGTGCGTGTGATCGAGCCTGTCCTTGGCGTCATCTTGAGCCCAACTCCCCTACCATTCCGTGGCGCACGTGCGCGCCGCTCCCTAAGATCGCCGAGGCGCGCCTCCCGGCGAGAATCTCGGCAACCGCCTCTATGAATCGCTCGTTTTCCGTGTCGCTTCCCACCGTCACGCGGAGGCAACCCTCAAGTCCCGGCGTACGCGAGAAGTCGCGGATAAGCACAGAGTGGTTGTGCAGCAGGTCCCGCCAGACCGCCGAGGCGTGCTCGACCCTGAACAGCACGAAGTTTGCCTCGGAGGGAAAGACCGTGACCTCCTCGAACGCCGTGAGCCCGTGCATGAGCGTGTCGCGGCCCCGCATCAGGTCGCGGATAGATTGCTGGAAGACGACCCGCTCGCGAAAGACCGTCGCCGCCACCCACTGGGCGAACGCGTCGACCGAGTACGGCTGGCGCACCTTGGTGAGCTCGCGGATCACGTCCTCGTGCGCGAGCAGGTACCCGACGCGCAGGCCCGCGAGCGAAAACGCCTTGGAAAACGTACGCAAAATGACGAGGTTGGGGTGACGCTCCATGTGCGGGCGCATCGTGTGACGGCTGAACTCGAAGTACGCCTCGTCGACGAGCACGAGAGCGTCGGTCGCGTTCAAGATGTCGATGAGCACGGTCTCCGGCGCGATGTTGCCCGTGGGGTTGTTGGGGTGCGCGATCATCACAACGTCGATGTCACCTGGGGCAAGGCGCGCAAGGATCGTGTCCGCGTCAAGGGCGAACTCCGGCGTGCGCGGGACACGAACAAGGTTCGTACCCGTGACCTGGGCGTCGATACCGTACATGGTGAAGGTGGGCGGCATATCGAGCAGCGTGCGGCCGGGCCCTCCCCACGCGAGCAGAAGGTCGAAGATGAGCTCGTCTCCACCGTTGCCCACGAGCACGTTTGCGGGCTCGAGACCGTTGGCCTCGGCGATGAGCTCGCGCAACCTGCTCGCCATCGGATCGGGGTAGCGGTTGAAGGGAAACTCTTTGAGGCGCGCCGAGAGCTTCTCGATGATCTCGCCCGGCAGGTTCGACGGATGCTCGTTGGCGGCAAGCGACACGTCGACCTTGATGTCCTTGGCGTCGTACGGGACCAGGTGCTCAAGCTCCGGCCTGGCCGGTCGGATGCGGTTCACGTCTACCCCTCCTCGGCGATCTCGCGCATCGCGGCAAGCCTGAGGCGCACCGCGCGAGCGTGGGCGTCGAGGCCCTCGGCGTCGGCGATGAGCGCCGCGGTGGGGCCGTCGAGCGCAAGCGCTTCGTACGAGTACGAAAGCACTGAGGATTTCTTGACAAAGTCCTCTACGCCAAGCGGGCTCGAGAAGCGCGCGGTGCCGCCGGTAGGAAGCACGTGACTGGGTCCGGCCACGTAGTCGCCGATCGTCTCAGGCGTGAAGTGGCCAAGAAAGATCGCGCCGGCGTTTCGCACCGAGCCGAGAAGTTCAAACGCCTCGGCCATCTGGATCTCGAGGTGCTCGGGGGCGATCAGGTCGACGGTGTCGAGCGCCGCCACGATGTCGGGGCACACCACGACGAGCCCGTTGTCACGAAGCGCGCGCTCGGTCACCTCCCGACGCGGGGAGTCGGCGAGCAGCACGGCGAGCGCCTCTTCGACTTGCGCGGGAAGGTCAGGCTCCGTGGTGACGAGGTAGGTCGCCGCACGCGGGTCGTGCTCGGCCTGCGCCATGAGGTCGATGGCGACAAACGCCGGGAGCGCGGTGTCGTCGGCGAGCACGCAGATCTCGCTAGGACCAGCGAGCATGTCGATTCCCACGTCTCCCATAACCAGCTTCTTGGCAGCGGTCACGTAGGCGTTTCCCGGCCCGACGATCTTGTCGACCCGCGGGATCGACTCGGTGCCAAAGGCAAGCGCCGCCACCGCCTGCGCGCCGCCAACTTTGTAGATCTCGTCCACCCCGGCCTCCGCGGCCGCCGCGAGCGTGTAGGGATTGACGGTGCCGTCCGGTGCCGGCGGCACGACCATCACAACCTGGTCCACCCCCGCCACACGAGCAGGGATCGCCGTCATGAGCACGCTCGACGGGGAGCACGCGCG
>Ga0207951_100170_pt1 | contig 41476 bp, 48 predicted proteins | sample Subbio12Aug_8Bad_FD_184830 | JGI IMG/M metagenome (GOLD analysis project Ga0207951, IMG submission 184830) | Serpentinite rock and fluid subsurface biosphere microbial communities from McLaughlin Reserve, California, USA - CR12Aug_8Bad (SPAdes) | ecosystem: Environmental > Terrestrial > Deep... | reverse complement strand
TGCGAGGCTGATATGGGTTAGGCTTCACGTCGTCCACCTTAAGCTCTATAACCCGCTCAAGGTTACCGCCACCAAACCACCTCATCGCCGCATCCCACTCCTTTGTCATTACACTCTACGGCTTATAATTCGCTACCGCAAAATTCCTTCCTTCTCCGCATCGCCTATAGCAGTGGCTTTTTTTCTGGCAATCCGGCCTGCCGTGGAAAGCATAACGGGGTACTGCCAACCTTTGGGACAACCACCAGCAAGCGCCCCTCTTCGCCCCCAGGCAAAAACCAGGCCACCATACTCATCTTCCCACCTCCGAGCAGGCGTACCGCATGCTTCGCTTCCTCTATTTCTAAGGGAGCGCGCGGCCCCTTCATCGCCACAAAAAAACCTCCCTCCCTGACGAAGGGCAAGGACAATTCGCACAACACTACCAGTTTGGCCACCCCGCGCGAAATGGCAAAATCAAACTTCTCCCGGTAGAGGCTTTGCCGCGCCACATCTTCAGCCCGCCCGTGCAAAACACTCACCCTTGTCTGCAAACCGACCTTGGTAATAACTTCCTGCAAGAAGCCAACTCGCTTTTTGAGACTGTCGAGCAGCACAAAGTGCATCTCCTCACAGACTATGGCTAAAGGTATGCCCGGAAAACCAGCCCCACTGCCAATATCTATCCCCTTCGCCCGATGTGGTAAAACAAGCAAGGCCGACAGGCTATCCAAAAAGTGCTTGCGCCAGACTTCGCTCTCTAGCACAATCGCAGTCAAATTGAAGCGTTCATTGTATTCCCGTAGCATATCACTATAAAGCTGCAGCTGTTCTCGTTGTCGGTCACTGGGAGTGACCCCCATTGGGGCGAGCGCTGCGAGGAATTCACCCCACTCCATCCTGGTCTACCTCCCCTCAAGATATACTAAGAGCACCGCTACATCGGCCGGAGACACCCCGCTGATGCGCATGGCTTGCCCAACAGAATGCGGTCGGCGCAGGGTGAGGTTTTCCTTGGCCTCATTAGACAGACCCCTAATATCCCCAAAATTTATACTTTGCGCAATAAGTCGATTCTCCAAGCGGAGAAATCGCTCCACTTGCTCTCTCTCCTTAGCAATATACCCCGCGTACTTAATCTCCACCTCCAGGCGCGTCGCCAAGGACGGTGATACCGAGCTGGCCTCGGGCAAAAATGGCGCGAGATGCGCCCACCTCACCTCGGGACGTCTTAAGAGTGCCGCTGCGGTTTGAGCTTGCGTGAGGGGGGCGCTACCGACACCCTGCAACACCTGGTTCACCGCATCGCAATTTGGCACCGTCCTTCTGTTAAGCACGGCAACCAAATGTGCCAACTCCTCCTCTTCCTCTTTTATGGCTTGGTAATCTTCCGCGGCAATTAGCCCATACTGGGCGGCCACCTCGCCAAGGCGGCTACGGGCATTGTCTAGACGTAGTAGCAGTCTATGCTCAGCGCGCGAAGTCATCAGTCGATAGGGTTCAGTCACGCCCTTCATAACCAAATCATCTACCAACACCCCCAGATAGGCTTCCGAGCGGAGCAGGACCAAGGGAGGTCTGCCCAAAACCCTGGCCGCGGCATTAGCACCGGCGAGCAAACCCTGCCCGGCAGCCTCCTCATACCCTGAGGAACCATTGATTTGTCCGGCAAAGAAAAGACCGGCGCAGTTTTTGCTCTCAAGCGTCAGACTAAGACCGGTCGGTAAAACAAAGTCATACTCGATGGCATAACCGGGGCGCATCATCTCGACCTCGGCCAGGCCCACTACAGAGCGCAATAATTCCACCTGCACATCCTCGGGCAGGGAAGTGGAAAAGCCCTGTACATACATCTCGTCCGTATCAAACCCTTCGGGCTCAAGAAACAACTGGTGGCGCTCCTTGTCGGCAAAGCGCACCACCTTGTCCTCGATCGAAGGGCAGTACCGCGGGCCTCGCCCTTCAATCATCCCCGAGTACAGAGGCGAACGATGCAAATTGTCCCGAATTATGGCAATAGTGCGCTCTGTGGTGTAGGTGAGGTAACAGCTGAGCTGCGCCCGCCTTTCACGAGTGCTGCGCACAGAGAACCTCGCCGGGATATCATCCCCAGGCTGCTCTTCCATTTGCGAAAAGTCAACGCTCCGGCGGTGAATGCGCGGTGGCGTCCCAGTCTTAAAGCGGCCCATCTCTATGCCCAGACGGCCAAGACTGGCCGATAAACCCGTTGAAGCGAGCAGGCTGTTGGGGCCACTCTGCAAACTTGCCTGGCCTACGACCACCCGGCCCTCGAGGTAAGTTCCCGCCGTGATGACCACAGTCGCGGCATAAAACTCCGCCCCATAATGGGTGCGTACCCCCCTGACTTGACCATTGTCAGACAACACCTCGGTCACTAAGGCCTGGATAATGCGCAAACCCGGGGTACTCTCTAGCAATTTTTTCATTAGGGCCTGATACTGCTTCTTGTCGGCTTGAGCCCTGAGAGCCCTCACCGCCGGACCCTTGCCGGTGTTGAGCATGCGCATCTGTAGAAACGTCTGATCGGCAACGAACCCCATCAAGCCACCCAAAGCGTCAATCTCAGCCACTACGTGCCCCTTCGCCGGCCCCCCTATGGCTGGGTTACAAGGCATTAAGGCGATGGCGTCGAGACTGTGCGTGAGCAAAACCACGCGACAGCCCATTCTCGCCGCGGCATGAGCAGCCTCGCAACCGGCGTGTCCACCGCCCACCACCACACAATCGTAACTACCTGCCACATACATAATTTTTCACTTCCCAATGCAAAACTGTGTAAATATTTCATCGGTGAGGGACTGAGAGATCGTCCTCCCCCCGACTTCACCGAGATAGTCTAAGGCTTGGCGCACATCAATCGCGACCAACTCTAACTCCCAGCCAGTGCGAGCCGCCTCGATCGCGGCCCTCGTGGCCTCTCGGCTGCGTCTCACGCTCTCCGTGTGCCGGATATTAGTAAGGAGCAAATTATGCTCCCCGCCGATAGTGCGCCCAGCCTCGCGGGCTAAGGTCTCCCTTAGCTCGACCACACCACCCCCGGTCACCGTGCTCACTAAAATTGCGCTTTCAGCGGGCGGCAAAACTACCTGGAGCGGTAAATCAGCCTTGGTGACGACGAGGAGGCGTTGCTTTGTTGTCGTCTTCGCCAAAAGCGCCTCATCTTCGTTCGTTAAATTGGTAGAGCCATCAAGCAACACCAACAGCAAATCAGCCTCCAGCATGGCTTGCTCCGTGCGTGCCATACCTAGGTTCTCAATAAAATCACCATCACCACGCAAACCCGCAGTATCGAGCAAGTTGACGAGCAGGCCATTAATATTAAGACTGACCTCCAAAATGTCGCGGGTGGTGCCGGCGATATCGGTCACAATTGCTCGCTCCTGACCGGCAAGGTAGTTAAACAACGAGCTCTTCCCCACATTGGGGCGACCGACTATGACCACCCGGTAACCATCCTTGACCACCCGGCCACGCCTGGCACTCGCGAGTAGTTTGCTCAAAACAGCATGAGCAGCCTCTAGCTCCGCTCCCGCTTCCGACAGCGTTACCTTAGGAGTGTCCATATCCGGAAAATCAATTTGCGCCTCAATTAACGCCAGTACGCGGAGCAATGCCCGCTCAGCCTCCCTAATTTCTGCCGTCAAGGCACCCCTTAGGTGGAGATTGGCATTCTGCAAAGCCACATCGGAATTAGCGCGAATGACATCTATGACGGCCTCCGCCTGGCTCAAATCAAGTCGCCCCTGGAGGAAGGCTCTCTTGGTGAACTCTCCGGGAGCCGCCAACACCGCGCCACACTCGAGCAAGCGCTCGAGCACCCGCCCGGCGACAAACGCGCCCCCATGAATGCCAAGCTCGACGACGTCCTCCCCGGTATAAGAATTAGGAGCGCGAAAAAATGTGAGCAAACACTCATCAATGCGCCTTCCATCGCTATCCACAATGTCACCTAGATAGACTCGCCATGGACGCGGGGAGAAGCGCCCCTTGCGACGCTGAAAGCAATTCTTGACTACCTCTAAAGACTTTCCCCCGCTAAGGCGCACGATGGCAATTCCGCCCTCTCCGGGGGCTGTAGAAATGGCGGCAATGACTTCCTGGTGCACATTTCCTCCTCCTTAACAAAACAACCCAGTAACCATCAGTTACTGGGCAAGCGATCCTTTAGCGCACCGCGATAATGATTTTGCGGTAGGGTTCGTCCCCCTCACTGTAGGTCAAGACGCCAACTTCGTCCTGCAGGGCCACATGTACTATGCGCCGTTCTGAGGCGCTCATCGGCTCAAGTACCGCTTTGCGACCGGTGCGGCGAACTCTCTCGGCCAGGCTTTTGGCGAGTTCGATGAGCGATTGCTTACGGCGCTCACGATACTGCCCAACGTCGATCTGCAACCGCTTTTCACCGCCGGAGCGAGTGTAAATCACTGCCGTCAGCTGCTGTATGGCGTCTAAAGTCTGTCCTCGCCTGCCGATAAGCAGACCCGAGTTAGTGGCGTTGATGGCAATTTCTACCTCATCCGCACCTTCCCTTGTGACTTCACAAACGGCATCATCTGCTCCCATGTGGCGTAGTAAAGTGGTCAAGAAGACCACCGCCATCTCCAAAACTGTGCTTTTCTTCGTCACCCTCACCCGCGCGGGCTTCGCACCCCACAAGCCAAAAAGGCCCTTGGTGGGCTCCTCGAGCACTATCACCTCGACTTGCTCCAGGGATAGGCCGAGCTCAGCTAAGCCACTCTCTATACCATCTCGGACACTCTTAGCGGTCTTTTCGACGCTTTTCACTAGTACCCGCCTCCACTTCCACCGTCCCACGGGATACGAACATAGCATAGAGATACTCCTGTCCTACCGTAAAGACATTGCGCGACACCCAGTACAGAGCGAGTGCTGTGGGAAACTGCAGGGTAAACCATCCCATAAACAAGGGCATGATGTACAACATGGTGCGGGCGGAAGGGTCAGTACTCTGCATAGTTTGCTTTGACTGCCAAAATGTAGTCCCCACTGTTAAAACAGGGAGAATCCAATAAAACCATGGCAAGGTCATGATAGCGACCTCAGGACTTGGCATGGTCATATTGAGCCCAAAGAAGTAGGGCTGCTTAGAAAAAATATCGGGAATGCGCAGTACATTAAACATCGCCCAGAGAACGGGCATCTGAATAAGCATTGGCAAACAGCCCGAGGCGGGATTGACCTTGTACTTTGACCATAGCGCCACGGTGGCCTCATTAATCTTCACTTTATCGTCTTTGTACTTCTTCTTGATTTCGTCAAGCTCAGGCTGGATGCGGCGCATAGCCCGGGTAAACTGCATTTGCTTAATGTTTAACGGCAGAGTAACGACGGTGACTGCTAAAGACAACAGCACGACTGCCACCCCATAGTTCTGTGTAAAGCCGAAAAAATAGTCTAGCATTGTCTTTAGCATGACATTGATAATTTCCATTAGAGCAATCATCCCTCCAGAGCTTATTTCACAGGGTCGTATCCCCCCATAGACCAAGGGTGACAGCGCAACAGGCGACAGAGAGCCAGCAAAATGCCAGAAAAAGCCCCATGTCGCAGAATTGCCTCTTTAGCATACTGACTACAAGTAGGGCGAAAGCGACAACTAGGAGCCTTCAGGGGGGAAATATATCGCTGGTAGAGGTCAATCAACAAAAGGGCTGCCGTCTTCATGGCACTCTCCACAATTTTAAGCGACGGCAGATCAATTGAAATTCTTTTTCCAGTTCTAAGCACGTCGCTTTCACTGCCCCTGCTCGAACAATGACCACTAAGTCTCTGCCATTAACTAGGTCTGGCAGAGACTTGCGCACAACTTCTTTAATTCTGCGCCTGACCCGATTGCGTAAAACAGCATTACCTAACTTTTTGCCGGCAGAAAAACCGACGCGAACACTACCGCCATCTCTCGAGAGACTGTAGACCACCATGAGACTACCAGCGGCAGAGCGCCCCGTGGCAAAAACATGAGAGAACTCTTTTCTTTTCTTGAGTCGGTAGCAAGGTCGCAGGTCACCCATCTCCTTAGGCAGACAATACTTTTCTTCCCTTTAAACGGCGGCGGCTTAACACTTTACGCCCATTAGCGGTGCTCATTCTTTCGCGAAAACCATGAACCTTCTTGCGTTGCCGATTATTTGGCTGGAATGTACGCTTCAATATATTCACTCTCCCTTCAGAGCCTATAGAGCAAGACTATCCTTGCGATTATATCAAAACGCTCTGCCTGACGCAATCATCAAAACAAGGCTATTATCCGTGTCGAACGGTGTCGTTTATGCACACCTGTTGATAACTCTGTAGATAAGTTGTGCGTCTTGTCAACTGCCCTCGCCCACTGTCGATGGCGGTAGGCTGAGCAGTGCGCGAAAATCCTGATGAACCATTTTAGTGACCCGTACAAATGTTCTCCACACCTGTGGATAAGTTTGTGGATTATTCCGTGTCGAAACAACTCGACATGGGACGAAATACAGAGCAGTTGCATGCCCCAAGCGCTAAAAACTAGACATCCACAGCGATTGTGTATATCATATCCAAAGCCATCTACAAAAAAAGAGTCGAGCTTATACTTTGTCCACATAGGATTCGACGCACTTCGCGGCGAAAAGATACGTCTACACTTTCTGGGGAGGCTAGCATATGCCAATGACCGCATCCGAGATCTGGCAGACTACACTTGGTTTGCTCGAATCTCAAATCAGCAAGCATCAATTCGAAACGTGGCTGTATCCCTGCCAAGCCCATCAGCTGCAAGGTAATACCCTCTCCATCATCGTGGCCACAGAGTTTAACCGCAACTGGCTAGAAAACAACTATACACCTACGGTGCAGAAATCCCTCTCATCTGTACTCAACAGAGAAATGACGGTTAAATTTATCTTAGCCTCCGAAGTATCGGCAAAATCTTCATCTCTCTCCTCCGAGCGGGTAAACTCTGAGGACATGCCTTTGCTTACGCCCCGCTACACATTTGACAATTTTGTAATCGGGGAAAGTAATCGTTACGCCCATGCTGCTTCTTTAGCTGTGGCTGAAGCGCCCGCCACAGCCTACAACCCCCTATTTATCTATGGTGGCGTCGGGCTTGGTAAAACCCACCTCATGCACGCCATAGGACATTATGTCCTCCAGAACTTTCCCAGAATGAAGGTAGTGTATATATCTTGTGAAAAATTTACCAACGAATTCATTTCTTCCATACAACAGCGCAAGACAGTGGAGTTTCGCAGTAAGTATCGTTCAGTGGACTTGTTGTTGGTAGATGATATACAGTTTTTAGCAGGTAAAGAGCAGACTCAAGAGGAGTTTTTCCACACTTTTAACGCCCTTCATGAAGCCAGCAAACAAATAATTTTTTCGAGCGACCGCCCGCCAAAAGAGATTGCCACTCTAGAGGACCGGTTGCGCTCCCGTTTCGAATGGGGATTAATCACGGACATTCAGCCCCCGGATTTCGAAACCCGGGTGGCCATCCTCCGCCAGAAAGCAGAGAGTGAGAACTTCCGCATCCCTCTAGAGTTGACCTCCTACTTGGCAGGTCGTATCAACAGCAACATCCGGGAGCTTGAAGGCGGGCTGATTCGTATCATGGCCTATGTTTCTTTCAGCAAAAAAACCATCACCAGAGAACTCATCGATGAAGTCTTGCGCAATTTATTCCCCGAGGAAAAGACTAAAGTTATAAAAATAAGTGATATCCAAAAAGTAATTGCCGCCCACTTTGGTATAAAGGTAGAGGAACTCTCCGCCAAGAAACGCACCCGCAATATATCTTTGCCGCGTCAGATTGCCATGTACCTGGCCCGCAAAAACACCGATGCCTCCTTGCCGCGCATTGGCGCAGAATTTGGCGGCCGCGACCATACCACCGTAATTCATGCTTGTGATAAAATCTCTACCGACATGGTCAATGACCCTACTTTTGCCGCTATCATTCGAGAAATCGAGCTAAAGCTAAAAACTATATAATCCACACCCTTGCTCACCTTATACACTTTTTTTTGTGGACTAATTTTAGAGCCGCGCTTTATCCCCATCTCGCCGTATAGTTGCTTGCAATTACTCACAACCTAACAGCGCCCTTTAGAGACGATGCTCTCTACATCTTCCCCACTTAATAACATCTCCACAGCCCTTACTACTAGCACTACGGTTTCTTAACTAATGATTCTATGCACGCTTTGATAATTTTAGAACGGAGGATGCCCGTGAAAATTGTTATGCGGAGAGATGATTTTGTCGCCGCCGCCACGGATGTAGCTAGGGCTACTAGTTCCAAATTAGGAGATTCTTCATCTAGCGTCAGGATTATCGCCGAAAATGACTCCTTAATTCTCACTGCAAATGATTTAGAGCTAGCTATTTCCGCACAAATTAAAGCAGAGGTCATTGTGCCTGGGTCAATCGTAGTACCCGGGCGCCTGTTAAGCGAAGCTGCCAGAAGATTTCCGAGCGAAGAAGTGAGTATGCATGTGGCCGAAGGAAGGCACGTTCTTAAACTGTGCAGCGGTTTTTCCGATATGGAGTTAGTTGGTATGGCTGCATCCTTTTTTCCGGAGATTCCGGAGATCGAAGGCTTGACCGTAATCACCCTCCCCCAAGCGCAGTTGAAAAGCATGCTGAAACAAGTGAGTTTCGCCATGTCGCAGGATTCAATTCGTCTCATCCTCACCGGTATGTTATGGGAATACCAGGATAACAGGCTCCGGCTCGTAGCGGCTGATGGCACTAAAGTGGCCTCCCGGCAGGAATCATTGGTAGACCAAGACGAAACTGCCTTTTCCATGGTCATGCCAGGAAGGGCTGTCCATGAACTTTTACGGCTACTTGACGAAACTGACGAGCCCGTAGAAGTAGCGGTAGGTAAGAACCATTGTCTTGTTCAAATAGGGAATACTACACTGGTTTCCAAGTTACTCGAGGGAAGATATATCAATGTTGACCAATATGTTCCCACAAATTTCACTACGCTAGTCCAGTTAAACCCGAAAATTCTACTGACCGCCTTAGATAGATGCGCCATTATGACCAAGGATCTCCTGACAGGTATCGTAAGATTAAATTTCAACAATCAGATACTCTGTGTAAGGGCCCATTCAGCCGAGCTTGGCAGTCATTATGAGGAATGGCCTATAGAAAAAAATGGTGAGGATCTAGACATATTTTTTAATAATAAAGTTCTCAGTGATATCATGCGCGCCTTGGATTATGGCGATGTAAAGATGTCCTTCACCGGTCAATTTGGTCCCGTGGTGGCTCAGAGTATAAAAAATGAGAAAAATTACTGGAGTTTGGTCATGCCTGTAAGATTATCGTAGTGATCAATCCTAGAGAAGAAGAGAGTGATAGTGGTGAGAGAACATATAACTTTGGGACAATTTCTTAAAAACACTAACATCACTTCTAGTGGGGGAGAAGCAAAACATTATTTAATAGAGCATTTGGTGTTGGTTAATGGTGAAAAAGAAGAGCGCCGCGGCCGCAAACTGTATCCGGGTGACCAGGTCACTATCGATAATCAGATCTATATAATCACCTAGAATGTGGGTAGAGAGCGTCAGGCTGAGGAATTTTCGCAACTACTTCGCGGAAGACGTTTCATTTTCTCCTCATATCAACCTTATCGTTGGCAGCAATGGTGAAGGTAAGACTAACCTCCTAGAGGCGCTGTTTCTTTTGGCCACCACCAAGTCGTATCGTCTAGCCCACGAAAAAGAAATGGTTTGCATTGACAGAGATACCTTTTATGTCAGTGGAGAAGCTGTCCTTCAAGGAGATATTAAACATACTCTAGAAATAAGCTACTCACAAAAACAAAACAAGAAACAAGCCAAGGTTTCAGGAATTCCCGTAGTCCGCCTCGCTGATTTTATAGGCATCCTTAATGTTGTGTGTTTCTCTCCCGATGACTTGAATATCATCAAAGGGGCACCGGGACTTCGCCGACGCCTTCTTGATATTTTGCTTTCGCAAATTGACCGGGTCTACCTTAGCGTACTTCAGCAGTACGGTAGGGTACTCCGACAAAGGAACGAATGTTTAAAGGCGGTACAAAGGGGAAGAATGCGCCCTACAGAAATTTGGCCCTGGACCGAGCAACTAGCTACCTTGGCTTGTCAAGTAACGGAGCGCAGATTTAAGGCCGTCAACGAATTGACCACCTCTTATGCCGCCATCAGTAAGGGCATTAATCAAGGCAAGGAGAATCTCTCTTTAAGGTACATGAGTTCATTAATCAAAGACAGCCATCTCTATACCCCAACCGAAGTGACCGAAAGCCTGCAGAGGAGACAAACAGAGGAGGTTGCCCGCGGCATTACCACTATTGGGCCTCACCGTGATGATTTATTTTTTTTGATCAACGGACTATCGGCCGCAGACTATGCCTCGCAGGGACAGCAGCGCACCGCGGTACTGAGTTTGAAGCTTGCGGAAATGGAATACATGTATAAAGTTACCGGTGATTACCCCATATTACTCCTTGATGACGTCTTTTCTGAGCTCGATCAAAAACGCCGTCAACTGCTGCTTACTACTTTAAGTGGCAGGATTCAAGCGCTCATCACCGGAACCGAGACACTAGAGTGGCCATGGTCAGGCGAAAGAGACCGGTGCAACATCATAAATATTCGGCAAGGCAAGGTGATTTAGTGTTTCTTCATTTGGGTGGGGATTACATTATCCCTAGTGACCAGATTATAGGTGTCTTTGATATCAAGACTGCCAAGGCACTGTCAACTAGAGAATTTCTCAAGCGAACACATTCGCGCAACATGCACGTCAACGTGGCAGAAGATCAGATTCCCAAGGCATTTGTCGTGACCAATGACAAAATATATCTCTCCGCCATAGCCGGTGCTACCTTGCGCCGGCGATGCAACTTTCTTAGTAAATCAAAATTCACGTAGCCGAGATAAATCACGACTCTTTTACTACAACACGGAGTAGATACCTGTTATGATAAAGAATAGGCACAAAAAAAAGGTGGTGGAGAGGTGTCATCAATAGAAAACGGCAACTATGGTGCAGAACAAATTCAGGTTCTAGAAGGGCTAGAGGCTGTCAGGAAAAGACCCAGTATGTATATAGGGTCGACCAGCTCCCGGGGATTGCATCATTTAGTTTGGGAAATAGTAGATAACTCCGTTGATGAGGCACTGGCCGGTCATTGTAAAAACATAGAAATAAAAGTATTTAATGACGGCAGTGTAAGTGTAAGAGATGATGGTCGAGGAATACCGGTAGGATTGCATCCCCAAACCGGCCGGACAGCTGCCGAAACTGCATACACCGTACTGCATGCTGGGGCTAAATTTGGCGGTGGCGGCTACAAGGTTTCGGGCGGACTTCATGGTGTCGGGGCCTCGGTTGTCAATGCCCTTTCCGAATGGCTGGTCTTAGAAATAAGGCGCGAGGGAGGGGTCTATGAGCAGAGCTATTCAAGGGGAGTGCCCCAGAGCGAACTTGTAAGAAAAGGCCCTAGCGATCAGACGGGCACGTTTGTTCATTTCAAGCCTGATGCTGAAATATTTGAGGAGATAATCTTTTCGCATGAAACCCTATCTCTGCGCTTGCGCGAAATAGCCTTCCTCATGCACGGGCTTCGCATCAACTTCATTGATGAGCGCTCGGATGTGAGTGAGACTTTTCATTATGAGGGTGGCATAAAATCTTTCGTGACGCACTTAAACAAAAACAAAAATGTCATCCATAAAGACGCAATCGCCTTTTCTCTGGAAAGGGAAGGTGGATATTATTTTGACATTGCCATGCAGTATAACGATGGTTATACAGAATTTATTTATTCATTTGTAAATAACATCCACACATCAGAGGGGGGCAGTCACGAGGCGGGCTTTAAAATAGCCCTGACCAGGACGCTCAATGACTTCGCCCGCAGATTTAACATTATCAAGGAGCAACATGCCAACCTCACCGGGGAGGATATTCGCGAAGGACTTACCGCGGTCATCAGTGTGCGCCTGTTAGCCCCGCAGTTCGAAGGACAAACCAAGACTAAATTAGGCAATTCCGATGTGCGCGGCATGATCGACTCTTTTGTCGGGGAAGGATTAACAGCTTTTCTCGAACAAAACCCGAGTGTTGGGAAAAAAATCATCGAAAAAGCAGTCCTAGCGTCCCAGGCCCGCGAAGCGGCCCGTCGTGCCCGAGAATTAACCCGGCGTAAAAGCGCCCTTGACATCACACCGCTGCCCGGTAAGCTAGCGGATTGTTCAGTGACCGACCCAAGTCTTTGTGAATTGTACTTAGTGGAAGGTGACTCGGCCGCGGGCAGCGCCAAACAAGGACGTGACCGTAAATTTCAGGCCATCTTACCCTTAGGGGGAAAGATACTCAACGTCGAAAAAGCGCGCCTGGACAAAATACTAAACCATGAAGAAATTCGCATGATTATCACCGCCATGGGCACGAGCATCGGCGATGATTTTCAAGTGGCCAAGGCTCGTTACCATAAAGTGATTATTATGGCTGATGCCGATATTGATGGCTCCCATATCCGCACCTTGTTATTGACATTTTTCTTCCGCTATATGCAACCCCTGATCAAGGCTGGATATCTGTACATCGCCCAGCCACCCCTTTACTTAATAAAAAAGGGTAAGACAGAGCGTTACTGCTATAACGATGAAGAATTAGAGCGGAATTTAAAAGAAATTGGGAGGGGCAGCTCGGTCACGATTCAAAGATACAAGGGTCTTGGTGAAATGAATGCCGAACAGTTGTGGAGTACCACGATGAATCCCCATCAGAGAATCCTCCTGCAAGTCACCCTCGAAGAAACAATGCTGGCAGACGAAATTTTTACCATTCTCATGGGCGATAAGGTTGAGCCACGCCGCGAATTTATCGAGCGGTATGCTCGTCAGGTCACAAACTTAGACGTATAGGGATGAGGGATGATAATGGACTATACTCACGGGCGCATCGAAAAGATCAAGATAGAAGACGAGGTTCAGAAATCATACATCAACTATGCCATGAGTGTCATCGTCGCGAGGGCCCTGCCTGATGTCCGGGATGGTTTAAAACCGGCTCATCGGCGCATCCTCTATGCGATGCACGAATTGGGCTTCACCCCTGACAAACCACACAAAAAGAGTGCGCGCATCGTGGGCGAGGTCTTAGGTAAGTATCATCCGCATGGCGATGGGGTTATCTACGACACCATGGTTAGGCTGGTGCAAGGCTTTTCTTCGCGCTATCCTTTGATTGATGGCCATGGTAATTTCGGTTCTATCGATGGAGATTCCGCTGCGGCCATGCGATATACCGAGGCGCGCCTCGAAACCTTCGCCATGGATATGTTGGCCGACCTAGACAAGAACACCGTCAACATGGGCCCAAATTTTGATGACACTCTTGAACAGCCCTTAGTGCTGCCGGCGCGCATTCCTAACCTCTTGGCCAATGGCACCTCGGGCATTGCGGTGGCGATGGCGTCGAATATCCCTCCCCACAATTTAAGCGAGTTAATTGACGCCGTGATTGCGATGATCGACAACCCCGAGATCACGATCGCCGAGCTTATGCAGCACATCAAGGGGCCGGACTTTCCTACCGGTGGTTTAATTCTCGGACGTGATGGTTTTATGCAGGCCTATCATACCGGCAGAGGTTCGGTGCGTATTCGTTCCAAAACTCGCCTAGAAAAGATGAACAGCGGTAAGACTAGAATCATAGTCAACGAGGTACCATACCAAGTCAACAAAGCGAAGATGATTGAACGCATTGCTGAGCTGGTGAGAAATAAGCAGATCGAGGGCATCACCGACCTACGCGACGAGAGCGACCGCGAGGGCATTAGGGTCGTCATCGAGCTGCGCCGTGATGCCAATAGTGAGGTAATCTTAAACCAGCTGTACAAACATAGCCAAATGGAAACGACCTTTGGCATCATCATGCTCTCCCTCGTTGATGGGCAGCCCCGGACCCTCAACTTGAAAGAGATGCTCCACTACTACTTGCAGCACCAAAAAGAAGTGGTCAGTCGCCGGACTAAGTTTGACTTGGACAAGGCAGAAGCCAGAGACCATATCCTCGCCGGATTGCTACACGCGCTAGACCATATTGACGCCATTATTTCCACCATCCGCGCTTCGGCAACCACGGAATTGGCCAAACAAAACCTCATGGCCGCGTTCACTTTTTCCGAAAAACAAGCCCAGGCCATCTTGGATATGCGCCTGGCCCGACTCACGGGGCTGGAGCGTGAAAAACTAGAAAATGAACAAAGAGAGTTAGCGGCTTTAATAAATCAATTAAAAAACATTCTTGGCGATGAAAAAATCCTCCTCGCCCTCATCAAGAGCGAAATTAGCGATATCAAAAGACGCCATGGCGACGCAAGGCGCAGCGAAATAGTCGAGACGGTTGCCGACTTGGGCACCCTAGACCTTATTGCCGAAGAAGATGTTGTCGTCACCCTCACCCACCAAGGGTATATTAAACGCCTGCCCCTAGAGACCTACCGCAGTCAGCGGCGCGGCGGACGCGGTGTAACCGCCATGGGCACGCGCGAAGAAGACTTCGTCGAGAATCTCTTCATCACCACGACGCATCACTATCTATACTTTTTCACCAGCAAGGGTCGGGTATACCGCACGAAGGTGCACGAGGTACCCGAGGCTAGCCGACAAGCTCGCGGGTTGGCCCTTGTCAATCTCATTGCGCTCGAGGCCAAAGAAAAAATCACCGCCGTCATTCCCTTAAAGGAGACAGCGGCGACGGAAGAGTACCTCTTTATGGCCACCCGCCTAGGCATGGTAAAGAAGACGAGTCTAATGGAGTATGCCTCTATCAGAAACAATGGTTTGATTGGCATTTCTTTAAGAGAGAATGACGAACTCATTGCCGTTCGCGTCACCGACGGCCAACAAGAGATTGTGCTTGGCACACGTCTTGGCATGGCAATTCGCTTTGATGAAAGCGATGTACGCGCCATGGGTCGTGACACCCAAGGAGTTAAGGGGATACAGTTAGAGCCGGGTGATTACTGTATCGGGATGGATATTGTTAAAGAAGGCGTCGCTCTGCTCGTGGTGACACAAAATGGTTTTGGCAAAAGATCAGCCATCGAAGACTACCGCAAACAGACCAGGGGCGGCAAAGGCATACGCACCGTCAAGATGACGGAGCGCAATGGCGAAGTGGTCTGCCTGCGCGCTGTCAATTCAGAAGACGATCTCATGGTCATCACGGAGCAAGGCATCATTATCCGCATGGACATGAGGAGCATCTCGCAACTTGGTCGTTCCACGCAAGGCGTGACCATTATCCGCCTCGACCAAAACGACTCAGTAGTGGCTATCGCTAGAGTGGTACAGAAGCCCGAGTCCTTGGAGGAGTAGTACTAAAGGCGCACACCAAAGCGCCCGAGAATATTGAGGTAGACATAGTAAGAGGCAAGCATGACCAAGGAGGCCATAGCCAAAGCGGGATAGAAAGTAACATTTCGCTTGAGCAGCGTTTGAAAAGCGATAAAAAAAACCAATGAGGGTAGTATTATCCAGCTGATGCCTTGGGATAATGCAATCACTTTGTGGATATCTTGTGTATCGGTATAGAGCCAGATCATAGCTAAGATGGAGGTCAACGGCAACGAGGCGATGATAGCGCCGAGCATGGGTAGACGGCGGCTAACTGTGGATATGGTCGCGATGAGCAAAGCAGAAATGATGGTTTTTACGACAAACTGCATGTTAAAACTTCCTTCTACCCTTAATGTGGGCTTTCAAGGCGTTTCGTATTTGTGCCCAAGTACTTGTCAACGGCATCAAATAGTTTGTCTAGTGATTCTTGTTTGCCCTCCCCCGTTGATCCCACGAGGCAGTGACTGATATGGTCTTCGAGAATTACCCGGCTGACCCCATTAAGTGCGCCGATGATGGCAGACAGTTGGGTGAGTAGTTCGCTGCATTCTCGCCCCTCTGCCGCCATTTTTTTTACTGCTTCAAGGTGGCCACTGATCTTCGCTAACCGGGTGATAACATTTTTGTTCTGGGGATGCTGTTCCATGAGCTTCCTCCCTCGGATCCCTATCGTGGGGATCCTTTTTCATTGTACCAAAGGGAAACACCGCTTGTCGAGTTCTGGCGGCTATTCTCCGGTGCGAGGGGTCTTGGTCCAAGTCTTCGGTGAGCGCCCAATGGCTTTAAGTATCATGGCGCTGGTGTAAGGTACCGGAAAGAAGAAGGCTGCTAGGGGTAAGAAACACAGTTCCGCCCCTACTCCGAGATGGCCATACCAAGTGAGGGGGCGACTCGTTTGGTCGAGAAAGTGCCGATAACGAAAGAAGGCATAGAAAGTGAAGCAAATGTACACCAAGCTCAGGACATTTAAAAGTATGCGGATAAAGTGAGGCAAAATGCTGGGGTCGACATTGCCGGTCAGGTAAAGGAAGAGCATGGTGGGAGGTAGTAAGGTGACGGTCTGATAAAAAGTCCATTCGTAGGGACCTTTAATGGACAAATGCCGTAAGAGAAGCTCCTTGCGGGCCGGAGGACTACCCTCGGAGCGCCGTATTTTATCCATAACCTGGAGATGACCTGCCCCCCAACGCAGGCGTTGGCGATAAAAGGAGAGAAAACTCGGGGGGGTCTGCTCACTACTGGCATAGGGTAAATAGTCCGGCCAGGCCCCGGTAGTAAGGTACGCTCGCGTGCCAAGCTCGAGGTCCTCCGTAAGTGATTGGTGGTCATATCCACCAAGTGCTTGAAGCAGGCTGAACTCGACATAGAGGTTTGTTCCGCCAACAAATGGCAGGCGGCGAAACACCACCGGCAAGTACCAGTCATGAGCGATGGCTTGATAGAGGGAAGCTATCTTACTAAATGGTCCCATTTCGTAAAAATTGCGCACTTGAAAGACAGGACCCTGCCAAATTTTTGTTTCTTTTTTTAGGGTGAGCTTCTGATAGGCCACAAAAAGCAGCACATCAGCTTGCGGGCGACTTTCGGCATCATAAAAGCCACAGATGGCCGTTTCAGTAGAAACCGCCCGCGTCAGGGCATAGTTTAAAGCGCGCCCCTTGGTGGAGGGAACAGTGCTACCTTGGCGCGCGCTAAGCCATAATCCATCGTAATCGTGAGGAACGTCTACATGTTTGATTACTGGGTGGGGCATGTTTCCTTCGCCTAAAACTCGCGCGACAATATTTTGCGTGGTGGGAAAGCAGTAAGGATAGACATCGTGGCATAAATGGCGAACTTCGTCCGTATGGATGAGGTTTTGTAAAGAAGAAGACATACCTTGCGCAATGATATTAGTAAAACTAGAGAGAATGTCTTGCGTGACCTTGTGTCCGGCCTGGGCGGTGCATTTTATGGCCGCGTGCAGGAGGCGAGGATGGGTAGACCCGGCTAGGCTTTCGAAGGTGGCGATGACGGGCAGGGTTAAGCAAAGGTAGTTTGGGTAAAGTCGGGCGATATCGTCATCCGAACTGCCCGGATAGGCACGGCGCAAGAGGCAGTAGACACGACCCATGTGTAGCCTTCCGCGGCTCTGGATAAGCTCTGTGGCCAGGGTGGATATAAGCTCCCGCGAGCGCCACCTTGGCTCATTGGTCAATTCAAGAGGGGAGAGCCAAGTGTGCTCCTTCATCTTGGTGGTATGATATTCTAATAAGGCTATTTCACTCAGCACAGAAAGGGAAAGACGACGCTCTTCATTCCCTAATGGCTCAAGGCACCCCTTCATGGTGCCGATTAGGAAGGCAAGGGTCTTCTTTATAGTGGAGGGTTTGATGCGGTCAGCTTCTAGAGTTTCTTTTTCATCGGTGACCACTATCACTTCGTAAGAATTTTTGGGATAATTGAGTTGTTGCATGTGTCGCAAGGTCTTCTCGATTACTTGGGATTCATTGCGGGCAGGAATGAGAATCGAAAAAAACGGCAATGGATTTTGGCAGACCCTGCTTGTTTCTAGGATGCTGGAAATGGTTACATTTGGGCGGACGTGCCAGTAGCGTTGTTCAGCATAGCGTTTCCAGAGAAAAAATCTACTAAACATCAGGAAGAGCAGCACATACGCTGCTACGGCGACCAAGTAAATGTACTGGGAGATAGTCAAGCTCTGTCACCTCTAACCGTAATTCTACGCTCCTTAGTGTGTGAAAGAGTTCCGGACAATATCCAATGCGGATGGCAAGGGGCGACAGGATTACTAGCGCTCAAACCGGGGTTAGGCTAACGAAGTTTTGGGATAACGAAGAGTAAACTTGCAGGAAAGAGAGGGAGAAACATGGCCAATTTCAATGTCAGTAGCTGTTTGGAGCGTCTTCGGCCGTATATAATTCGCACCCCCTTAGTAGAGGTGGAGCACCTCTCAGCCCAAACGGGGAAACGTATTTTTCTCAAAATAGAAAGCCTGCAAAAAACCAGAGCTTTTAAATTTCGCGGTGCCATGAATTTCTTGCTGACGATGAGCGGCAAAGAGGCGGAGAGTAAGGTTATTACAGCCTCTAGTGGCAGTCACGGCTTAGGATTAGCGCTCAGTGGAAAGATTTTGGGACTAGAGTGCATTGTGGTCATGCCCAAGAATGCTTCGCTCGTCAAACAGGAGAGAGCTAAAGGATATGGGGCAACAGTACTTTTACACGGCAGTTGCTACGACGAAGCGCGGGAGCAAGCCGAACTTTTATCGGCCCAAGAGGGTTATGTCTACGTGCCAAGTTTCAACCATCCGCGCATCATCGAAGGACAAGCGACCATTTTGGCGGAAATTTTAGCTGACCGCCCAGAAACAGATGTTGTCTTTGCGCCTGTGGGTGGTGGTGGGCTCGTAGCAGGCTTGCTCCTCGCCAAAGAACAACTCTGCTCCAAGGTGGCAATTATTGGCGTGGAGCCGAACGGCGCCGCTTGCATGCAGGCCTCGGTTGACGCCGGCATTCTGTCTACCTTGTCTAGCATGCACACCATTGCTGACGGTGTCGCCGTGCGCACTCCGGGAGAACTGACCTTTGCTATAGTCCATAAGCACAAGCCGGCGCTGCACCAAGTTAGTGATGAAGATATCAGATGTGCCCAGAAAGATTTGCTCAGTGAGATGCGAGTAGTGGTGGAGACGGCGGGGGCGGTGGCAGTAGCTGGGATGCGCACTTACGATTTGCCCTCTAGTGTAAAAAATATAGTCTGTATAGTTAGTGGGTCTAATGTCGACACAGCAGAAATAGCACAGCTGCTGATTTGAACTGCTCTGTGCTAGCGGTAGCGTATGTTTAGAATGCGTGATAAAATTAGTGGCCCTGTGTTGGGCATAAACTTTCGCCTTAGGACATAGGTGGCATTGGAGGGCTTGGATATGGACGCCATAGGGATTATTTTGTCGGTAGTGGCATTGCTCGCGGCAGCTCTCGCGCACTCTGAATTTGCTAAAGCGAGGCGCATGTATCGGGTCTTTATGACCGGAACAGACCAAGGGAACTTAGAGCAGGTATTGCTCGCCCAAGCCGCCCGCATAGCGCATTTAGAACAGGAACGCCAGAGCCAAGGGAAACAATTGTGGGAGGTTGAGCAGAAGCTCGCGCAGGCCATACAAAAGGTGGGCATGGTCAGGTTTAATGCCTTTAGTGATGTCGGGGGAGAAATGAGCTTTGCGGTCGCCCTGCTAGATTCTCAGGGCAGTGGGGTGGTTGTTAGCTCTATCTACGGACGGTCTGAAGCGAGAGTTTACGCCAAGCCGGTGGTCAAGGGTGGTACCAGTAGCCCCTTGAGTAAAGAAGAGAGGGCGGCCATAGAGCAGGCTATAGAGACAAATAAATAGTTGCACGGCAAAGTAATGTGTGCAGGATATTGAGCAAGCTCTGAAGAATGCATTTCTTTGCGTGAGGGGAGGGGTCGTCACTTGGTTTCGAACAAGAAACAAGAAAAAGAATTCACCCTACTAATTGTTCCTCATGGGGACGAAGAAACTTATGCCATGCGCATGCCGTATTGGTGGTTGCACTGGGGTGGTATAGCCTTAGTGGTGCTCTTTATCAGCTCCATCAGTCTCATATATTCTCTTAGGCAGACCAAACTGCAACTGGCGAACTACCATGGCTTGATGCTTGAAAACAGGCAGCAACAGGAACATATATTGTTTCTGGCCAAACAGACCACCGAACTGCAGACCCAACTACAGGAGATACAGGCTTTAGACACCTCGATTCGAGAAATGATGAAATTGGGCAGTAGCCGAGTCACCACTTCGGCTCGTGTTCAGCCTGCCCTAGCTATCGCACAAGAAGGCGCGACTCGCTCACAATTGACCAATCGCAGCCTGAGTTTGGCGGCGACACTGTTGCGCACCGAACAGAATATCGAATCTATCAAAGAAGCTCTCCCCGAGACTGAGGACAGCCTCAAGGGACTTGAGCAGCAGGTGGAGGAACGCCAAGCAAAAGAAGAGGCCACTCCTTCCCTGTGGCCGGTCGCGGGGGATATCACCTCTGGTTTTGGCATGCGTCGCTCACCTTTTGGCGCCGGCCGCGAGTTTCATGCCGGCATAGATATTGCTGCCCCGCGCGGTACGCCGGTCCATGCTACCGCAGCAGGCACGGTGCGCATGGCCAGCTTTAATGGGGGTTATGGTAATGTGGTCTTCGTTGACCATGGTTTTGGTTTCAGCACGGTCTATGCTCATCTCTCCAGGATATCCGTGCGCGTTGGGCAAGAGCTTGCCAAGGGGCAACTAGTGGGGCTCGTGGGCAGTACCGGGCGCAGCACTGCCCCGCACTTACACTATGAAGTGCGGGTGGGTGGTACGACCGTCAACCCCATGCGATTCTTAGAAGCGAGGTAGTGAAAGAGATGTTTGGTAGCAGCAAACCGAAGAGCGATATTCAGCAGGAGCGCCAGCACGACAAGGTAGATACCATCATTGGCGCGGGGACAGTCTTCGTCGGCGATATCCGAGTTAAGGGTACATTACGCATTGATGGACGCGTAGAAGGCAAGGTGGACTGTGCCGGCGACCTAGTCGTGGGCGATGCTGGGGTTGTTGAGGCCGAGGTGCACAGTCGCTCCATCAAACTGGGCGGTACCATTAAGGGAAATATCTTTGTTACAGGCACGATGGACATTGCCGGTACAGGCAAGCTCTACGGTGATATGACGGCTGGCAAAGTAGTGATCGCCGACGGAGCCATCTTTCACGGGCAGTGCAATATGCAGGCGCCAGAAATAGGGATACAGAAAAAAGGAATAGAGAGTACCCCGGTAGCAAAAGGCTAGGGGGAACAGTATGGAGGCACTACATTGCGCATAGCTCTTATCGTCAATAAAGTTGCCGGCAACGGTGGGTGCGGGCAAAAGTATCTGGGTGTCGCTGGCTACTTTCAGAGCGCGGGTATTGATTTTACGCCGATGTTCACTGAAAAACCCGGACATGCTACGGAATTAGCCAGACAAGCGGTGCAGGCCGGCTACGAGGCCGTGGTCTCTATGGGCGGTGATGGCACTCTGAACGAAGTGGTCAACGGGGTGGCTGGTAGCGGAGTAATTTTAGGTTTTATACCTGCCGGATCCGGCAACGATTTCGGACGCACTTTTGGCGTTAGCTCGCGCGACACAGTAGGGGCCTGCCAGGTCATTGCCAGCGCTAAGGTGCGGGAAATAAATATTGGCCGCATTGGAGAGCGATATTTTATTAATATCGCCGGGGCAGGTTTCGATGCGGAGGTGGGTTTGACAGCTAATACTTGGGGCAAGAGATATTTTCGCGGGTACTTGGCCTATGTAGCCTCGATCTTGCGGCAACTAGTGTTCTATACTCCCCAAGAGGTGGACATCGAACTTGATGGCCAAGTGCGACATGCCAAGGTGTGGTTTGTCGCCATCGCCAATGCTCGCTACTTCGGCGGTGGACTCATGATCGCGCCCCAGGCTGAGCTTGACGATGACCTCTTTGATGTCTGCATTGTCAAAGAGATCACTAAGCTTGAACTCATTAAGATGATACCAAAAGTTTTTAAAGGTGAGCATGTCCACCATCAAGCGGTAGAGATGCATCGGGCGCGCAGAGTTCGGATATCTTCCTTGGCGAAGATGGCTGTCCAGGCCGATGGCGAGGTCTTGGGGATACTGCCGCAGGAGTTCCACATTGCCGAAACTAAGCAAAAAGTCTTTTTGCCCTTAAGAACTCCGACTCTGCCGCAATACATCATAAAATAACCAAACATTGGCGCCTGTAGCGAGTTCCTAGTGGTAATAGGCTCTAAACTTGCCAAAACAATCTTTGCATAGTTGGTCGCTACGGCCGAAAATCATTTTTTCGTAGCGACGGTGTATTGCACCGTCGTCCTTGCACCACACCTTTTCCCTCGCGCTATTTCCGTTTGTTGGTCAAAGATGGACAACGCACCAGTGGTGCGTTGCTACGAAAACCCTCCTCGCCCCGTCCCCTATCTTTGCGTCCAGGGTAGCGGCGTGACATGGCACGCCGACCCCCGTAGCGACGAAGTATTACTCCGTCGTCCTCGCACCACACCTTTTCCCTTGCGCTATTTCCGTTTGTTGGTCAAAGATGGACAACGCACCATTGGACAACGCACCATTGGTGCGTTGCTACGGGGTTAAGAATGGAAAAAGGCAGCACTTACTTACGGCAGTGCAATCAGCGGTTGGTTTCTGTGTTTTGCAGGAACCATATTTTATTGTTTGACCCCTATGCCTAGCGGCCTACTATCTCCAGCTCATTACACAACATATAGTAGTAGCATTAACTTCATGATACAATATATTGCGCGAGCGGTAAGGCAGCGATGCGCTACCATCAGTGTAGCTAGTAATTGGCTTGGTGGTAAGCAAAACAGGTGATTGGGGGACGACTTATGAATAATCTTGACGCGATTATCGTGCGATACTACACCAAACAACTCGAGGGGCGTCCCGACCTCTCGGTTTATGATATGTTTGCGTGGTCAAAGAGAGATGTACTCCTGAAGGACCACAAGACGGGGAAAGTGCTGACTGATATGAAGAATCTAGAGTTTCCAACCCACTACTCGCAAAACGCCGTAGACATTATTGCCTCAAAATACTTCCGCAAGGCTGGGGTAAATAACGAGAGCGGGCAGGAAAATTCACTAAAGATGTTGGTGCATCGTCTGGTCGATTTCTGGGCCGCGTCCCTTAGTGAGGAAGGAATACTCAAGACAAACGAGCAAAGGCGCATCTTCTACGACGAAGTTGCCTATGGGCTGCTCAACCAAATTTTTGCTCCTAACTCTCCGCAATGGTTTAACACCGGTCTAGCCCGTAGTTACGGCATTAAGGGCAGTGAAAATGGCCACTTGTACTATGACCCTAAACAAAAAAAAGTCGTGGCGGCGGAGGATACCTACACTCGAACCCAGGCTTCGGCCTGTTTTATCTTGTCAATCGAGGACAGGTTGCTCGGCAAAAACTCAATTTCCGAGCACTATGTCACCGAGACGGCCCTCTTCAAAGGTGGCTCCGGCACTGGCACAAACTTTTCGCCACTGCGCGCCGTTGGCGAGAGGCTCTCTGGTGGGGGCTTTTCCTCGGGTCTCATGAGCTTTTTGAAAGGGCTTGACCGCAATGCCGGCGGGATAAAATCCGGCGGGACTACTAGGCGGGCGGCAAAAATGGTCTCTTTGGATATCGATCATCCAGAGATTGAAAACTTTATCCTGTGGAAGGTCCGCGAAGAAGACAAGGTGCGGGCGCTAGCGAAGATGGGCTACTCGACAGATATCGATGGGGAGGCTTACGAGACAGTCTCAGGGCAAAACTCAAACAATTCTCTGCGCATCCCTGATATTTTTATGCAGCAAGTGCAAAAGTTAAGTGAAGACCCCACGCAGACTATGAGGCTCACCGGTAGGAAGGACCGTGCCGTGGACAGGGAGGTCTCTGTCTTGCACCTGTGGGAACTATTTAACGAGGCTGCGCACCGCGTGGCCGACCCTGCCCCACAGTTTACGGACACCTTTAATGCTTGGCATACCTGTCCGGCCGGCGAGGATGGCCAACTGTGGGCCCCGCATAATCGACTCAATGCGACTAACCCTTGCGGGGAATACGCCTTTCTTGACGATACCAGCTGCAACTTGGGCTCTCTCAACCTCTATCGTTTTTATGACAGCGAAAACGGCCAGTTTGACCTAGAAGGGTACCGGCACATGATCAGGTTGTCCCAGTTGGTGCTCGAGGCCTCGATTATATGGGGGCAGTTTCCCACCGAGGATATCGCTCGCAAGACCTATCTCTTTCGTACCACCGGCCTAGGGGTAGCCAATTTAGCCGCATTGCTTATGGCCACGGGCCTGCCCTATGATTCGCCGGAAGCACGTAGCCTAGCGGCGGCTCTGATGGGCGTGGTCACCGGGGAGAGCTACCGCGTTTCCGCCCTCATGTCCCAAGCCGCCGGCCCTTTTGAGAAGTACGAAATCAATCAGGCGCACATGAAGCGGGTTATACGGAACCATGCTCGGGTGGCCGGGGCTCTTAATGACGCTTATGAGGGGCTACATTACGAGCCATATCAAGTAGACCATAGCCTGCTGCAGGCCCTAGGATGGCCAGAATTATCAACCACCCTCAAAGAGTGTTGGGCGGAGGCAGTAGAGTTTGGGGAGTTGTATGGCTATCGGCACGCTCAAGTAACGGTGGTCGCGCCCACAGGTACCATCTCCTTTGCCATGGACTGTGCGGCAACCTCAATCGAGCCTTTCTTCTCGCACGTAGCCTACAAGAAGCTGGTTGGCGGCGGCTTTATGACCATTGTCAACCCCGTTATACACACCGCACTCCGGAAGTTGGGCTATTCTACAGAGCAGGTAGCCGAAATCGCCGAATATATTGGGCGGACAGAAAATGGCAGGTTGGCGGATGGCAAAATGGAAGGCGCGCCACACCTCCAAGAAGAGCACTATGCCGTGTTCGATACTGCCAGTAAGAACGGCAGCGGCAGCCGTTTCATCCATCACAACGGCCATGTGCTGATGGTCGCGGCCCTTACTCCCCTCGTCAGCGGGGCCATTTCGAAGACAGTTAATTTACCCGCACAGGCGACCATCGACGACTTTAAAGAAGTGCATATCCTGGCCTGGCAAAAAGGCGTGAAGGGCCTAGCCTTGTACCGTGATGGCTCGAAGTTCGCCCAACCGTTGAACAGCAAAGTGGACAGTGCCGACGACGAGGCCGACCTCGAGAACCTCGATTATCTGTCCTTGTTGAACTATGCTCGCGTCGCCAAGGAGCGCTTGGCCGCGCCGCTACCTGGGTCAAGGCGCGAAAAAATCACCGGCATTCGCGCCGGCTGCACTCATGCGGCCCAAATAGAAGATGTGAAACTATACATTACCGTCAATCGCAATAAATGTGGGAAGATATCCGAGATCTACATGAGTACCGACCGCGAAGGTAGCCTAATCACGGGGCTTCTCAATTCTCTCTCCAAGACCATTTCGGTCATGCTCCAGTACCACATTCCGGCTGAAGACATAGCCCGCATGCTGCGGGGACAAAAATATGAACCCCATGGCTTTGTCACCCGTCACCCATACATTAAAACCGCTAGTTCCATATCTGACCTGATTGCAAAGGTCATTGAAATTGAGCTGGGGGATTACTCGCGGGTGCAAGTGAAGCCAGAGGGTGACGATGTCATTTTGCGGGCCAAAGCGAGGTTTACGGACAGTCTGCCGGCGCGCCAACCTAGCGGTGTGGAGGAAATTATCCGCGATGCCGAGAAAAACGGCGAAAAACTGTATCATTCCACTTGCTCGAACTGCTCGAGCTTTCGTATGGCAACAAATGGAACGTGCAAAGTCTGCCTAGACTGTGGCACCACCACCGGTTGCTCCTAATTCAAGCGCGTATTTTGTCGCCATCGGTTCCACCGAGCGCGGTGGAGAGCCCGGCCGCAATAGTCTCGGCCAGCCGGTAGACCAAGTACAGGCGAGTGTTCTGCAGGACAAAGTACTCCATAAACCCCCCGATGTTGACAACTCCCGTCACATAGATATCGCCTACGGGAGGCAGTTCCTTGTGGACACCCGCGCCTGGGCGTAAGCTGCCGAGGCCCACGGTAATGACACCGATACTATCTGATTTTCCTAGGCAAGCATCGACGGCCACGACTTTGGCTGTCCCATGTTTCCGAGAAAGGATGGAAAGCGTCTCGTGGAGGTTGGCAGCGTGCACGGGTTCTTGTAGCGTGCCGTAAATCTGGGTGTTAGGGAGCCGCCTTTGACTGAGAAATGTTCCAATGATGGGTCCGAGGGCGTCCCCCGTGGACCGGTCGGACCCAATGCAGACGACGACAACACCAGGAGCAAAGGCGAGACGTCCTCCCAAGGCCAACGTTACGGCACGACTCACTTCTTGCACAGCGGAGATAGCGTCGATGTTGATTTTGGTCTCTTTTTGGTGTGAAGTCGACCACTTAGGCCACACTGCCTAACCCCCCCCGTTCTTTTGGTAGTATATGCCCCGTCTGCGCTCGATATGCGCTCTAAAACGGCGTGCGGCAGGGATATGGCAAAACGTGGCGAAGTATGTTGCAGGCTTGGAGGGCGGTGAAGAAATGTGGGAAGACTATGAAGAGACTCGTGCTGACCGTCCACACCTCTGGTTAGCCTTTATCTTTATCCTCTTATTGTTAAGCAGCATCTTTATCTTCCGTCCACATATTGGTGCTCGGCCGAGCGTGGGCGAGTTATCATCTGTGGGTGGGATGGTTAGCACGACGGTGGACCAGACTGAGCACGGTCGCCCGGTGCTTGCTAAAGGAGTCGCTTCTGGGATGTGGGCCGTGCATGCTATCCCCGCCGATGGTCGGCATTTGGTGCGTTTTCTCAGCGCCCGAGGTGATGAGCAGTGGGCAGATGTTGCCGGTTTTGCCGAAGTGGTCATGGGGACGCAGGGGAACTTCCTAGTAATTGCTGGTCTAGGTCAGTCTAGGGTCTATGTGTATCATGCGCGACATAGATTAGTCTCAGCCCTCGACGTGCCGGGAGAAGTGCAAGGGGTTGCCGTGAGCGGGCAGGGCGAAGTCTTGGTGACCTTTACCGTTGCTAACGCCGAACCGCTGACACTTCGCACCGAAGTAGCGAAATATTCTTCCCAGGGGCAGCAAATGTGGCGACACTCTCTCCATAACGAACTTCCTCTCCTAGTAGAGCAATCCGCTGATGGCGAAATCAGTGCAGTGGTCAACCTGGTGCTGGGATCTCGGGTCGGGGCTAAACTCACCGTAATTGGTCGCCATGGCGAGCCGCTCTTTGGGGCCGAAATTTCTGGGCAGCCAAGACATCTCTTGGTGCACCATAAGGGGGAGAGTGTGGTTGTCGGCACCGCAGATGGTTTGCGGGTTTTTGCCAAGGACGGTCAGGAGATATCATCCTACAACAGTCCCGGCGCGCTTAAGGTGCTACAGTTCGTGGGGGAACAAGGTGATCTCTTTTTTAGTGCCGATAGCAGGTCGATCATCAATTGGCGTCAACAGTCCATAGTGGGGCTGCTCCGGGGTGGCGATAACTTGGTATGGCGAGAACGAATTCGCGAGCGAGTCTTGTTTGTGAGCGCAGCCGAAACATCCCGCGATGTTCTGGTAGGCACGGCGCAAAGCATTATTGTCTATAGCCAGGAGGGGCAAGTACGGTTTAGTACGAGCCAGACTTTCGGGGAGGACTACCTCGCCATCACGCCGGAGGGAACGAATGTTTTAGTTCTAAGTAGCACTGGGCAAGTGGTACAGCTGAGAGGAGAATGAAATAGTGTGAACTATATTGACCTCCTGCTCTTAGGGATGGTACTTTGGCACATATATCGCGCCATCTCCGCTGGGTGGCGGCGCACTGTTTTTGCCATGTGTCGTGATGCAGTAGCCTTGGCTGTGGCCATGCTTCTGCAGCCTAGAGTAGCAGAGGAGGTCAGTAAGTGGCCCTGGGTGGGACTTGTCGCCGATTCATTCAGTGTACATATGGCGCTACCAGCCGGAGCGGGACTCACTATAGGTAGCCTAAGGCAGTGGTTGCAGGAGGGTTCCTTTCCGCGATTCATCGCCCAAGCCATCATCGGGGTTTGGGAGAGAGATAGTGTGCACACCGTAGCCATTTTGCTCCACAGTGCAAGCCTCATTGTGGCGGAAGCCTTGGTCAACTTGATCTGTCTTCTGGCACTCTTTGTGGGTATGCGCTGGCTCCTCTGTGCCGCGTGTCAGGCGGTAACCTGGGCTCTCCCTCAGCGGACCGGCGGTGAGAGTATGGCCATGGTGGTAGGGCTGGGCATAATACAAAGCGTGTTGGTGGGCATGTTGGTGACCGCTGTATTAGCGCCGTTAATCAACACAACTTTGTTGCCGCGCGACTTGGTAGAATACTTCTCGGGTTCGCGGCTCTTGCCGTTCTTTGGTTTCCTTCTCCGCTACATCAATTTTTACGGGGCCTTGTAAGGAGGACAGCATGCTGGTTCTGCTATTTTTCTCTGTACACCATGCCCTAGCGGCAGAGTGCATTTTAAAGGAGCGTCAGATAAAGTACGAACTAATGCCTACTCCGCGGGCCATCACCGCTCATTGTGGGTTGAGCATTTGTATGGCGGCGGAGGATTATAACCGCGTACAAGCCCTGTTGGCGGAAAGCGGTGTGGATATCACTGCGACCTACGAGCGGGTCCACGAGGGCGAAAACTACCGGCTACTACTCATCAAGGAGTGATGCTTTTGCTAGGGATACTACAATTATGGCTTGAGCGCATACCGGTGCTACTGCCATACGCCGGAGTAATTCTGGCCTTGGTGCGAGTGGTAGTCCTTATTTTGGCCGCCAAGATCGTGCTCAGGGTAGGTGGCATGGTCATCACCAAGGTCTTTCTGCGCGAGGACACGGCGCGACGCCTGGAAATGCGCAAGGCGAAGACTATAGCAGCGCTACTCAAGAGTGTGCTGCGCTACGTTGTCTACTTCTTCCTAATCATATCCATTGTCGATGCTCTGGGAGCGCCAACAAGCTCTATTCTGGCCTCGGCTGGTATTGTCGGTTTAGCGGTAGGTTTCGGGGCCCAGAACCTAGTGCGCGATGTCTTGACGGGGTTTTTCATTTTGTTTGAGGACCAGTTTGGCGTAGGGGATTTCGTGGAGACTTTTGGCGTGTCAGGGACGGTAGAGGAAGTCGGGCTTAGAGTGACCAAACTCCGGGACTTCAGCGGTGTCCTGCATATTATCCCTAATGGGGCCATAGACAAGGTCTCTAATCATAATCGGGGGAACTTGCGGGCCTTAGTCGACGTGCGGGTCTCCTACGAAGCCGATGTGGAGCAGGTGAGGACACTCATTGAAGGTGTGTTGGCTATGGCCGCCGTAGATATTCCGGAAATTGTGGAGGGTCCCACCTTGCTCGGCATGACTGATTTTACCGAGTCGGCGATAGTCTTGCGCATTGTGGCCCGAGTAAAACCCCTTGAGCAGTGGGCTGTAGAGCGTGAACTGCGCCGCCGTATCAAGCTGGTCTTTGATCGCGAAGGCATTGAGACCCCCTACCCACGCCGCATCATGGTCAATGAAACCGAGGGGAGGCCAAATGGCAAGTGACTATGCCGATGAAACTCTACGTTGGCGATATCTTGCTTTTTAAAAAAACGCATCCTTGTGGCGGGGCGGAATGGGAGGTGCTACGCACCGGGATGGACTTTCGTGTTAAGTGTCTAAAGTGTGGCCACAGTGTCATGATTGCTCGGGTTAAGTTAGAAAAGGACATCAAGAAGGTGCTTAAGTCCATGGGCGGCAATCCGGCAGCATCGCCTGAGCAAGAGCAGTAGCAAGGTGCAAAGAGGGGGGATTCGGATGTTTGCCGGTGATAAGATGAGGGTAAGAGCTATAGAGAAAAGCGATATCGACCATGTCATGAAATGGGTGAATAACCGTACCATTACCCAGCATCTCCTGGCCTTTACCCTGCCCGTTTCGCGCTTGGCCGAAGAAAAGTGGGTTGAAAGAGCAGCCATCCATGGAGATGCGGACAAATTTTTCGCCATTGAAACTTTGCAGGGAGAGTATCTCGGCAATTGTGGACTGCATGGCATAGATGGCATCAATAGACATTGTGAACTTGGCATTGTCATCGGCCAGGAAAAATTCCTAGGGCAAGGCTATGGCCAGGACACCATTCGGGTGCTCCTTAGGGTCTGTTTTGATGTTCTCAATCTAAATAAAGTATTTCTTAGGGTTTTTTCCGGCAACATCCGGGCCATCAAGTGCTATGAAAACTGTGGATTTAAGCAGGTGGGCAGGCTCAAAGAGCACCGCTTTGTGGATGGGGCTTGGAATGATGAAATACTAATGGAAGTGCTTCGCGCCGACTACAAACAAGCAAATTCCTGAGTTTTGTTTGCTTTGCCTTGACAGTGGTGCTATAATGAATTGTTCTTGCCACCCTGCCCCGCGCAATGTCGTGGGGCCTTATGTCCAGGGGGAGGAGGTGCAGCATATGCGCAAGTACGAAACGATGTTCATCCTTAACATTGGGCTCTCGAAAGAGCAGCTGCCAAGTAAGGTTGAGCGCTTTACCACGCTTATCACCAGTAACGGTGGGCAGATTGATAAGGTCTCAGAATGGGGCAAGCGTCGCCTGGCCTACGAAGTAGACAAGCAACGCGAAGGGTATTACTTCCTTGTCAATTTCACCGCACTGCCAAACGTGGCTAAAGAGCTCGAGCGCGTTTTCAGAATTTCTGAAGACATCGTTCGGTATGCCGTTTTTCGCCTAGACGAGTAATACTTGGAGGCGATAGCAATGTTAAACAAGGTTATCTTAATTGGCAGACTCACGCGTGATCCTGAATTGCGTTATACTCCCACGACCGGAGCGGCAGTGGTTACTTTTAGTCTCGCTGTAGACCGCCCCGGAAAGGACAAGGGTGCTGATTTCATCAATGTTAAAGTGTGGGAAAAGCAGGCTGAAGCCTGTGCCCAGTACTTAAGCAAGGGCCGTTTGGTCGCCGTAGTCGGGCGGCTAGAAATACGCCCTTACGAAAAAGATGGACAGAAGCGCACCTTTACCGAAGTGGTAGCTGAACAAGTCAAGTTTCTCGGTGGTGGCAATAAAGAAGGCGGAACGAGTGAGAGGCAAGACGCTCATGAATCCCCGCGGGAAGTCAACCTTGAAGATGACGACATTCCTTTTTAGTCCTAAAAAAGGAGGTAATACTTTTGCGCAAACGCTCACGGAAGCCGAGGAAGCGAGTATGTAATTTTTGCGTCGATAAGGCCGTTGCAGTTGATTATAAAGAGATTGATAAACTGCGCCGCTTTGTCACTGAACGTGGGAAGATACTGCCGCGACGTATCTCGGGTAATTGTGCGAAGCACCAGCGCTTACTGACTGATGCAATCAAACGTGCTCGCAATATAGCTCTGTTGCCATACACTATTGAATAGTTTCTAGGGGGGAGCAAGAGCTCCCCCCTCTTGCATCAGGGGTTTAGCAGGGAAAACGCGCCGACCGCAGAATATCATACTGAATAGGGGGGGTTGCGGTGAGCGAAACAGGCAAGGAATTTGATATAGGGCGCAATGTCCGGATGATTGAATGGTTGAAGACTGAGCTGGTGGGTGGCGTGGCTCAGATATATAGAGAATTACCTAAAGGCAGGGATGAGGCCATTGTGGGTGCCCTGGCTAAAGTCGTCTTGTACTGTTACTTGCTCGGCCGGCGCTTGAACGTGAGTTTTGCTAAGCTCGAAGCGACAGTGGAGCGTAAAAGCAGACAATATGCTGAAGACGGCCATGAGCTCGAGGAGTGGCACCAAGACCTTTCAACCCTGGCCACTCATCTTGAGGCTAGGCGCACAAAGTAAGCTGGAGGTGTTAGTTCGATGAAGGTAATACTGAATAAAGATGTCAAGGACCTCGGCAAACGCGGCCAAGTGGTGGAAGTTAGCGAGGGCTACGCGCGGAACTTCCTCCTGCCGCGGGGTCTGGTGTCCATAGCTACTGAAGGAGCGGCTCGCGGTCTGGAACAAGAAAAAACGGCGCAACTGCGCAAAAAAGAACGCGAACAAAAAGAGGCCCAGAGCCTAGTCAGCCGGCTAAATGCCGCCACGGTGAAAATTACCGCCAAGGCGGGCGAGCATGGCCGCCTCTTTGGGGCAGTAACCGCCCATGATATTGCCAATCAGCTGGCTAGCCAAGGCCTTCAAGTAGATAAACGCCGCCTAGAGGTACCCTCCCCCATCAAGGTCGCCGGAACTTACAAGGTCACCGTGCGGGTGCACCCAGAAACCACCGCCACATTGACCGTGCATGTGGTGCCCGAATAATATGTCGGAGCTGCGCGTTCCACCGCATAATCTCGAAGCTGAGCAGAGCATGCTCGGGGCAATTTTGCTTGATCGGGAAATACTCATCAACCTCGCGGTTTCAGTCCAGCCGCAGCACTTCTATAAAGAAGCGCATCGGCATATTTTTGATTGCATGATCCACCTGTATATGCAGAACCACCCGGTTGACCTCGTCACGGTCTCTAACAGGCTCAGCCAGCAGGGCAAATTAGCAGATTGCGGCGGGCTTTCCTACCTCACCTCCCTCCTCGACGCCACTCCCGTCATCAGTCATGCCCCAGTCTATGCAAAAATTGTGCACGACAAGTACATCTTACGCCAGCTCATCGCCGCCGGGAGTGAAATATCGGCCTCAGCTTTTGCCGCCACCGGCGAGCCGACGAGTCTCCTGGACAATGCCGAACAGCGCATTTTCCGCTTAGCGCAAATGCAGGAGTCGCGCGACTTTGTTCCCTTGGTGAGCATCCTCCATGAGGTCTATGCCCAGCTCAATGCGAGTAAGCTCCCCGGCGGCAATATCAATGGCGTGCCTTCGGGGTATTATCAACTAGACAGACTGACCCATGGCTTTCAAAAGGGTGATCTCATCATCCTGGCGGCCCGCCCTTCGGTGGGTAAGACCGCCCTAAGTCTGAACTTTGCCGTGCATGCCGCGGTGAAGGCTAAGATTCCCGTGGCCTTTTTCAGCCTAGAGATGCCCAAGGAACAGCTCACCCTGCGCATGCTCTGTGCCGAGAGCGTGGTACGCACCGAGTCTGTGCGCAATGGCACCCTAGGAGACCGGGACTGGGACAAAATAGCGCAAGGCATTCATGATCTTTCCGAGGCGAAAATTTTTATCGACGACACCCCTTCCCTCTCCGTCATGGAAATGCGCAGTAAAGCCCGGCGCCTAAAAATGGAACAAAATATCGGTCTTATCGTGGTGGATTACCTGCAGCTACTGCGCTATCCCCAGCGCTCAGAGAATAGGCAGCAGGAAGTAGCCGAGATTACCCGCACTTTAAAAGCCCTTGCGCGTGAGCTAGAGGTGCCGCTCATTTCGCTGGCACAACTTAGCCGCGCCGCGGAACAGCGAAGCGATAAGCGCCCGAACCTCGCCGATCTTCGCGAATCGGGCGAAATAGAACAAGCCGCCGACTTGGTGATGTTTCTCTACCGCGAAGATTACCAGAATCAACAGAGCCCGACCGCGGATGGCGCCGGCCCCATAGAAGTCATTTTGGGCAAGCACCGCAACGGCCCCGTGGGCCAAGTCAGCCTCGTCTTCCGCAAAGATTACGGTCGTTTCGAGAATGCAGCCATGCATGATGAGTAAATAATGGCAAATTTTGCGCTTGACTTTAGGCCTCGTTTCCTGTAGCATAGAAAGGTATCATCATGGCCCCATAGTGAAGCGGTTAACACACAAGCCTTTCACGCTTGCGACGCGGGTTCGAATCCCGCTGGGGTCACCAATTGGAGCTGTGGTGTAGCGGTTAACATGCCGGCCTGTCACGCCGGAGACCGCGGGTTCGATTCCCGTCAGCTCCGCCATTAAAAACTAAACCAGCAGCGATGCTGGTTTTACAACTAGCTGTACATGCGCCGATGTAGCTCAGTGGTAGAGCAGCTGATTCGTAATCAGCAGGTCGTGGGTTCAAGTCCCACTATCGGCTCCAGTGGTATCAAGGGTCTCTGGGTTTTCCCAGAGACTTTTTATATTCTAAAAGTGCCCATTTGGTGCCGAGACAACCTTAAAGGCACCCACAGGTGCCTAGTTCAACTTAACGATATCATCCAGTTTAGAGGCAATCTCATGTTGTCGCTTGGGTAATATATGCGTGTATCCCTGTGTTGTGCGAATATCGGCATGACCTAATCGCCGTGATACTTCCATAATGTTCACTCCACGCTCTAGGAGCAGTGTGGCGTGTGAGTGCCGTAAATCGTGAAACCGCACACGGGTGAGACCAGCCACTTTGAGAAAACCGAGAAACCAACGACTCATTTTGTCCGGGTGCATTGCCTCACCTTCGGGGGTGGCAAAGACTAGGTCAGGTTTTTTGTTATAGGCTTTGCCAAGGTTCAGTTTTTGTTCTATCTGTCTGATACGGTGGTTTTCCAGCACTTTAAGGACGGCTTCAGACACAGTCACTTGGCGCGCGCTAAGGGCGGACTTTGGCGCCTTAATGAAAATGCCCAGGTCAGGTGTGAACTGGACCGTCTGCCTTACGTTGAGAAGGCTTTGCTCTACGTCTATGTCCTCCCAGCGGAGCCCCAATATCTCTCCTCGTCTCATCCCCGTCAGCAACGCCATGACGATAGGGCCATAGTACGGAGTAGCTGCGGCGGCCTGGATCAGAGCCGCTGCCTGTGTCTCATCTAAAGGCTGCATGGCCACCTTTGGTGGTTTGGCTGGGAGTTCTACGGCAGCAGCTGGGTTACAGCTCAGCAGTTGCCACTTGATGGCCGAGTCAAGCGCTTTGTGTAACACCCGGTGCACGTACTGTACTGTTCTAAAAGAGAGATTCCCCTGGCGGCCATCCTTGCGCCCAATCTTAGTCAAGCCATTGATATGTTTTTGCAGGATTAACGGGTTGAGGTCTTCGAGTTTAACAGAGCCTAAATAAGGCCTAATGTGCAGCCTCAGTAGCTGCTCGTAGGAGAGTGTTGTCTTTGCTGCAAGCTTGGGCTTAACATAAACCTCAATCCATTTGTCTAGATAGGCGTCAACGGTCAGTCCATGGCCTATGGCCACACCGTAACGCACTTCCTGTTCAATCTTGTCCAGCAAGGCCTTAGCCTCTTTGGCGTTGCCTTCTATAACACGCCTTGTACGTTTGCGTTTCTTAGTTAGCGGGTCTATGCCCAGCTCTCCTACAACCTCATAGCCCCTACCATTGGGCAGTTTTCTTATGTGTCCTGCCATTTAGACATCACCTTCTGCTCCTTTCAACATACCCAATAGGTATTGTTCGAATGCCCGGTATCGTTGTCCGGGCTTCCTGCTTCATTCCGCTCACTTGCTTATTTGCTTGGCGGACTTAACAACCATGTTGATTAGGTTAGCAACGCTCTCACCGTCTAGACCGGCCTGAGTAGCCAACTCAATGGCATACTGCCATTTACGGTCTGAGATGTCCTTGTGCACTAGGTGCGCTAAGTAGTTACTGACCGTAGGCGGGTTTTTAAGGAGGGTCACAAGCTGCCCTATAATTTTCAGTTTTGGACCGGCGGGGATGTCCTTGTACTCGGGATTGGCCGCTTTCAGTACTGCGCCGCCGTTTTCGCGGACAAAGAACTTAAGCGTGGCCTCCCATGTGGCTTCCTCAATCACCGCGGCCACGATAGCGCCGTTTGGAGGGCTATCAGTTTTGCGTAGCACGGCTATATCTCCCTCGGCAATACCTGCCCAGGACATGGAGTCGCCGGAAATTCTCAGAGCAAAATCCGCCTTGATATCGCTCGGAACCTCCACCTCGCCTTCCCAGTTTTCCTCGGCCAAAACCGGTATGCCCGCCTTAATGCGACCGAGGATGGGGAGGGTGGTAAGTCCCGATGCCTGTTTAAACAACAGACGCAGGTCGTCTCGCCCAATCAGCTCCTTCCATGCGGCCAAGAGTTCTGGCTTCGACTCCAAAGCGCTTATAATCCGTTTACTAGCGTATTCGGCGTCGGGATCGTATTTTGGTCCGTCTTTACAAACTTGCCCGGCTATAGGATCCTTCTCGCTCTCTAAGTAACCAGCGGCTCGAAGCATTTCCTCTTGGCTTACGTTCAAAGCTGAAGCAAACTTGAGGAGTATCCCAGGGCTAGGCGCCGGTCGAAGGCCGCACTCGATTCTACTTATATGAGCGCTGCTTACACCGGACAAGCGCGCTAGCTCATTAAGCTTCAAATCGCGAGATTCACGCAGTCTCTTTAGGTAGGCACCAAAGTCGGACACGGTCAAACACCCTCCCCTGCGATAATTGTACAGATAATATTGCCACGAGACAACACCATGGGACAGAAATATTTTTCTCAAAAGATGTTGACGAATGGGAATGCGCGTGCTACGCTATTGTCAACGGGGAACGATAGGGAGGCAATCACGTTGGTCGAAGTAAATATAGAGAGAGTTCAACGGTTTCGAGAGAGCAATGGCCTATCAGAGGGCCAGTTGGCGCTCCGAATGGGCGTAGCTCGAAGTTATGTGTTCAGGGTCTTCCGCGGCAGTAGGAAACCTGGAGGCAAGTTCATTCAAGGTCTTGTTCAAGCGGGCATGGACCCTGCAGATATTTTTTTACCTAGCACATTACCAGTTGGCAACAAGGGTGTGTGTTAGGGGTTGGTAACGCAGTCACAGAAGAAAGGAACTGATAATTTATGACGCAAGAAATAATTTCAGAAACGGCGGAAGATAGAGTAAGCCAAAAACCACTGACGAGTTGGGACAACCTGCCCCTTGTACTGACCGTGGAGGAGGCCGCCAAGGTCGTTGGGGTAGGTTGCCGGGCAATCTACGACTTGGCTAGAACGAAGCGACAAGGATTCCCCGTTGTACGGCTCAGCTTAGATTCGCCAGAATACTGGGCTACACCAATCGACATAGAAGGGATGTGAAAAGATGGTGGCCTGCAAATGCTCCTATGAGTTGCCCGAAGAAGCTAAGTACTGCCCCCAATGTGGTCGCAAGGCGCCCAAGCAAAAGGCGCACCAACAACCTTTGAACCTAACCGAGATGTCGCCTGTACTGACTGCAACCGAAGCGGCCAAGCTCTTAAAGTGCTCCAAATGGATGATATACGAATTGGCTAAGCAAGATCGGGTGCCCCACTTCCACATAGGTAACCGAGTCAGATTCCCGACCAACGCGCTGATGACGTGGGCAGAAATCCAGTGCGCAATTACTACCGCAGGAGATTAAGGACAATCCCAGATAAAAAAGGGGTGGTTGTATGAAAAATGATATGTGGGTCTCACTAAACCCGGTCAAAAACGAATCCGTTGCTCGACAGGTGTTAGCAGGATTAGTCAAGGAACGACCCGCCCGATTAGACAGAGTTGCAGACGGGTGGACAATAAAAATGAAAATAAGGACGACACTCTCGCAAAGGAGGCTGCGGAATGAGCAAACTGTTATTCACCGAGTACCCAATAGTAGTCAGCAAAGAACTTGCCAACCTTCTTGGGTTGAATGAGGCCATCGTTCTGCAGCAGATCCACTACTGGCTTGAGATTAATCGCAAGGCAGGGAAGCATTTCCACGAGGGCAGACACTGGACATATAATTCTATCAGAAACTGGCATGAAGAAAACTTTGAGTTTTGGAGCTTCGACACCGTTAAGCGGACATTTGCCAAACTCGAAAGCGCAGGGTTACTTTTGTCGGGCAACTTTAACAAAGAGCCCATGGATAAAACCAAGTGGTATTCCATCAACGAAGAAGAACTTGAAAGGCTCCAAAAATCTAACGTCCCAAAAACGAATTACGACGAAAAAACACCGGAAGTAGCGGCTCCTCCCATTGAGGCGATACATTACCCCACTCCAAATGAGGAGGTTTATTGCCCCGCTCCCTATGAGCCAATGCAGCAGCTCACTCCCATTGGGGCAAAATGCACTAATGCATTGGGGCACTCCATTGGGGCAAAATGCACTAATGGATTGGTGCAAAATGCACTAATGGATTGGGGCAAAATGCACCAAGCAATACCAGAGACTTCTACAGAGACTTCTCCAGAGACTTCGAAGATCTCTATTGGGTGTTTGGACGCCTTGGGTGAGGTAATGCACGAAGACGGGGAGCAGGGCCACAAAAGACAAGAGCCTGTTAGCGCTGGCCACGACGACGGATACTCCGGTGAGTTTGAGGAGTTCTGGAGTGTTTACCCAAGGACGCAGGAGAAAAAGGCAGCCTATGGGCAGTGGAAGGCTAGACTCAAAGAAAAACACAAGTCAGCCGACCTGATTGCCGCCGCAAGAGAGTACGCCAAGGAGGTTGTTGGCAAAGAACAGCGGTTCATCAAGCAAGCCAAAACCTTTTTGGGCGCAAACAAACCTTTTGTTGACCACCTTAAACCCTTGGAAGGAGGTCGGCCCAATGAGATACCGAGAAATCCTGAACAGGCTACAGGCACAAGCAAATACCGGACCGGACGATTTGCAGACGTGGTTGGGTGACCTGCTGACGGACATAGGACTTATGGAGAGGATCGACATCCTCATTGGCATTAAAGAACTGCGCAGCGAGTGGGAGCACGGCATGATAAATGGGCGTTGTGGGATCTGTGGTGCCGACATCAACGAGCGGACCAGGCATATATTCAGCAACATAGTCCGTATCTACGCTCCATGCGAATGCGTCAACAGAACCATGCTCACCAAAACAGCAGATAGGCTGCGCGTGCTAAGTGAGTGCGCCATTAGCAAGAACCGCGCAAAAGCGGGACTGAACCCGATGTTTGAGAACGCAGACCTTGAGACGTTTGAGCGCAGACCGGGCACAGAGGATATGGTAGAGGCGGCGTTGGCGTTTGACATGACCAGTGGACTGTTTGTCATGGGTAGTTACGGTGCGGGCAAGAGCCACATAGCGGCGGCCATCTGTAATCGAATGTTACGGCAAGAATACACGTGTCGTTATGCAAACGTACCGGAAACTTTAGCGAAAATTAGAGCTACCTACGACGGGTACGGGTCAGAGAGCAGGATATTGGACGAACTCATCACAGTTGATTTACTGGTATTAGACGACATGGGAGCTGAAAAACCCACTGAATGGGTAGCGGACAGGCTCTACACGGTCATAGATGCACGATACCGACATATGCGCCCAACCATCTACACCACTAACCTAAACCTAGACGAGTTGGCTGCACGAGTAGGCGAACGCATAGTAGACAGGGTCCTAGGATCGTGCCGGATAGTCGTGTGTGAGGCTAAGAGCTACAGACAAGGGGTTCAGCATCTGAAACTGAGAATGAAGGCGCAGGCGGCGCACGTGCCAGACGGTATTCGAGTCGGCCACAGCCACGCGCAATGAGCCGGCTGAGTTGGTCTGAAATGATCGGGCAGTACAAGGACGATGCCGATGCCCTGCAGCACGCTCGAACGAAAGCGGAGGACACCGCGGACTGGGAAATTCTTGGGTCGATGTTCGCAAGCACTAGGACAGTCCTGAAAGAACTACACAAAAAGATGCGCTTCGACTGGGAAACGCTCAGCGAGAGCGAGCTGCAGTTGTTGTTTGGTCGACAACGCGAAGTGGCAACATTGCGACAAAAATACTCCTACAAAGACATCGCGGAGGCCTTGACCCTCACCGTACCAGCAGTGTATAACATTTATAGGCAGGCCGTCCAGAAGATTTGGAAAATCCGGGAGCAGCGACAACAAAACACACCCATAGGACTGAGTCCCCAGCAACAGAAACTATACCGTTTGTGTTATAGCGAACTGCGAACGGCAGACGAAGCGGCCGCCACTCTAGGGACTAGCATTCAGGTGGTGCACAAACAATTGCGGCGAATACGGGAAAAAGACAAAACTATGAAATTTCATAGTGGGGCGGAGCGCGTCCAAAAACAAAACTAGCAGGTTGCGGATATGGCGCATCCATGGATTCTGATGGATAACTTTAACGAGTTATCCACAGACTCCACAGCTGCTTGGACAACGTAGCGACGTTGCCCACATATCCTCAACCGCGACGACGATTTATTTATTATTTTTATTTCTCTCCCAATCCCAAAGCGTACAAGGAGGTGTCCGGATTGTTTAGAGCGGTTATGGTTGGTGTTGGGATTGTTATGGTCTTAGTCCTCGTGGCAGCTATCGTAGTGGTGGGCATCCCAATGATAGAAGCGCACTATACCTGGGTGGCGGTGGCGAGCGTCTACCTTAGCCCGGGGACGCGCATCGAGGGGGAAGGGCAATTCGCAATGGCACGGTTAAAGTTGTGGCCTATCGCTACCGTTCCGAGCGGAGCCACACACACCTTAGAACACATTTGGGGAAAGTACCTCACCGTCAACAAAGCACGAGGAGACATCATTTCTCCCGCGGACGTGGCAAGTGTTAGGCCGAAGCCCCGTGTCCCGAGGCGGGGGCACTCTTTTCTCGAATTTGGGGTGTCTTGGGAGACCGCCGGCAATCTTCAGATTGGGGACGTGGTGGACGTCACCCTGAGGTTTTTCGACAGACCAAACATAACCCTCAGGGAAGATTGGGTGGTTGCCAAAATCGACTATGAGAATCCTGGGGCGCGGGCGCACGGATTTGTGTCGGTTTTTTTGGAGATGACGCGTGAAAATATGTTCGCCCTGGTTCCGGTCCTCTCTCGGTACATTCTCCCAGTGGACATGGTCAGGAGAGTCCCTGGGAAATAGTGTCTCTCCCAACCAGCCTAGGTTTTAGCGGATACGAGGATAAGCCCAGAAGGCCGCGCGGGCCTTTTTGTTTTGCCAAAAAAACAGGAGAGAGGGGTTTCTTTGAAAAAAACAATCAAAATCGCTATGATCGCAAGCGTTGTTTTTGCGCTGACCGCGTTTCTGTTTCTGCAGGGGCAGGAGGCTACGCGCCAAGTGGTGGTGGCGAGACAAGACATTCCGATGGGCACAATTATCTCGACAGGAATGCTAGGTACAGAACAAATACCCGCGTCCTCGACACTGGCGGTGGGCATGGCTTCTACGAAAGGAGAGGTAGTTGGCATGGTAACAACCATGGGCAGGGCTACGGGAGATCTTATTCCTCTGGAGAGTGTCGGCAGGGAGAGAAAGAGGTTACAGGAGGGGAACGGACTCATCACCATATCTCTACCAGTGCCAGAAACCGCAAAAATTACCGACGGGGACATTGTGGACATCATTGTATTTGACCGTACAGGGGAGCCACTCCTACTAGAGGGCTTTGTTGTTGTTAGCGTAACCACAGACGGCAGGGAGGCTCACCTAGTATTGGAGGCCGCCACGGACTCCTTGCTAAAGGTCTCCCCAGCCTTATCGTCACGAGCATTCAAATTGATTAGGAGGTAAAAAATGGCTAAAATCATAACGGTATACGGCCCCAAGGGTGGGGTCGGCAAGACCACCATAGCCTTGGCGCTAGCTAGGACTTTAGCACACGCGCACAAGGTGGTGGTGCTAGAGGTGGATTTTACTCCCGGAGACGTGACCGCGACGCTGGAGGTA
>Ga0207951_100169_pt1 | contig 41593 bp, 39 predicted proteins | sample Subbio12Aug_8Bad_FD_184830 | JGI IMG/M metagenome (GOLD analysis project Ga0207951, IMG submission 184830) | Serpentinite rock and fluid subsurface biosphere microbial communities from McLaughlin Reserve, California, USA - CR12Aug_8Bad (SPAdes) | ecosystem: Environmental > Terrestrial > Deep... | reverse complement strand
GGTCGCGCCTTCGCAACGCCATGCCGCGCCGTCGATGATGATGTTGCCGGCCGGGGCACGCGCAGCGTCGGTGAGGACGGCGCTGGTGGAGCCGGGCGTTTGGGCGAAGGCAGGAGCGGCGGCGAACAGGGCCGCGGCGATGAGCAGAGCACGCATGGGGAGGTCTCCGGTTTGGCCCGTGCGGGGATACGCACAGCGACGCCAGTGTTCGTTTTCATACGAAACTGTCAAGATGCGTTTCGAAAAGAAACGCACTGACGCCAGCTTCGTGACCACTGATTACTTATCGCTGATCATGTTGCAAGCCCGGCACGGCCTCGGCGGTCTGCATCATCGCAATCGCCGCCTCGACCGTGTCGCAGACGACCCAGGCCTCGCGGAAGCTGGGCGGGGTCATGGCCTCCGAGATACTGTGCTCCATCACAGCCAGAAGTGGGTCCCAGAAGCCATTGAGATTCAGAAATATAACTGGCTTGGAGTGAAGATCGAGACGCTTCCAGGACAGGACCTCGATGGCCTCCTCGAGGGTGCCGACGCCGCCGGGCGCCACAACGAAAACGTCGGACTGGTCGTACATGATGGTCTTGCGCTCATGCATCGACGGCACGATCAGGGTCTCGACCTCGTCGAACAGCCGTTCGCGGCTGCGCAGGAAGCCCGGCATCACACCCAGAACCCGTCCGCCGGCGGCATGGGCGGCGCGCGCCGAAGCCCCCATCAGGCCGACGCCGCCGCCGCCATACACCAGACGCCAACCGGCGGCGGCCGTCTGGGCCCCGAAGGCCCTTGCGGCCTCGGTATAGGCGGGATCCGACAGCTCCGACGATCCGCAGAACAGGCAGACGGAACGGCCGTCGAAGGGCAGGATGGAAACGGGCGAAGACATGGAGCCTCAGGAACAGGTGGAAGACATCGGCCCCGGGGGCGCGCTATCTGGGGCGATACTCCTAGCGGTCGGATGCACGCGATGAAACGGGCCATATTGGGCAAGACGGCAGCGACGCTTGTCGGAGGCCTCGTCATGACGGCCTGTTCGCCCTCCGCAGCGCCGCCGTCCGCCGAAGCCGGGGCCGAAAGCACCGCGGGATGGACCCGTCCCCCGATGATCGCGACGGTGCAGCAGGGGCAAGGGGTCCTGATCTTCGTCGGCGAGGCCGAGCCGGGGGCGCGGGTGGTGCTGCGCAGTGATTCGGGCGCGGCCTATGCCGCGGCGGCGAACGAGGGTGGGCGGTTCGAAATCCGGATGCCGCCGCCGGCGGGCGATCTGCTGCTGCGACCCGAGACCCAGATCGGACAGGACGCCGCCCCCTCGCCGGACCGGCTGCTGATCCTGGCCGGCGGGCGCGGACCCATCGTCATCCTCCGGGCCGGCGGGCCGTCGCAACGGCTGGACCCGGCGCCGGCTCTGGGCGCGGTCGACAGCGACGGCCGGATGCGGCTGGCCTCCGGTCATACGTCCACCGGAGCGGCGCCGGTCACGCTCGAGGCGGGCGGAGAAACAGGTCAGGTGATCCCGGATTCCCGGGGCCGCTGGCGTCTGGTGTTGACGCCATCCGACGGACCCGACGAGATCCGGGTCGGGGAACAGACTTTCATCTGGCCGGGAGAGGCGGCCGGGCGGGCCGACATGCAGGTCGAGCGGGCCGGTCGGGGCTGGCGTGTCATCTGGACCGGGCCGGGCGGCGCGCGCCAGACGACTTGGCTGCCAGACGCCGTCTGATGCGGTTTACGCCACATTAACCAATTCGCGACATTCGAGGACTGTCTTCCTTCTTCGGGGACACCCACCATCACCGAACCTGTTCAGCCCGGCGCTCGCGTCGGGCTTTTTTTTCGCTCTCGATGTCGGGGACGGGAGAGGGAGAGAGTGGCTCCGCGGGTAGGATTCGAACCTACGACCAGCCGATTAACAGTCGGCTGCTCTACCACTGAGCTACCGCGGAACACTTCCTCTCGGGAAGGCGGGCGCTATAGCAGCGCGGTGAAGCGTCACGCAACGGGAAATATCCGAACTTGCCCCTCATCTGCATCGATCGGGCCGACGATCCGCGCATCGCCGGCTTTCGCGACATCCGCGAGCGCGACCTGACGGGGCGCGAGGGGCTGTTCGTGGCGGAAGGCGAGGTGGTGCTGAATGTGCTGACCTCGCCCTCGTCACTCTGCCGGACGCGGGCGGTGCTGCTGGATGAAAAGCGGGCCAGGGGCCTGTCGCCGGTGCTCGACCGGCTGCCGGACGCGACGCCCGTCTATGTCGCCGCCCCCGCCGTGCTGGACGCCATCGCCGGCTTCCACCTGCATCGCGGCATTCTGGCCCTCGGCGAAAAGCCGCCGGCGCGGACCCTGGAGGCCTGTCTGGCGACGACGGGTCCGAAGGCGGTGGTCCTGGCGGTCTGCGGGGTCGGCAACCATGACAATATGGGCGGGCTGTTCCGCAACGCCGCCGCCTTCGGGGCCGGGGCGGTGCTGCTGGACGAGCGTTGCTGCGATCCCTTCTACCGCAAGGCCATCCGGGTGTCGGTGGGGGCGGTGCTGCGCACGCCGATGGCGACGGGACTGGACCCTGTGGCGATGATCGAAGGTCTGGCGGCGGCGGGTTTCAGTCTGCTGGCCCTGACCCCGGGCGCTTCGGAGCCGCTGGAGCGGGTTTCACGCGGGGGGCGGGTCGCCATCGTGCTGGGGCCGGAGGGGCCGGGCCTGTCGCAGACGATCCTCGACCGCTGCCGGCCGGTGGGAATCCCGATGTCGGGCGGGTTTGATTCGCTGAATGTGGCGGTCGCCAGCGGCATCGCCCTGCATCACGTCACCCGACAGGCGTAAAGCGATCACCAAATCGCGATTAACGCTTTGTACACCTTGATGAACCGGCAAAGCTGTGCCGGTGTAGGGGCGTCCGGGGGAGTTCAGTCATGTTTGGCGGCGTTTTTGACTTCATCAACCGCAATGCGCGTGTCGCGCTCGCGGTCGCGATCGTAACCGCAGGCGTCAGCGCCGCCGGCGTCATCGGCTGGATCACCGCACCGATCTAGGTTTCGGCGGAATTCGCGATGGAGGCCTGACCGAGAATCGAACTCGGGTGCAAGGATTTGCAGTCCTCTGCGTAACCACTCCGCCATCAGGCCCTGGGCCGTTTTGAAGCGGCCGCGCCATCGCGAGGCGCGTTCGCTATCAGATCGGATTGTCCCCCGCAACGCACAGACCTATAAGCGCGCGAGATTTCCCGGCCGTCGCCGGGCGCTTCAAACCGCAGGATCGTGCCCAATGGATTTCGCCGCCGCTCGCAAGATCATGGTCGACAGCCAGGTCCGCGTGAACGACGTCACCGACCGGGGCCTGCAGGCGGCGCTTCTGGAGACGCCGCGCGAGCGGTTTCTGCCCGAAGACCGGGCCTGGTCCGCCTATGCCGAGGTCGAGCCCGAGATCGCCGGCGGACGCCGGCTGATGATGGCCCGCGACGTGTCCAAACTGCTGATGGCCCTTGCCGCCCGCCCGGGCGAGACCGCCCTGGCCATGGCAGGGCCTTATGCCGCGGCCGTGCTGGCGAGACTCGGCCTTGCGGTCACGGCCCAGGAGGCTGACCCGGCGGTGTTCGAGGTCACTGGCGCCGTTCTGTCGGACGAGGGGGTGCGGACTGCCGTTGCGCCGCTCTCGGCGCCGGTCGGCGGAGGCTATGACGTGATCGTGTCCGAGGCGGCGACGCCGGGCCGGCCTGAGGCTTGGCTGTCGGCCCTGAAGGTCGGGGGTCGGCTTGCGGTCGTCGAGCGGACCGGACCGGTCGGCAAGGCAGTGCTGTATGTGCGGGGCGAGCAGGGTGTTTCGCGACGCGAGCTGTTCAACGCCGCCCCGCCCGTGCTGACGGAACTGTCGCCCGAACCCGCCTTCGCGCTTTAGGGTTGCAGCTTCGACGGAGCGCCGGCGACGGCGCGTGAAAAAAACTTAACTGGCGTGAGCGCACACCGTCCCGCATCACGCCAGTGGGATACGAAGGGCGCACCCCCCCGCGCCAGGCAGGAACAGATATGCTGAAACGTAAGCGCGCGCTCGCCTCGGTCGCCGTCATCGCCGTCATCGCCGGCATGGGTGCGCCGGCCTGGGCCGATACGTTGCAGGACGCCCTGGCCCTGGCCTATCGGACCAATCCGTCGCTGCTGGCGCAGCGGGCCAGCCAGAGGTCGCTGGACGAATCAATCGTCCAGGCCCGCGCCGGCCTGAGGCCGTCGGTGGATGTGACCGCCAGCGCCAACTATGCGCACGACTTCAGCGATGCGGCGGCCGGCAACCGGAACAGTGACGGCGGTGGCGTCAGCGTCGGCCTGTCGCAGACGCTGTGGTCGGGCGGCCGGATCGGCCACGGCATCGGCGCGGCCGAAGCGAATATCCTGGCCGGGCGCGAGAACCTGCGCGACATCGAGCAGTCGGTCCTGGCCTCGGTGATCCAGGCCTATGCCGACGTCATCCGCGACGTCGAGATCCTGCGTATCCGCCAGTCCAATCTCGGCGTGCTGCAGCGGCAGCTTGAGGAATCTTCGGCCCGGTTCGAGGTCGGCGAGATCACCCGCACCGACGTGGCCCAGTCCGAAGCCCGTCTGGCCCAGTCTGAAGCCGACCTCGCCAACGCCCAGGCCCAGTTGTCGGTCTCGCGCGCGGCCTATGCCGCCGTGGTCGGCCAGGCGCCGGCCGATCTCGAGCCGATGCCGGTGCTTCCGGGCCTGCCGAGTGATTTCGACAGCGCCCTCGACGTGGCCCTGATCGAAAACCCCGGCATCCGCGCCGCCGGCTACAGCCTGCGGGCGGCCGAGGCCAATGTCGCGGCGGCCAAGGCCGAATATCTCCCGTCCGCCCGCCTGACGGCCTCCTATGGCGGTGCGACCAGTGACCTTGGTCGGCCCGGCGACATCGCCGACAACACCAGATTCCAGGCCGGGGCCTCGATTTCCGTGCCGCTCTTCACCGGCGGTTTGAACCGCTCGCGGGTCGCCCAGGCCCTCGAACGCGCCAATATCGCCCAGATCAATGTCGAGGGGGAGCGCCGCAGCACCCTGCAGGCGGTCAGTTCGGCCTATGCCCAGGCGATCTCGGCCCGGTCCACGCTGCAGGCCGGGCAAGAAGCCGTCCGCGCCGCCACCGTCGCCGCCGAGGGCGTGCGGCAGGAGGCCCAGGTCGGGCTGCGAACGACGCTCGACGTGCTGAACCAGGAGCTGGAATTGCGCGGCGCGGAGGTCACCCTCGCCAGCGCCCGCCGCAATGAATACGTCGCCCAGGCCAATCTTCTGGCCGCCATGGGCCGGCTGGAGGGCCCGGATCTCGATGTGTCGCTCGTCGCCTATGATCCGGCCGACAACTATAACCGCGTCCGCAACCGCGGAGCCCTGCCGTGGGACGGCGTGATCGAGGCGATCGACCGGATCGCCGCGCCCCCGATCGTGCCGGCCAACGACGCCGAAGACGCCCCGATCGACGCCCGGCTCAAGTCCGAAATCACCCGGACAGCGCCGGGAAGCTGAGAAGAATGAGGTCGCCCGGCGGGCGACAGGCGGCGCTGGTCATTAACCTGTGGCGCGAAAACGCCCGTTGATTCCAGCGGGCTGAGATGCGACGACAAGGCTCGGGGGCGGCGCTGTCTCTCCTGTGCCTTATTCGACTTGATCCTGCGTTGATCGCGCCCCGGGGTTTCGACATGACCGACCAGACCGCCCAGGAACCGACGATGGAGGAGATCCTGGCGTCGATCCGCCGGATCATTTCCGAAGACGATGCGCCGGCCGAAACCGCGCCTGCAGGTTCCGCTGCCGCACCGGAGCCGGAACCGGTCGCCGCCTCGGCCCCGATGGACGAGACGCCTCACGCCTCGCAGCCCGAGCCTGAGCTCGAGCCTGAGGCTGCGCCCGAGCCGGAACTGGCGGAGGAAGACGTGCTGGAACTGACCGAGGCCTATGAGGCCCCGGCCGCCGAGAGCATCGGCGATCTGGACGTCACCCCAGCCGATGACGCCCCCGAGCCCTTTCCGACAGCGTCCGTCAGCGAATCGGTCTTCGCGCCGGAGCCGATCGAGGCGCACACGCCGGAGCACCCCTCCGTGCCGACCACCAGCTACGACAGCCTCGTCGGCGACAGCGCCGCGGCCAGCGCCGCCTCGGCCTTCGCCGGATTGGCGTCCAGTGTCAGGAAGCCCGAGCCCATGGAACCGTCGATGCCTGCCGGCCCCACCCTGGACGAACTGGCGCGCAGCCTGCTGCGCCCGATGCTGAAGGAATGGCTGGACGCCAATCTGCCGGCCATTGTCGAGGCCCAGGTACGCAAGGAAGTCGAACGCATCGCCCGCTCCGCCGGCTGACTTCACCCGCGACCCGATCAAGGCTAGATCATTCCGGGGCGGCTCCAGTCGGAGCCGCCCTTATCTTTTGTCTACCGCCCTCATGCGGCGACGCGCCGCGCGCGGCGCGGTAGGGAAACCAAGAAGACCTTCCCAATGCTCGACAAGACCTTCGATCCGACGGCCGCCGAACCCCGCCTGTATGCGATGTGGGAGGACAGCGGCCTGTTCGCTCCCAGGACCGACGGGGCGGCGGCCGCCTATTCGATCGTCATCCCGCCGCCCAATGTGACCGGCTCGCTGCACATCGGCCATGCGCTGAACAACACGCTTCAGGACATTCTGGCGCGCTATCACCGGATGACCGGCAAGGCCGTGCTCTGGCTGCCCGGCACGGACCATGCCGGCATCGCCACCCAGATGGTCGTCGAACGCCAGCTGGCCGCCGCCGGCAATGTCAGCCGCCGCGACATGGGCCGCGACGCCTTCGTGGCCAAGGTCTGGGAGTGGAAGGCCGAGAGCGGCGGGACCATCGTCCAGCAACTGCGCCGGCTGGGCGCGAGCTGCGACTGGAGCCGCGAGCGGTTCACCCTCGACGAGGGACTGAACGCCGCCGTCCGCAAGGTGTTCGTCCAGCTGCACAAGGACGGCCTGATCTATCGCGACAAGCGGCTGGTCAACTGGGACCCGCATTTCCAGACCGCGATCTCGGACCTCGAGGTCGAGCAGAAGGAGATGGACGGCTTCTATTGGCACTTCGCCTATCCGCTGATGAACGGCGAAACCTATGAACATCCAGTCGCTTGGGACGGTGACGGCCGGCCGACCGAATACGAAATCCGCGGCTACATCGTTGTAGCCACCACGCGGCCCGAGACCATGCTGGGCGATACGGCCGTGGCCGTGCATCCGGATGACCTGCGCTACGCGGGCCTAGTCGGCAAATCGGTCATCTTGCCGATAACCAACCGCCCCATCCCGATTATCGCCGATGAGTACGCCGATCCGACCAAGGGCTCGGGGGCGGTGAAGATCACTCCAGCTCACGACTTCAACGACTTCCAAGTCGGAAAGCGCGCGGGTCTGCGCATGATCAATGTGCTTGATGCGTTCGGCCGTGTTCAGTTCGCGCAAATCACATACCCGCAAGGAGAATCTCCCGATCCGGAGATCGACACCTTCCAGATGTCGTCGATGATCCCGCAGGACTTAATTGGCTTGGACCGGTTCCTAGCACGCAAGATCATCGTCGCTAGAGCTGAGGAGGAGGGCTGGCTTAAGGAGATCGAGAAGACTCGTCACGTGGTCCCACACGGTGACCGTTCCGGTGTTGTTATCGAGCCATGGCTGACGGACCAGTGGTACGTTGATGCCCACACCTTGGCCCAGCCAGCTATCAAGGCCGTTGAGCAGGGTGATACGGTCTTCGAACCGAAGTCGTACGAGAAGATTTACTTCGAATGGCTGCGCAACATCGAGCCTTGGTGCGTCTCGCGCCAGCTCTGGTGGGGCCACCGCATTCCGGCCTGGTACGGCCCCAAGCTGGAAGATGGTTCGTTCAGCGTCCGAGCCTTCGAAACGTTTGTCGCGGAGTCAGCAGAAGAAGCCATGGCCTTGGCGCGAGACCATTATGGTCTTGACGTCCAGTTGGTCGCCAGCGCTTCCGACATGGTCAAGGTTGGCCTCGGAGGCACTCTTGAGGGCAAGAGCTACGCGGTTCCCATCTTCCAAGACGAGGACGTCCTCGACACCTGGTTCAGCTCGGCCCTGTGGCCGTTCTCGACCATGGGCTGGCCGGAGAAGACCGAGGACCTCAAACGCTTCTATCCGACCAGCGATCTGGTCACGGCCGCCGACATCATCTTCTTCTGGGTGGCCCGGATGATGATGATGGGACTTCACTTCATGGATGAGGTTCCGTTCAAACGGGTCATCATCAATGGCCTGGTCCGCGACGAGAAGGGCCAGAAGATGAGCAAGTCGAAGGGGAACGTCATCGACCCCCTGACCATCATCGACGAACTGGGCGCCGACCCGCTGCGCTTCACCATGGCCATTCTGTCGGGCACGCGCGACATCAAGCTGTCGCGTCAACGCATTGAAGGTTATCGTAACTTTGGCACCAAACTGTGGAACGCGGCGCGCTTCTCGCAGATGAACGAGGCGCGGCGGGTCGAGGGCTTCGATCCCGCCGCCGTCGACCAGACCATCAACCGCTGGATCCGCGGCGAACTGACCAAGGCCGAGCGCGCCGTCAGTGAGGCCATCGAGGGCGGGCGTTTCGACGACGCCGCCTCGGCCCTCTACCGCTTCGTCTGGAACGTCTTCTGCGACTGGTATCTGGAGCTGGCCAAGCCGGTGTTCATGGGCGCCGACGAGACGGCGAAGGCCGAGACCCGGGCCATGACCGCCTGGACCCTCGACCAGACCCTGAAGCTGATGCACCCCATCATGCCCTTCATCACCGAAGAGCTGTGGGACAAGCTGGCGGAGGAGGGCGCCGCCCGCACCGAGGCGACCCTGATCGGAGCCGCCTGGCCCGACCTGCCGGACGGCTTCATCGACGCGGCGGCCGAGGCCGAGATCGGCTGGCTGGTCGATCTGGTCACCGAAATCCGCGGCCTGAAGGCCGAGATGAACGTGGCTGCCGCCAAACCGCCGCTGACCTTCGTGGCGCCGGACGCTACGACGGCCGAACGGATCGCGCGCCATCAGGACCTGATCCTGACCCTTGCGCGGGTGTCCGCGATTTCGACGGCGGAGGCCGCGCCGGCGGGGGCGGTGACCTTCGTCTCGGGCGGCGCCACCGCTGCCCTGTCGCTGGCCGGGATCATCGACGTCCCGGCCGAGCGCGCGCGGCTGACGAAGGAGATCGCGGCGTTCGACAGCGATATCGGCCATTTCGGCAAGAAGCTGGGCAACCCCAATTTCGTCTCGCGCGCCGCGCCCGAGGTGGTCGACGAGCAGCGCGAAAAGCTGGCGGAGGCCGAAGCCGGCAAGGCCAGGCTGCAGGCCGCCCTGGCGCGGCTGGACGCGGTGGGGTGATTCTACATCCGCTCATCCCGGCGAAAGCCGGGACCCAGTTCTTTCGGGGGGCGCACTGCGTGGGATTGCCAGCGGCGGAAGACGCTCAAGACCGATCGCCCAAAACACTGGGTCCCGGCTTTCGCCGGGATGAGCGGAAATGAAGACGCGATTGGACCAGTTGCTGGTCGCGCGCGGTCTGGCCGAGAGCCGGGCTCGGGCCAAGGCAGCGATCGAGGCGGGGGGAGTTTCGGTTGACGGCGCGCCGGCCAGGGCCGCGTCTCAGACCGTGGCCGATGACGCCGTCCTCGCCTATGCCGACGCCCACCGATGGGTCGGGCGCGGCGCGTTGAAACTGGACCACGCCCTGACCCTCTGGCCCGTCGCGGTCGAGGGCCGGACCGTGCTGGACGTCGGCGCCTCGACCGGCGGTTTCACCGAGGTCTGTCTGGCGCGCGGCGCGGCGCGGGTGTTCGCCGTCGACGTCGGCTCGGGCCAGATGCATGCCCGGGTCGCCGCAGACCCGCGGGTGGTCAGTCTGGAGCAGACCGACGCGCGTCATCTGACCCCGGCCCTGATTCCCGAGCCGCCGCAGCTGATCGTCTGCGACGCCAGCTTCATCGGCCTTGCCAAGGTGCTGCCGGCGGCCCTGTCGCTGGCCGCGCCGGACGCGGACCTCATCACCCTGGTCAAGCCCCAGTTCGAGGCGACGGGACCCGGCGGGACGAAGAAGGGCGTGATCAAGGATCCGGCGTCGCAACAGGCGGCGCTGGCCTCGGTCTCGAACTGGCTGGACGGGGAGGGCTGGGCCGTCCGGGCCACGGCGGAGAGTCCGATCACCGGCGGCGACGGCAATGTGGAGTATCTGTTGTGGGCGAGGCGGGGCGGAGCCTGAGGCCGGCGCCCCTCCACCACACTTCATGTGGTCCCCCTCCGCACCGGGTGTCGAGGAGACGCCGCGCTCAAGCAGCGAGCGACCGCGTCGCGAGCGTCAGCGCCCCAAAGATGGAAAAACCCCCGGTGGATTGCTCCACCGGGGGTCTCCGTCACGTCGCCGATCGACAGGGGGGCTGAAAAATAACCGACGACGCAATTCTGTGATCAGTACCGGTCCGGGCAGGACTGCTGGTACCGGGTGCTGACGCGGCCGTAGCGATCGCGCGTCTGGACCGAAACCGTGCGGCAGCCGCGGGCGTCAGCACCCTGATAGCCGCGACTGCGGTCGCCGTAGCGGTCGTAGCGGTCATAGCCGGCGCTGCGATCGTCATACCGGTCGTTCTGATAGCCGTAGCCGCCCTGGCTGTAGCCCTGGTTCTGATAGCCATAGCCGCCCTGGTCATAGCGGTAGTCGTAGCCGCTGGGGGCGCAGTCGCGGGCCGAGCCGGAGACGCTGGCGCCGACGATGGCGCCGAGAACCCCGCCGAGGATGCTGCCTTCGGTCCGACGACCGCGGGCCGCGACCTGGGACCCGGCCACGGCGCCGAGGGTGGCGCCGATCGCGACGCCGGAGGCCTGGCGACCGCCACGGTCGGGACGGCAGGCGTCAGACGCATAGCCGCGGTTCTGGTAGCCGTACTGCGACTGGCTGCCGTAACGGTCCTGGCCGTAGCCATAGGCCTGGCTCTGGCCCTGATAGCTGTAGACCTGCGCCGAGGCCGTGGACGGCGCGAGAAGCATGCCGGCGGCGGCAAGGGCGGCGCCGGCGGCGGCGACGGACTTCATGGAGTTACGGACGAACATGGCGGTGATCCTGTCCCTGTGATGAGGTGGGAACCGAACGTCCGGCGCCCCTGCCTGTTGCAACCAGATCTAGCGTTCCGAAACTGAACGGCCTTTGAGTGGGCCGTTCATCTACGTTCAGGTTTCGCCGCGGCGCGGGAAACCGTAGAAGCGGCCGATGACGCAGACGCTGATCATCGATCGTATGGGCGGGCAGGGCGACGGGGTCGCCGAGACCCCGGCCGGACCGGTGTTCGCCCCCCTGACCCTGCCCGGCGAGACCGTCCGGGGCGAGGTGCGTGACGGGCGGCTGGAGGGGGCCGGGATCCTCGTCGCCAGCCCCGAACGGATCGCGCCGGTATCGCCGCACTACGGCAACTGCGGCGGTTGTTCGCTACAGCACTGGGCCGCCGGGCCCTATCTGGCGTGGAAACGCGAACAGGTGCGGCTGACGCTGGCCCGCGAGGAGATCGAGACAGAGATCGAAGCCACCGTGGCGGTGCCGCCGGGCACGCGGCGGCGGCTGGCCCTGCACGCGCGCCGCGGCGAGGATGGTCGTGTCGTACTGGGCTTCAAGGCCCGCAAGAGCTGGCGGCTGGTGGAGGTCAGCGTCTGCCCGGTGGCCGATCCGGTGCTGGTGGCGGCGTTTCCGGCGCTGGCGCGGCTGGCGGACGCGTTTCTGGAACATCCGAAATCAGCGCCGACCCTTCATGTCACGGCGACCCTGACCGGGCTCGACGTCGATGTGACCGGGGTCGAGCGGCGCTCGGGCGGCCTGTCGGGCGATGCGCAGATGCGGGCCATCCAGGCGGCTTCAGCCGCCGGCCTGGCGCGGTTGAGCCTGGCCGGCGAGGTGCTGATGATGGAGCGGCAGCCGACCGTGCCCTTTGGCCCGGCGACCGTCCCCCTGCCGCCGGGCGGTTTCCTGCAGGCGGTGCCGGAGGCCGAGGCGGCCATGGTCGAGCGGGCCGTGGCCGCGGTGAAGGGCGCGAAGAAGATCGCCGATCTGTTCTGCGGCGCGGGCGCCTTCACCTTTCCCCTCGCGACCGTGGCGCCGGTGCTGGCGGCGGACGCCTCGGCGGCCGGGATAGCAGCGCTGAAGGCGGGCATCGGCAGCGGACGGGGGATGAAGCCGATCACGGCCGAGGCCCGCGACCTGTTTCGCCGCCCCCTGGCCCCCTATGACCTGCGCGGCTGCGACGCCATTGTGCTGGACCCGCCGCGCGCCGGCGCGCTGGAACAGACGAAACAGATCGCAGCGACCAGGGCGGCCGTCGTGGTCGGGGTGTCCTGCAATCCGGTGACCTTCGCCCGCGATGCGCGCATCCTGATCGACGCCGGTTTCCGACTGGAGCGGGTCACGCCCGTGGACCAGTTCCTGTGGTCGGCCCATATCGAACTGGTCGGCGTGTTCCGGCGCTAGGCGATGTCCATGACCCAACTCCCCGACGATGAGGACGGCGGCGGCTTTGACGCCGACGACTGGACGCGGCTGACGCCCTTTGTCGGAGCCGTGGCGACGCTGGACGACGTCCAGGCGCGGCGGGCCGTCTTCGCCCTCGGCGACACAGACGATCCGCGACCGATCGTCATGGACCTGCCCCAGCCGGTGATCTGGTGGGACGACGAAGGCTCGGGGCAGGCGGCGGTGGCGGTCCAGGCCGAGACCCATCTCGGCCCCGACGGCGAGGAGCTGGAGGTGCTGGGCCTGATCCTGCCCGACGGCGGCGGCGCCTTGGCCCTGCTGGAGGACGTCGATCTGGTCGACGACAGCGATCCGACCTGGCGGGAGCTGGTCATGAACGCTGTCGATCCGTCGGCGGCGGATGAGTATTAGCAGATGATCCCTTCCCCCATTTCGGGGGAAGGTGTCAGGCGAAGCCTGACGGATGGGGGCTTGCCAACGACTTCACGGATCTCTGCCAGCACGTGGTTCGGCCGGGAAAGGATGTCAGAGTTCGAAAAGCGCAGCACCCGAAATCCCTGTGACGTCAGCCAAGCGTCACGTCTGGCGTCTTCGAACGTCCTCAGCGCATGCACGCCGCCATCGGCTTCAATGATCAGTCGGACAGACAAGCAGGCGAAGTCGGCGACATACTGTCCAACCGGGACCTGTCGTCGGAAGCGAAGACCTTCGAGCGCCTTGTCCCGAACCAGTGTCCAGAAGAACTCCTCCGCGCGGGTCGGCGCCTTGCGCAGACGGCGAGCCCGTCTGATGGTCTGTTTAGGCTGCATCCGGCAGGCCCCCATCCGTCTCGCTCCGCGAGCCACCTTCCCCCGAAATGGGGGAAGGAAGTTCAAAGAGATCGCCCTGAATTCTGGCGCTCGCCGGCACCCGGAACTGCGTCTCGTCCAGCGGGATGCGGGGCGCGTCGAGACCGTAGCGTTTCTTCGCCGCCTTGAACCGCGCCGCGATCAGTTCGGCGACCGGGCCGGTCCCCTTCATCCGTTGCGACCAGTCGGCGTCATAGTCCTTGCCGCCGCGGGTCTGGCGGATCAGCGACATGACGCGGGCGGCGCGCTCGGGCCGGGCGTCGGCCAGCCACTCGGCGAAGAGGGTTTTGATCTCGAGCGGCAGTCGCAGGGTCACATACATGGCCGAGGTCGCGCCCGCCTTCGCCGCGGCCTCGAGCACCGATTCGAGTTCGTGGTCGTTGAGGCCCGGAATCACCGGGGCGAAGCCGACGGTGACGGGACAACCGGCCTCGGCCAGACGCGAGACGGCTTCCAGCCGTCTCGCCGGGGTCGAGGCGCGCGGCTCCATGGCGCGGGCCAGACCGCGGTCGAGCGTGGTGATCGAAATACAGGCGGAGGCCAGGCCGGACCGGCCCATGGGGCCCAGGATGTCGGCGTCGCGGGCGATCAGCACCGATTTGGTGATGATGCTGAACGGGTGCCGGAACCGCTGCATCACCTCCAGGATCGACCGGGTCGAATTCAGCTCGCGCTCGACCGGCTGATAGGGGTCGGTGTTGCCGCCTATGTGGATGCGTTTGCAGACGTAGCGGGGGCGGAGGAACTCCTGCTCCAGCAGACGCGCGGCCTGGGGTTTGAAGAAGAGCCGGCTCTCGAAATCCAGGCCCGGGGATAGGCCCATGAAGGCATGGGACGGACGGGCGTAGCAGTAGATACAGCCATGTTCGCAGCCCTTGTAGGGGTTGATGGACCGGTCGAAACCGATGTCCGGACTGGTGTTTCTGGCGATGATGGTCCGGGCGTGCTCGGGCGTCAGGGTCGTGCGCAGGGGCGCGGCCGCGACATCGTCGCCGGTCCAGCCGTCATCGAAGGCCTGAACGGTTTCCGGTTCGAATCGCCCGCTCGCATTGGATCGCGCGCCCCGTCCCTTCGTCGCTTCAGCCATGATGTGACCATAGCGCCAAAAGAGAACAAAGCAAGAACTCGTTTGCCCCCGGCAGAACCGCCGCCCGAGCGAACCATCGCGCCTCAAGCCGCGAGCGACCGCGTCGCGAGCATAGGCGCCAACAGAGACTGGTGCGGATGAGAGGACTCGAACCTCCACGCCTTGCGGCGCTGGAACCTAAATCCAGTGCGTCTACCAGTTCCGCCACATCCGCAGGTCCGAGCCGGTCCTAGGCGGGGCCGGGGCAGGGAGCAAGGTCCGGGCGACCTCCGACCGTTCATCTAACGAGAGAATCCGGGATTTCCGGCTGGCCAAGCCGTTCACCATGTGGATAGTTGCGCCGCTTGTGGGTCGAGGGGATTTCTATGGCTAACAGTCCAAGCCCTATGCAGGGCTTCTACGACGGCGTGACCAACGTCAGCGACTTCATCTGGGGCGGCACCTGGAACGGTGAGTCGATCCTGCCCTTCCCGCCGATGGTGATCGTGCTGCTGGGCGTCGGCGTCTGGATCATGATCGGGCTACGCTTCTACCCGATCCTCAAGCTGGGCGAGGCCTTCGCCGGCCTGTTCAAGAAGGGCGACGGCGGCAAGGGGGAAATCTCTCCATTCGCCGCCCTGTCCACGGCCCTGTCGGGCCAGGTCGGGACGGGCAACCTCGCCGGCGTGGCCACCGCCATCACCCTGGGCGGGCCCGGGGCCCTGTTCTGGATGTGGGTGACCGCCCTGCTCGGCATGGCCCTGGCCTTCGCCGAGGGCTCGCTGGCCATCCGCTTCCGTGAACAGCGTGCCGACGGCACCTACCAGGGTGGGCCCATGACCTATATCCGCAAGGGTCTGGGCAAGAAATGGGGCTGGCTGGCGATCCTGTTCTGCATCGGCACCCTGTTCTCGGCGGTGGCGACCGGCAACATGATCCAGTCCAATTCGATCGCGGACTCGATCACCAGCCTGGTCCCTGTGCCCGAATGGGGGGCGGGCCTGTTCGTCGCCGCTGCGGTCTTCATCGTCATCATCGGCGGCATCAAATCAATCGGCAGCATCGCCGAGAAGATCGTGCCCTTCATGGCCATGACCTATCTGGTGCTGGGCCTGATCGCCCTGATCCTGAACATCGAGGACCTGCCCGCCTCCTTCGCCCTCATCTTCGACAGCGCCTTCAACGGCGCGGCGGCGACGGGCGGCTTCCTTGGCGCCGGGGTCATGATGGCCATCCGGGCCGGCGTGGCGCGTGGCCTGTTCTCCAACGAGGCGGGTCAGGGCTCGACCCCCATGGCCCACGCCGTCGCCCAGACCAACGATCCCGCGCGTCAGGGCCGGTTCGCCATGATGGGCACCTTCATCGACACCATGATCATCTGCACCATGACCGGTCTGGTGATGCTGACCGTGCAGGGCAGTTTCCCGGCCGGCGCCGGAACCGTCGAGCACGTCTGGAACTCGGACCTGCGCGGCTTCGATATGACCCTGGCCGCCTATTCGGTGGTCTTCCCCCAGATCATTTTCGGCACGACCACCCTCGGCGGGCTGGTCACCTCGGCCTGTCTGATCATGTTCGTCTTCACCACCCTGCTGACCTGGAGCTACTATGGCGAGCGGGCGGCGACGCATCTGTTCGGCCAGAAGATCGCCATCCCTTGGCGCCTTCTGTGGGTCGGGATGATCGTCGTGGGCTCGTTCCAGCAGATCGAGTTCATCTGGCGCATGGGCGATATCGCCAATGCCGCCATGGCCCTGCCCAACCTGATCGCTCTCGCCGCCCTGTCGGCTGTCGTCTTCGCCCTGGCGCGCGGCGACAAGACAGCCGGCAAGGATCACGACTAGCGACGTTTCAAGGCCCGGGCGCATCGTCCGGGCCTTGACCAATCCACGGTCCCCCGCAAGGTTGACCGCAACAAGGGGGCGCGACCGGATCGGGACGGCGTCACGCGTACGGGAGTAGACAATTGGCAGGAAATCCAGGCGCGCCGGTGCAGGCGCAATGGTCCTCGAAAGCGGCCTTCATTCTGGCGGCGACCGGGTCCGCGGTCGGTCTCGGCAATCTTTGGCGCTTTCCGACCGAGGTTGGCACAAACGGCGGCGGCGCCTTTGTCATCCTCTACATCATGTGCGTGGTCCTGATCGCCCTGCCGCTGCTGCTCGCTGAAAGCCTGATCGGCCGCCACGGCCAACGCTCGACAATCGGCAGCGCGGTCCAGTTGGCCCGCCAGTCCGGGGCCAGCCCGGCGTGGAGCCTGCTGGCGGTGATCGGCCTGATCGCCAACACAGCCATCCTGACCTTCTACGGCGTGGTCGCCGGCTGGGTGATCTATTTCGTCGGAACCAGCGCCGCCGATCTGGTCGGCGCCATCGGGGCCGGAGAGCCGCTGCGCGGCGCCTATGCCGAACAGTCGGTCGAACAGATCCAGCAGATGATGCCGACCCTGTTCGCCAATCCATATCTGCTGGTGGGTCTGCAACTCGCCTTCGTGGTCCTGACGGTCTGGATCGTCGCCCGCGGCGTCAAGGGCGGCATCGAGGCGGCGGCCACCTGGCTGATGCCGGCCTTCTTCTTCCTGCTGATCGGCATCACCATCTATGCGGCGATCATCGGCGATTTCGCGGCGGCCGTGGCCTTCCTGTTCACGCCCGATTTCGGCCGCGCCCTTGAGCCGGGCGTGCTCAGCTCCGCGCTCGGCCAGGCCTTCTTCTCGCTCAGCCTCGGCGGCGGCGCGATGATCGCCTATGGGGCCTATGCCTCGCGCGACACCAACCTCGCCCAGACCTCGGGCATGATCGCCTTCGCCGATACCGGCGTGGCCATCATCGCCGGCCTTGCCATCTTCCCGATCGTCTTCTTTGTCGGGATGGAGCCGAATGCCGGCCCGACCCTGATGTTCCAGACCCTGCCGGCCGCCTTCAACGCCATGCCCGGCGGGGCCCTGGTCGGCCTGGCCTTCTTCGTCCTGGCCCTGTTCGCGGCCCTGACCTCCTCGGTCTCCCTGCTGGAGATCTCGGTCGGCTGGGTGATCGAGAAATTCGGCATTTCGCGGGTCACGGCCTCGGTCGGGATCGGCGTGGTCGTGTTCCTGATCGGCCTGCTCTCGGCCCTGTCGTTCAATGTGCTGGCGGACCAGCGTCCAATCCCCTTCATCCCGGGCTTCGAGAACGCGACCTGGTTCGACGCCATCGACGGCGTCACCGGAAAGCTGCTGCTGCCGTTGTCGGGCCTGATCACGGCGATCTTCATCGGCTGGGTCGCGGACCGCAAACTGGTCAATGCCGAGACAGGGCTGAGCGGTGGAGGCCTGGGCGCCTGGCGGTTCCTGATCGCCTGGGTTTGCCCGCTGGCGGTGTTCGCCATTCTCGTTATCGGCCTGTTCCCGCAACTGCTGGGCTAGGTCGAACAGATCAGGCAGAAGCGGCCCGGACCTTGTCCGGGCCGTTTTTCGTTGGGCGCCTCTACTCCACGCCGGTTCGCCTGCGCCGCCCTCCCGCCCGGCACGGCGCGACCGGCCCGCCCCGCAGCAGGACCGGTCGCCGGAATTGAGAAAGGCCCGGGCGTGAGCCCGGGCCTTGCCCGTCTTGCAACAATGAGGAGGGCTCAGTCCTCCTTCACATTGTCGACGTCCCCGCCCAAGGCCGCGGCCGGGCTGGACATCCGGGTTTCCTCGGTGATGTCGATGCCCTGGGCCAGTTTGGAGTTCCAGAAGCCGTAGGCGGCGTAGACCACCCCGCCGACCGCCGCATAGACCGCCAGGATGGTGAGCGGCAGCGGGTTGCCGCTCATGGCGTTCTCGATCATCGGCAGGAAGTTGAAACCGGCCAGCGCGAGACAGGCGATGATGCCCAGAACGGCGGTGAAGATCCCGCCGGGAACGCGGAACGGGCGCTCCATCTCCGGATGCTTGATGCGCAGGAAGATCACGCTCAGGCAGACGATCGAGAAGGCCACCGCCGTACCGAGCGACACGAGGTCGCCGAGGATAGAGATCGGCAGGAAGGAGGCGCAGACCGCGATCACGATGCCCAGCAGGATGGTGCCGATCCAGGGCGTGCGGAATTTCGGATGGATGACGGCGAAGGCGCGCGGCAGCAGGCCGTCGCGGGCCATGGTGTAGAAAATGCGCGTCTGGCCGTAGCACAGCACCAGCATGACCGAGGACAGGCCGGTGATGGCGCCGATCTTGATCAGGAAGGCGATCAGGTTCAGCTCGCCGCCCGGTGCGGCGGCCAGCGGGATGTCGGCCCATTCCAGACCCATGCGGTCGATCGCCACGGCGACCGGCGCCGGGCTGGCCAGCTCCAGATAGGGGACCACGCCGGTCATCACGGCCGCAACGGCCATGTAAATGAGCGTGCAGACGATCAGGGCGCCGAGAATGCCGACGGGCACGTCCTTGGACGGGTTCTTGGCCTCGGCGGCCGCGGTCGAGACGGCCTCGAAGCCGACGTAGGCGAAGAAGATGATCGCCGCGCCGCGGAAGATGCCGCCGGTGCCGAACTGGTCCCAGGTGCCGCCCTCGGGGGTCGGCGGGATGAAGGGAACCCAGTTGTCGGGGTTCACATAGCCGATGCCGACGGCGATGAAGGTCAGCAGCACCACGATCTTGATGACCACGATGGCGTTGTTGATGTTCGCCGATTCAGAGACGCCCAGCACCAGCAGGCTGCAAACGGCGGCGATGCCGATCGCGGCGACCAGGTTGAAGGTTCCGGTCAGGGGGAAGGAGCTTCCGCCCTCGCCGATCACGGCCTGGACCAGCGGCGTGGCCCATTGCGGACCTTCGCCGCCCGGGTAGACGATCGTCGGAAACAGGCTCTGTGAGACGCCGAAGTCCGTCAGGATCGAGACCACATAGCCGGACCAGCCGACCGCCACGGTGGAGGCGGCGACGCCGTATTCCAGCACCAGCAGCCAGCCCATGATCCAGGCGAAGACCTCGCCCAGCGTGCCATAGGCATAGGTATAGGCCGAGCCGGAGACCGGCATGGTCGAGGCCAGTTCGGCGTAACAGAGGCCGGCCAGACCGCAGGCGATTCCGGCGACGACGAAGCTCAGCATGATGGCCGGACCGGAGTGGGCGGCGGCCACCTGACCCGTCAGGACGAAGATGCCGGCGCCGATGATGGCGCCGATGCCGAGACTCATGAGATTGAGGGGGCCCAGGGACCGTTTCAGCTCGCTCTTGGCGGCCTCTTTCTGGATCTGGGCGATGGATTTCTTGAGGAAGAGCCGGTTCCCCGGCGGACGACCTGCGAGGGCCATTTGGGACTTGTCCAATCGTGCGCCACTCCCTTGAGTCGGCTGACCACGACGGCGCGACGTTTAGACGCACCACTTGAACTGTCAACGAAGCAAAAGCCGGGAAGAGTCAAACCCTTGGCTTCCACCTGAGGGCCCCGGCGGATAGAGCTTTCCGATGCTGCCGATCCACGCCGTTCTGGAGCCGTTGAAGGCCGCACTGGCCGCGGGAAACGTCGCCGTTCTCGCCGCGCCGCCGGGGGCCGGCAAGACCACGGTCGTGCCCCTGGCGCTGCTGGACGCGACCTGGCTGGCCGGCCGCAGGATCCTGGTGCTGGAGCCGCGACGGCTGGCGGCCCGGGCGGCGGCGGAGCGGATGGCCGCGACCCTGGGCGAGGCGACCGGAGACACGGTCGGCTATCGTACCCGTCTGCAGAGCCGGATCGGCCCGAAGACCCGGATCGAAGTCATCACCGAGGGCGTCTTCACCCGTATGATCCTCGACGACCCCGGCCTCGAGAATGTCGGGGTGGTGCTGTTCGACGAATTCCACGAACGGTCGCTGGACGCCGACCTGGGGCTGGCCCTTGCACGGGACACCCAGGCCCTGCTGCGTCCGGACCTGCGCCTTCTGGTGATGTCGGCGACCCTGGACATCGCGGGCGTTTCGAAACTGCTCGACGGCGCGCCCGTGATCGAGGCCGAGGGGCGGATGTTCCCCGTTGAGACCCGCTATCCGGGGCGCAACCCGGTCGAACGGATCGAGGAGGCCGTGGCGCGGGCCGTCGTGCAGGCGCTCGGCGAGCAGGACGGCTCGGTCCTGGTCTTCCTGCCGGGGCAGGGGGAGATCCACCGCACCGCCCAGAGGCTGGCCGAGCGGCTCCGTGATCCGGCGGTGGAGGTCGTTCCCCTGTATGGCGCGCTGGACAAGGAGACCCAGGACCGGGCCATCCAGCCGGCCCCTGCGGGCCGCCGCAAGGTCGTGCTGGCGACGTCGGTGGCCGAGACCAGTCTGACCATTGAGGGCATCCGGGTGGTGATCGACGCGGGCCTGTCGCGCGTGCCCCGGTTCGAGCCGGCCAGCGGCCTGACCCGGCTGGCGACGGTGCGCGTCAGCCGCTCCTCGGCCGAGCAGCGGCGTGGCCGGGCCGGGCGGACGGAGCCGGGCGTCTGCTACCGGCTGTGGGACGAAGAAGCGACGCGCGGACTGGTCCCGCACCAGCGGCCCGAGATTCTGGAAGCCGACCTGACCGGCTTCGCGCTGGATCTGGCGCGATGGGGCGCGCGGGACACCGAAGGTCTGTCCCTGCTCGATCGCCCGCCGGCCGGGGCCTTCGCCGAGGCGCGCAAGGTGCTTGAACGTCTGGGAGCCCTGGACGAGGCCGGAGCCCTGACGGCGCACGGGCGGCGGCTGACGCGCATCCCGCTGCCGCCGCGGCTGGCGCATATGGTCGCCGCGGCGAGCGACGCCGGAGACGCCCTGCTGGGCGCGCGGATGGCGGCGGTGCTGAGCGAGCCGGGGCTCGGCGGAACCGACCTCGACGTCCGGGAGCGGCTGCGCGGTCTGGCGCGGGACCGGTCGCCGAGGGCGCGGGACGCGATCAGACTGGCCGAACGCTGGGCCCGGGCCGCCGGCAGCGGCCAGAAGCCGGATCCGGGTGGCGAAGCGGATCCCGGCGCCCTGCTGGCCGAGGCCTTCCCCGAACGGGTGGCCAGGGCGCGCGGCAAGCCGGGCGAGGTGCTGCTGGCCTCGGGTCGCGGGGCCTTTCTCGACCCGACCGATCCGCTGGCGCGGGAGCCATGGCTGGCGGTGGCCGACCTGGGCGGCGGCCCCAGTACTGAAAACGGGGCGCGCGACCGCATCCGGCTGGCGGCCCCGCTCGATCCCGCCGCCCTGACGCATCGGCTTGAGACCGAGGACCGGCTCGCGCGCGAGCCCTCCGGTCGCATGACCCTGCGCCGCATCCGCCGGATCGGGGCGATCGTGGTTGATGAAAAGCTCATGGGGCCGCCGGACCGGGCTACCCTGACCGCGGCGCTGCGGGCCGAGGTCGAACGGGACGGGCTGGCGTCGCTGCGCTGGGGTGAGCGGTCCAGCGGCCTGCGGGCGCGGCTGGCCTTCCTCGGCGGACTGGAGGACGGCTGGCCGGACGTATCGGACGACGGGCTGATGGCCGAGCGCGAGCTCTGGCTCTGGCCGTTGCTGGACGGCGTCCAGTCCCTCGAGGCGATCCCCGACGCGGCGCTGGAGGCGGGGCTGCGCACCCTGATCCACTGGGACCGCCAGCGGGCGCTCGACGACCTGGCGCCGGCCCGGCTGGCGACCCCGCTGGGATCGGCCGCCATCGACTACGCCGCCGAAGGGGGGCCGCGCGTCGACATCCGGGTGCAGGAACTGTTCGGCGTTACGTCTCACCCGACCGTCGGCGGGGGCCGCATCCCGCTGACCCTTGCCCTCTTGTCGCCGGCGCGGCGACCGGTTCAGGTGACAAGGGACCTGCCCGGCTTCTGGGCCGGCAGCTGGGCGGCGGTGCGCAGCGAGATGCGCGGCCGTTATCCGCGCCACCCCTGGCCGGAAGATCCGACCCGGGCCGAGCCGACCTCGCGGGTCAAACCCCGCGGAACCTGACGCCCGAGGGCGCGCCGTTCAGTGCTGTTGCGCGAAACTTTCGCGCCCCCGGGGTGACGCCGGCAGCCGGGCCGGGCATCGTCCGGCGATGATCGACGACGAGTTGCGCCCGCCGCGCCTGACCTATCTGGCGCTGTTCCTGCGCTTCCTGCGCTTCGGCGCGACGGGATTCGGCGGCCCGGCGGCGCAGATCGCCATGGTCCGGCGCGAACTGGTGGACGAAGAGGGCTGGATTTCCAGCGCCCGGTTCAACCGGCTGCTCGCGGTCATGCAGCTTCTCCCCGGGCCGGAGGCGCACGAACTCTGCGTTCATCTCGGCGTCCGGGCGAGGGGCCGGCTGGGCGGGCTTGTGGCCGGTCTCGGCTTCATGCTCCCGGGCTTCGTTCTGATGCTGCTGGCGGCCTGGGCCTATGCCCGGTTCGACATCGATCAGGGCTGGGCCGGGGCGGCCCTTCTGGGCGCCCAGGCCGCCGTCGTGGCCCTGATCATCCGGGCGACCCATCACATCGGGGCCCATGTCCTTATCGACCGCGCCCTTTGGCTGATCGGCGGCGCGGCGACCGCGGCGACGATTCTGGGCGTGCCGTTCTGGATCGTTCTCCCCGTCGGGGCCGGCGTCTACACCCTCGTCCGGTCCGGACGGCGAGGGGAGGCGCTGATCCTGCTGCTGGCCGCCGCCGTCGCCGGTCTCGTCTGGGTCTCGACCCGGGAAGGCCTCGGTGTCGGCGCGATGACAGGTGAGGCCGCGCCCGACGCCGCGGCGGCCTGGCCGGGCCTGCTGCTGTCCGGGCTCAAGGTCGGGCTGCTGACCTTCGGTGGGGCCTATACCGCCATACCCTTCCTGCGCGAGGATCTGGTCGGCCGCGGCTGGCTGGACGACGGGACCTTTCTGGACGGGGTGGCGGTAGCCAATGTCCTGCCCGCGCCCCTGATCATCTTCGCCACCTTCGCCGGCTATGCCGCCGGCGGGCTCTCGGGCGCCGTGGCCATGACCGCCGGCGTCTTCCTGCCGGCCTTCGCCTTTTCCATGATCTTCTACGACCGGCTGGAGAGCATCGTCTCCGAACCCCGCATCCGCGCCGCCCTCGACGGCGTCGCCGCGGGAGTCGTCGGGGTGATCGCGGCCACGGCGGTCAGCCTCGCGGCGGGCCTGTACGATCCGGACAACGGCGGCCTGGCGCTGTTCTTTCTCGCCGCAATGGCCCTGTTGGCGCTCTATGTCATCAGGAGCCGCTATGCCCCGCCGATCGTGATCGTTCTGGCCGGGCTGACGGGGCTGGCGCTGGCGGCGGCCTGACCGCGGCGCTTGCCTTTCCCCCCCAACCCGCCTATAGGCCCGCCCACTTCACACGCAGGCGTGGCGCGGCCGGGGAGACATCCCGTCCGCTCCAATCCGAGGGCTTACGCCTTTACAGCGCCTGCGGCGGATCAATCGGATAAAGGACTACCCTCATGGCTCTGCCAGAATTCTCCATGCGTTCGCTGCTCGAAGCCGGCGCCCATTTCGGCCACCAGACGCACCGGTGGAACCCGAAGATGGAGCGCTACATCTTCGGCTCGCGCTCCAACATCCACATCATCGACCTGTCGCAGTCGATCCCGCTGCTGCACCAGGCCCTCGTCGCCGTGCGCGACGTCGCCGCCAAGGGCGGTCGCGTCCTGTTCGTCGGCACCAAGCGCCAGGCCGCCGATCCGGTCGCCGAGGCCGCCCAGCGCTGCGCCCAGTACTATATGAACAACCGCTGGCTCGGCGGCACCCTGACCAACTGGCGCACCGTGTCGGGCTCGATCGCCCGCCTGCGCGAGCTGGAAGGCCTGCTGGAGACCGGCGGCGAAGGCCGGGTCAAGAAGGAGCTGCTGAACCTGCAGCGCGAGAAGGAAAAGCTCGAGCTGTCGCTGGGCGGCATCAAGAACATGGGCGGCGTGCCCGACATCATGTTCGTGATCGACACCAACAAGGAGGCCATCGCCATCCTTGAGGCCCGCAAGCTGAACATCCCGATCATCGCCATCCTCGACACCAACTCCGATCCGGACGGCATCACCTATCCGATCCCGGGCAATGACGACGCCGCCCGCGCCATCCAGACCTATTGCGACCTGATCGCCGACGCCGTGCTCGACGGCCTGGCCGCCGGCGCCGCCTCATCGGGCGTGGATCTGGGCGCTTCGGAAAACCCGGACGAGCCGATGCTGCGCGAAGCCAAGGCCCCCAAGGCCGCCAAGGCTGAAGTCGAGGTCGCCCCGGCCGAGGCCGAAGCTGTCGCCGAGGAAATGATCGCCGCCGCCGAACCGGCCGCCGAGCCGGCCGTGGCCGACGAAGCCGCCCAGGCCGCGACCTCGGAAGCCAACGACGCCGTCGAAACCGAGAAGGCCGCGGTCTAACCACCCGCCTTCCACCGACGGTGAAACAGATATGCGGCCGGACCTGAAAACGGGTCCGGCCGTTCCCGCATACGCATACCCAAGGAGATACCCATGGCCGAGATCACCGCCGCCCTCGTGATGGAACTGCGCGCCAAGTCCGGCGTCGGCATGATGGACTGCAAGAAGGCGCTGCAGGAAACCGATGGCGACATCAACGCCGCGGTCGACTGGCTGCGCGCCAAGGGCCTGTCCAAGGCCGCCAAGAAGGCCGACCGCGTCGCCGCCGAAGGCCTGGTCGCCGTCGCCTCTCGGGAAGTCGGAGCCGGTGAAGTCGGCGCCGCCATCGAGTTCAACGCCGAGACCGACTTCGTCGCCCGCAACGACCTGTTCCAGAACGCTGCCAAGCGCTTCGCCGAACTGGGCCTCGAGCACGCCACCGTTGAAGGCCTGCACGGCGCCGAACTGGAAGCCGGCAAGTCGGTCCAGGACGAAGTCACCAACCTGATCGCCACTGTCGGCGAGAACATGCAACTGCGCCGCGCCGCCCGCCTGTCGGTCGACGAGGGCGTGGTCGCCTCCTACGTCCACAACGCCGTCTCGCCGGGTCTCGGCCGCATCGGCGTGCTGGTCGCCCTGCACGGCGGCGGCGACAAGACCGCCCTGCGCGAACTGGGCCGCAAGATCGCCATGCACGTGGCGGCCACGGCCCCGCTGTCGCTGAACACGGACGATCTGGACCCCGCCGCCATCGAGAAGGAACGTCAGGTCCTGACCGAAAAGGCCAAGGAAGAAGGCAAGCCCGAGAACATGATCGCCAAGATCGTCGAGGGCCAGATCAACAAGTTCCAGAAGGACGTCGTGCTGATCAAACAGCCCTTCGTCATGAACCCCGACGTGACCATCGAACAGCTGGTCGCCGACACGGGCAAGGAACTGGGCCACCCCGGCCTGCACCTCGCCGGCTTCGTCCGCCTCGCGCTCGGTGAAGGCGTTGAAAAGGTCGAGGGCCCGGACTTCGCCACCGAAGTCGCCCAGATGACCGGCGGCCAGTAGGCCACCGATCTATCGCAAAAGAAGGGGCCGGCGATCACTCGCCGGCCCCTTTTTTCGTCTGTGACGTCCCCGTGGGGGCGCCGGCCTAGTGACCCTTGCGACTGGTGATCTTGCCGACATCCCGCTCGAGCGCCGTCGTCACCTTGCTGAGGGCGCCGGCGATGGCCTGGTCGATTGACCCCGCCTGTTCGGTGACGGAGATGGGCGCGCGACCGGCCGGCCGGGCCTCGATCACGCAGCGCTTGTCGTCGCCGCCGCCACGATCGCCGTTCTCGTCGCCGACATGAACCTCGACCCGCGTCAGCCGCTCGCTGAAGCGCGACAGGCGGTCGCGGACCGTCTCCTCCAGCTGCTGGGTCAGGGCCTCGCGACCGGGGACGTTGTTGGCGGTGTTGATCTGGATATCCAATATGTCTCTCCTGTTTCGGGGAAGGGGCTCGGGTCTCAGCGGGCCTTGCGCGAGCGTTCCAGCACGGGCTTGTGGCCTTCGGCGTCGAAGGCGCCCGAGGGGGCGATGCGGTTATTGGGCAGGTCGTTCATGCCTTCGTCCGCTGTTCGCCCCGCGGCCGGATGGTGAGGCTCGGGCGCGGCCTGTTTCAGCTCCAGGGCCTTGGCGGCCTCGGCTTCCTGGGCCGCGGGCTCGGCGGTCTGTTCCTTGTCCGACATGGGCTTTTTCTCCGATTGGTGTCCAAAACCAACTCGTCGCCGGCCAGGAGGTTGCCCCGATGCGTCGACCTGTCCGCCCGCGACGAACGGCCCGCCTTCTCCCCGGGCCGAACAGGGGTTAAGGCAACAGGATGATCGGCAGACTCAACCATGTCGGGGTCGCGACCCCCTCCATCGAGGCCAGCGTCGCCCTGTACCGCGACCTGCTCGGCGCCACGAAGGCGCACGCGCCGTTCGACCTGCCGGCCCAGGGCGTGCGGGTCTGTTTCATCGACCTGCCCAACAGCCAGATCGAACTGATCGAACCGCTGGGCGACGACAGTCCGATCCACGGCTTCCTCGCCAAAAACCCCAAGGGCGGCCAGCACCACATCTGTTTCGAGGTCGAGGACATCCTCGCCGCCCGCGACGCCCTGCGGGCGAAGGGCGCGACCATCCTCGGCACGGGCGAGCCGCGCATCGGCGCGCACGGCACGCCGATCATCTTCCTGCACCCCAGGGACATGGGCGGGGTGCTGGTCGAACTGATGGAAACGCCGCCCCCAACCCCGACTGACGGAGCGCACTGATGCCCATCGGGCTGTTCACCATGGCCGCCATCTACATCGTCTGCTGGTGGGTGGTTCTGTTCACCATCCTGCCGCTGGGGACGTCGCGCGAAGTGCACGAACCGCCGACCGACGGCGCCCAGTGGGGCGCGCCCGAAAAGCCCGACCTGAAGCGCAAATTCCTCACCACCACCTGGGTCGCCGGCCTGGTCTGGCTGCTGGTGATGGTGCTGGTCTACATCGGCTGGATGCCGTTGCCAGACCTCGCCCCGCCGGTTCCGTGAGGCCCGCGTGACCGATCGGCTGCTGCTGCTCAACCCCGGCTGGACCGACGACGCCGGCGGACCTTGGTATTGCCCCGCCGGGGCGATCATCGAGGGCGTGCTGGCCTTTCATCCGGCGCTGCTGGATCAGCTCGAGATCACCCGGCTGGACCACCCGCGGCCGCGACCGGCGGTCATCGATCTGGTCGGCGAGGCGCACCAGAGCTGCCCGATCCTGGTGCTGGACGAGACCTTCGACTGGCCCGGGGCGGAGCGGTCCGAAACGACCGGCCGACGCTTCCTGCAGGACGAGGCCATCATCCCCTATCTCGCCGCCCGATACGGCATCGCGCGCCCGCATCCCTGATCCCTTCAGCGCGTTAGTGACGACCGCCTAGCTTTCGCCCCGGTGTCCCGGCTAAAGCGGAGGCCTCACCTCTGTTCCGGACCCTGCCCATGCGCCTGTCGCGCTATTTCCTGCCCACGCTGAAAGAAGCGCCGTCAGACGCCCAGATCGTCTCGCACCAGCTGATGCTGCGCGCCGGCCTGATCAAACAGGAGGCGGCCGGCATCTACGCCTGGCTGCCGCTCGGCCTGCGGGTGCTGAAACGGATCGAACAGATCGTGCGCGAGGAGCAGGAGCGGGCAGGGGCGATCGAGGTCCTGATGCCGACCCTGCAGCTGGCCGACCTGTGGCGCGAGTCGGGCCGCTACGAGGCCTATGGCCCCGAGATGCTGCGCATCACCGACCGGCACGAACGCGAGCTGCTCTACGGCCCCACCAATGAGGAGATGATCACCGACATCTTCCGCAGCTATGTGAAGAGCTACAAGGCGCTGCCGCTGAACCTGTTTCACATCCAGTGGAAATTCCGCGACGAACGCCGCCCCCGGTTCGGCGTCATGCGCGGCCGCGAATTCCTGATGAAGGACGCCTATTCGTTCGACATCGACGAGGCCGCCGCGCGCAAGGCCTACAACCGGATGTTCGTGGCCTATCTGAACACCTTCGCCCGCATGGGGCTGAAGGCCGTGCCGATGCGCGCCGACACCGGCCCGATCGGCGGCGATCTGAGCCATGAGTTCATCGTCCTGGCCGACACCGGCGAGAGCGCGGTCTTCTGCGACCGCAAACTGGTCGAAATGCCGGTCCCCGGCCCCGACGTCGACTGGGACGACCTTCAGTCAATCGTTGATCAGCGAACCGCGTTGTACGCCGCCACGGAAGAGATGCACGACGCCGCCCTGTTCGAGAGCGACACACCCGAAGCCGACCGGCTGTCCGCCCGCGGCATCGAGGTCGGGCACATCTTCTATTTCGGCACCAAATACTCCGCCCCGATGAAGGCGAAGGTCGCCGGGCCGGACGGCAGGGACGCCGACGTCCACATGGGCAGTTACGGCGTCGGCGTGTCGCGTCTGCTGGGGGCCATCATCGAGGCCAGTCATGACGCCGGCGGCATCATCTGGCCGGACTCCGTGGCCCCGTTCGACGTCATGGTGATCAATCTTCGCGCCAATGACGAAGCCGTCTGCGCCGCCTGCGAGGACGCCGTCGCCAGACTGGAGGCCCTCGGCAAGGAGGTCCTCTATGACGACACCGACGAGCGGCCCGGCGGCAAATTCGCCACCGCCGACCTGATCGGCATCCCCTGGCAGCTGACCATCGGTCCCAAGGGCGTGGCCGAGGGCGTGGTCGAGCTGAAACGCCGGGCGACCGGCGAAAAGGTCTCGATCCCGCTCGACGAGGCGCTGGCGAGGGTGACCGCATGACGGACGTCCCGGCGGCGGCGAGGCCGACCAGACCGGCCGGCCCCTTCTCGGCCTGGGAGTTCGAACTGGCGCTGCGCTATCTGCGCGCGCGCCGGAAAGAGGGCGGCATCGCCCTGATCGCCATCATCTCCTATGTCGCCATCGCCCTGGCGGTCATGGCCCTGATCGTCGTGATGAGCATCATGGCCGGCTTCCGCAGCGAACTGCTGGACCGGATGCTGTCGTTCAACGGCCATATGTACGTCCAGGGCCAGGTCCTGAACGATCCGGATCGCGAGGCCACGGTGGCGCGGATCGCCGCCGTGCGCGGCGTGGCCAGCGTCACCCCGCTGGTCGAGAGCCAGAGTCTGGTCCGGGCCGGGGGACAGACGACCGGGGCCATCGTGCGCGGCATCCGTCCGCAGGACCTCGGGTCCATGTCCTATGTCTATGACAGCCTGACGCCCGAGGCTCGGGCCGGCTTCGGCCAGGGGCCCTGGGGCGGGGATGACATCATCATCGGCAAATCCCTCGCCGAACAGCTCGGCCTCCGGGTCGGCGACCCCATCACCCTCTATTCCCCGACCGGCGCCGACAGCGCCTTCGGCAATCTCGGCGGGCTGGAGAAGACCTATCGCGTCGGCGGCGTCTTCACCTCGGGCACGGCCGACTTCGACCGCGCCTTCCTGTTCATGCCCCTGGAGCAGGCCCAGCTATTCTTCGGCAAGGAGGGCGTCTGGGACGTCATCGAGATGAAGGTCGACGAACCGGACCGGGTCGCCGAACTGCTCCAGCCGGTCCGGCAGGCCGCCGGGCCCACCGCCCTGGTCAGCGACTGGCGCGACCGCCTCGCGGCCTTCTGGGGGGCCCTGAAGGTCGAGCGGGTGGCCATGGGGATCATCCTCGGCCTCGTCGTGGCCATCGCCGCCCTGAACATCATCTCCGGCATCGTCATGCTGGTGAAGAACAAGACCCGCGACATCGCCATCCTGCGCACGGTCGGGGCCAGCCAGATGTCGATGCTGCGCATCTTCTTCATCTCGGGCGCCGCCATCGGCATCGCCGGCACCGTCACCGGCCTGGTGCTCGGCCTGGTCTTCTGTCTCAACATCGGCCCGATCCAGCATTTCCTCGAATGGCTGTTGCAGGTCCAGCTGTTCAACGCCGACGTCTATATGCTCGACTCCATCCCGGCCGAGGTCGACGCCATGGATGTCGTCTGGGTGACGCTGTGGTCGGTGTTCATGTCCTGCGTGGCCTCGCTGCTGCCGTCGTGGCGCGCGGCGAAAATGGATCCGGTCGAGGCGCTTCGCTATGAGTAACCCCGTCCTGTCCGTCCGGAATGTGACCCGCACCTATGACACCGCCAGCGGCGGACTGACCGTGCTCAAGGGCGTCGATCTCGACGTCATGCCCGGCGAGGTCGTCGGCCTGATCGGCCCGTCGGGCTCGGGCAAGTCCAGCCTGCTGCACGCCGCCGGCCTGCTGGAACGGCCGACCTCGGGCGAGATCCGCATCGACGGCAAGGACGTCGGCGGCCTCGACGAGCGGGCGCGCACCCACATCCGCCTCGCCAGCATCGGCTTCGTCTATCAGTTCCACCATCTGCTGGCCGAGTTCGACGCCCGCGACAACGTCGCCCTGCCGCTGCGCATCGCCGGCGTCGGCACTTCCGAGGCCCGCGAACGCGCCTCGGAAGTGCTGACCGCGCTGGGCCTCGGCGAACGCCTGACCCACCAGCCGGCCCAGTTGTCGGGCGGGGAGCAGCAGCGCGTCGCCGTGGCCCGCGCCCTCGCCAACCGCCCGCGCCTGCTGCTGGCCGACGAGCCGACCGGCAACCTCGACCCCGCCACCAGCCAGACGGTGTTCGAAGCCCTCCATCGACTGGTCAAGGACACCGGCGTCGCCGCCCTGATCGCCACCCACAACATGGAGCTGGCCGGCCACATGGACCGCGTCTTCGCCCTCAAGGACGGCCATCTGGAAGAACGCCCGGCCGAGAGCCAGGCGTATTAGGCAACCCAATTCCGCTCATCCCGGCGAAAGCCGGGACCCAGTTCTGTCCAGCTTGACGCCGGCGTTTCGGGACGATCGTCCGCCGCTCACCGGACCCGGTGGATCATCCAAAGCGCTGGGTCCCGGCTTTCGCCGGGATGAGCGGAGCGTGGAAAACCCTATTTCTTCCCGGGCGGCGTCGTGAAGGGCGAGGCGCCGGCCGAGACCGCCGGTTTGGGCTTCTCCGCCTTGGGTTTGCGGACTTCCTTGTTGCTCTTGACTTGACCCTTGGCCATGACCGTCATCCTGCGACGCCGGCCGCCCGACGGGGCGGCGAGAGGGCGTCACCCGCAGGGTGAGCCGTTCCGGCCCGGACCCCAAGCAGAATCACGCGACCCCGCGGCAATCAGGCGTTGCTGATCGTCCGCATCAGGGTCGCGGCGTTGATCTGGAAGGCGACCACGGTCTGGGCCACATTGATCAGGGTCAGCAGCACGAATTCGGTATTGGCGAACATGCTGAACCCGGCCACGCCGGCCGCCCCGAGGGTGAACAGCACGATCTGGACCACAGCGGCCAGGCCGATGAACAGGGCCTCGTTGATCTGGTTCACGCCCGGCTTGGACACCTTCAGCTGCTCGGCCATGGCGACAATGGCCGCGGCCAGCATCAGAACCTCGACCCAGGCGAGGCGATAGCCGTTGATGTCGAACAGGGTCTTGCGCGGGTCAGCGAAGATCAGCTGGCCGACGATGAACAGCAGCAGGATGAAGACAAAGCCCGGCATGAACCGCAAGAAACTGCCACCCGAGCGGGCCCGGTCGTTCCGCCCGACGACGGCGGCCTCCACTTGATCGGTCATGGCGCTGGCTCCCGATGGTTAACGCCGAAGCTTCGCGGTTTAAGCGCGGCCGCGCAAGTTCGGTTGCGAAGGCGGGGAGCCGAAACAGCTTGACCGGAACAAACCGACAACATAGAACATATACGGAACACACAAACCGGAGGGGATCATGGCGCGTTGGGTAAGGGATATGGTGTCGCTGGCGTCGTGCAGCGGCTTCGTCTGGGTGGTGTGGCAGGCGGCGCTGATGACCACGGCCGCCTGAGGGAGTCCAAAGAGTCGATTTGGCGGATCGCGCGAAATCAACCACTTGGGCGCCGCGAATAGACTCTCTGGACTCTCTGGACGGTGTTTTTTGGGCCCGGCCGGGTCATCCGCGAGCCGCGCCGCCGGCTATCCACAGCCGGTCGCCCGGCAGAGCCGGCCTTGCGCCGCTTTGCGGTGTTCGGGTCGCCCGCGATGTGAGACTCGGTCCAGAACAGTCGCATCCATCGGCGAGGGAACGGGACCGGTTTGACCGACACGCTGAACAGCCAGGGCTTCATCCACCTGCGGGTCCGCTCGGCCTATTCGCTGCTGGAAGGCGCGATCAAGGCCGGCAAGGTCGCGACCCTGGCGGCGGACGCCGGCATGCCGGCGGTCGGTGTGGCCGACCGGGCCAATCTGTTCGGCGCGCTGGAGTTCTCCGAGGCCGCGAGGGGGGCCGGGGTCCAGCCCCTGATCGCCTGCGCCATCCCCGTCACCGGCATCGGCGGCAAGATCAATGAGCGCTGGGCCCGCGTCCCGACCGTGGTCCTGCTGGTCCAGAACGAGGCCGGCTGGCTCAATCTGTGCGCCCTTTCGTCCTCGGCCTTCCTCGACGCCGGGGCCATGGACGAGCCCAGCGTGCCCTGGACCATGGTGGCCGAGCGGTCCGAGGGGCTGATCCTGCTGTCCGGCGGCCCAGACGGCCCGGTCGATCCCCTGTTTGTCCAGGGCAAGCCGGCCGAGGCCGCCGCCGCCCTCGCCGAGATGGCCCGGGTTTTCGGCGACCGTTTCTATGTCGAGCTTCAGCGCCACGGCCTCGCCTCCGGGCGTCAGGCCGAGCGCGGCCTGGTCGAATGGGCCTATGCCCAGGACACGCCGCTGGTCGCCACCAATGACGTCCACTATGCAAAAGCGGCCCAGGCCCGGTCCCACGACGCCCTGATGTGCATCGCCGACGGCGCCTTCACCGGTCAGGAGGACCGTCGCCGCGTCACCGGCCAGCACTGGTTCAAGCCCGCCGCCGCCATGCGCGAGCTGTTCGCCGACCTGCCCGAGGCCTGCGACAGCACCATCGACATCGCCCGCCGCTGCGCCTTTCTCGTGCCGACCCGCGCGCCGATCCTGCCGCGGTTCGAGGCCGGGGCCGGGCGGACCGAGCCCGAGGAGCTGATGCATCAGGCCCGCGAGGGCCTGAAGGCGCGGCTGCAGGCCGTGACCCCGGTCGCCCCGGAGGCCGACTATGTCGCCCGCCTCGAATGGGAGGTCGGCATCATCCAGCAGATGGGCTTCCCCGGCTATTTCCTGATCGTGTCGGACTTCATCAAATGGGCCAAGAACCACGGCATCCCCGTGGGGCCGGGACGGGGCTCCGGGGCCGGGTCGCTGGTGGCCTGGGCCCTGACCATCACCGACCTCGATCCGCTGCGCTTCGGCCTGCTGTTCGAGCGCTTCCTCAACCCCGAACGGGTCTCCATGCCCGACTTCGACATCGACTTCTGCCAGGAGCGGCGCGAGGAGGTGATCGACTACGTCCAGCAGCGCTACGGCAAGGACCGGGTCGCCCAGATCATCACCTTCGGCACCCTGCAGGCCCGCGCCGTGCTGCGCGACGTCGGCCGGGTGCTGCAGATGCCGCTCGGCCAGGTCGACCGTCTCGCCAAGATGATCCCCAACAATCCGGCCGCCCCGACCACCCTGGCCCAGGCCATCGAGATCGAGCCGCGGCTGCGCGAGGCGCGCGACACCGACAAGGCCGTGGCGACCCTGCTGGAGACGGCGCTGGAGCTGGAGGGGCTGTACCGCAACGCCTCGACCCATGCCGCCGGCATCGTCATCGGCGACCGCCCGCTGATCGAACTGGCGCCCCTGTACCAGGACCCGCGCTCGACCATCCCGGCCAGCCAGTTCAACATGAAATGGGTCGAGGCCGCCGGCCTGGTCAAATTTGACTTCCTCGGCCTCAAGACCCTGACCGTGCTGGACCGCGCCCGGATCTATCTGGAGCGGCGCGGCGCCGCTGTCGACTGGAACGGCCTGCCGCTCGACGACCCGAAAACCTATGAGCTGATGGCCTCGGGCCAGACCGTCGGGGTTTTCCAGCTGGAATCCCAGGGCATGCGCGACACCCTGCGCAAAATGCGCTGCGGTTCGATCGAGGAGATCACCGCCCTGATCTCCCTCTACCGGCCCGGGCCGATGGAGATGATCGACACCTATATCGACCGGAAATTCGGCCGCCAGCAGGTCGACTACCTCCACCCCTCCCTGACCGAGGTCCTGACCGAGACCTATGGCGTCATCATCTATCAGGAACAGGTGATGAAGATCGCCCAGGTCCTGGCGGGCTACAGCCTTGGCGAAGCCGACCTTCTCCGCCGCGCCATGGGCAAGAAGAAGAAGGAGGAGATGGATTTCCAGCGCGCCCGCTTCATCAAGGGCGCCTCGGAAAAGGGCGTGCCGGAGGAACAGTCGGGCGGCATCTTCGATCTGGTGGCCAAATTCGCGGGCTATGGCTTCAACAAGTCGCACGCCGCCGCCTATGCCCTGATCAGCTTCCAGACCGGCTGGCTGAAGGCCAACCATCCCGTCGAATTCATGGCGGCGTCGATGAGCCTCGACCTCAGCAATACCGACAAACTCGCTGTCTTCTATCAGGATTGTCGTCGCTTCGAGGTGCCGATCAGATCGCCCGATGTGAACCGCTCCTCGGCCGATTTCGATGTCGCCTGGGAGGAGGGGCCCGACGGCGCGAAGACGGGGGCCGTCCTCTATGCCCTGGGCGCCATCCGCAACGTCGGCCTTGAGGCGATGAAGCATCTGGTCGAGGTGCGCGAGACCGGCGGCCGCTTCACCGACATCTTCGACTTCCTCGAACGGGTCGACCCGCGCAGCGTCAACAAACGGGCGCTGGAGAACCTCGCCCGCGCCGGCGCCTTCGACAGCTTCCATTCCAACCGCCGCCAGCTGTTCGAACAGGCCGACACCCTGATGGCCTATTGCCAGAGCGTGGCGGCGGAGCGGGCCTCGTCCCAGGTCTCCCTGTTCGGCGGCGACCAGGCCGGGGCCGCCCGTCCGCGCCTCAAGCCGGTCGAGCCCTGGGTCGGGCCCGAAAAGCTGGATCAGGAACTGGCCGCCGTCGGCTTCTACCTGTCCGGCCACCCGTTGGAGGACATGGCCCCGGCCCTGAAACGCAAGCGGGTCACCTTCGTCGCCGAGGCCACAGCCCTGGCCGAAAGCGGCCACGAGGCCTTCCTGATGGCCGGCGTCGTCCGCCGCCGACAGGAGCGGGCCAGCGCCAAATCCGGCGAGAAATTCGCCTTCGTCACCTTCTCGGATCCGACCGGCGAGTTCGAATGCCTGTTCCCGCCCGAACAGCTGCGCAAATGCCGCGAAGTGCTCGAGGTCGGGGCCTCGATCATGGTCAAGGTCCGTGCCAAATCGGCCGACGGCGAGGTCCGCTTCTTCGGCGACGACGCCAGCCGGCTGGACACGCTGATCGACGACGGCGCCATGGGCCTTCGCATCCATGTCTCCGCCCGCTCCGCGGACGCCGAGGCGCTCAAGGCCCGGCTGGATCGTGCAAGGGCCCAGGGCAAGGGCGGCGAGGTCTCGCTGGTCGCCTCCCTCGACGGCCGCCGTGAGGTCGAGCTGAAACTCCCCGGCCGTTACCGGCTGGACGGCGCCCTGCGCGGCGCGCTCAAGTCCGCCCCGGGGGTGGTGCTGCTGGAGGATGCGTGATGGCAGGCCTCCACCGCCTACGCCTGGTCGGTCACCGCATAGACCATGATCCCGGTCGCCACGGCCAGGTTCAGGCTGTCGGCCCGTCCCCGCATCGGAATCTTGACGTTGACGTTACAGGCCGCGGCCAGGGTGTCGGTCAGACCGGCCTGCTCATTGCCCATCAGGATCAGGGCGGGCCGCTGGATCGCGGCGTCGCGATAGCCGGTCGCGGCGTCCAGTCGGGTGCCGACGACGCTGCCGGGCCAGTCCTGTCGCCAGGCGAGGAACTCCGCTGCCGTCACCCGGGCGATGGCCACGGCGAAGACCGAACCCATGGTCGCCCGCACCGCCTCGACCGAATAGGGATCGACGCAGTCCCCGATCAGGATGACGCCGCCACAACCGGCCGAATCGGCCGTCCGGATGATGGTCCCCAGATTGCCGGGATCGCGCACCTGCTCCAGCGCCACCCAGGCCGGGGCGGACCCCGGCTGGATCGCCGACAGCGGCGTATAGACCTGGTCGAACACGCCCAGCACCGTCTGCGGATTGTCGCGTCGGCTGATCTTCTCGAGGATGGCGTGGGTGACGATCACCACCTCACCGCCCGCCGCCCGCGTCGCCTCCCGCGCGCGGTCGAGGATCGGATGCGGCCGGGCCTCTTCGCCGACCAGCAGCAGGCGCGGCGCCCGGTTCTGGTCCAGCGCCTCGCCGATGAATTTCAGCCCCTCGGCCAGGAACCGCCCCGTCGCCTCGCGCTCCTTGCGCATGTGCAGGGCGCGTACGGCCTTGACCGTGTCATTGGTCAGGGAGGTGATCAGGCGATCGCTCACGCTGACCATCGCGCGAAGAAGCTGAGCCCGATGGCCCGCCCGTCCGGTCCGTCCTCGGCCAGCGCCAGCTCGCCCCAGTCGATCACCCCGCCCCGGTCCGCCGTGGCTTCCGCCATCATGTGCGACAGCGACAGACCGGAGATGCGCGCGGCATAGGCGTTCAGCAGCAGGAAGGACGCGTCGTCCGACAGCAGGGCCGCACAGTCCTTCAACAGGCCGGGCAGATCCTCGAACAGCCGCCAGACCTCGCCCGTGGGGCCCCGTCCGTATTTCGGCGGATCGAGGATGATGCCGTCGTATTTGACCCCGCGCCGGACCTCGCGGGCGGCGTATTTGCGGGCGTCCTCGACGATCCAGCGGATCGGCCGGTCCGCCATGCCGGACAGTTCGGCATTCTCCCGCGCCCAAGCCACCGACTTCTTGGAGGCGTCGACATGGGTGACCTCGGCCCCGGCGGCGGCGCAGGCCAGACTGGCCACGCCCGTGTAGCCGAACAGATTCAGGATCTTCGGCTGCTTCAGCCTCCGGATCCGCCCGTCCAGCCAGTCCCAGTTGGCGGCCTGCTCGGGGAAGAAGGCCAGATGGCGGAACGGCGTGAACCGGCTGGTGAAACGCACATCGCGCCAGGCCAGGGGGAAGGTGTCGATCGGGCTTCCGGCGAACCGCCAGCGACCGCTCTCGTCCTCGTCGGTCGGATCGAACACCGCATCGGCGGCGTCGAAGGCGGCCAGGTCACGCGGCGACCAGAAGCACTGCGGCTCGGGCCGCACCACGGTGTGGCGGCCATAGCGCTCGAGCTTGCGCCCTCCGCCACTGTCCAGCAGGGCGTAGTCGGCCCAGGCGCGGGTCACGAGGGTTTCAGGCGACGGGTTCAGGCGCGGCGGCATGGCCCGCTGATAGGCGGAGAGGCGCGGTCGCGTCCAGCGTGTCGTCGTTTTCAGCCACAGCGACCAGCGGCGGCTGCGGGTCACGGCGGTGCGGAGTCTTGTCCCAGGCGAACGGATCCAGCACCAGACGCCAGGCCGCATGGGCGAAGGCGAGGCTGAGCAGGGCCCAGTAGGCGGGGGCCGTGATCATGTCGACCGGGCCGTATCGGACCCCCGCCCGGCGCGCCCCGATCGCGCAGGACAGCCAGGCCGAGGCGGCGCCGAGCACCAGCACGCTGAGCGCCAGCAAGGGGGTCTCCGGCGACAGGCCGGCCATGGCCGCGACCAGCACCGCCGCAGCGACCCAGGCCAGGGTCAGGCCATGGATTGCCGCCGAGACCAGGCCGGCTCCCACAGTCATGACCAGCGCCGTGATCCCGCGCCAGCCAAGCCGCCAGGGCCTGCGGGTGTGCACGCCCCAGGTCTGCAGATACCCCTTCAGCCACCGGGTCCGCTGCGGCAGCCAGGTGGAGAGGGTGGCGGGCGGCGTTTCCCAGGTCGGGCGTGTGATCACCCCCAGACCCCAGCCCTGCGTCCACAGCCGGAAGCCGAGGTCGGCGTCCTCCGTGACGTTCCAGGCGTCCCATCCCCCGACGGCGCGAAGCGCATCGACCCGGAAATGATTGCTGGTGCCGCCCAGCGGGAAGGGCAGGCCGAGGCGGGCCATGCCGGGCAGGACGGACTCGAACAGACTGGCGTATTCGGCGGCGAACTGGCGTTCCAGAAACGACGGGCCGGCGCGGATGCGCAGAGGGGCCTGGAGGCAGGCCAGGCGACCGGTCGGATCCGCCGAGAACCGCGCGGCGGCCTCGCGCAGCTGCTGGGGGTCGGGTTCGTCCTCGGCGTCATAGACGGTCAGCAGATCGCCTTCGGCCTGGGCCAGCCCGCAGTTCAGCGCGCGCGGCTTGGTGCCGGGCAGGCCGGGCGCAGCCACCAGCAAATCGAGCCAGGCCGGGCGGGGCGCGGCCAGGGCGGCGGCGATCGTCCCGTGATCGTGGGCTTCGAGCACAAGCAGGCCCTGCAGCCGATCCGGCGGGTAGTCGATGGCCGCGAGCCGTTCAATGAGCTGCCCAACCACCTCAGCCTCGTCATGGAGCGCCGCCAGGACCGTGTAGCGCGGCCAGTCCACCAGCGGCGGGGTCCGGGGGACCGACGGGCGGCCGAACAGGATCAGAACGGTCCGCCAGACCGCCATGGTCAGAAAGGCGACCGCGAGCATGACCACGAGGCCTTCGCCCACCGGTGCGGGGCGGGTGTGCACAAGGATGACAACGAGCACAGCGAGTACGAGCAGGGCGGCGATCTGCGTGGGCGCAAGCGACCGGCGGGCCGCACTCTGGTCGAGCGGCGGCCCGTATCGCGCGGCGTCGCGCCGGCGATCGTCCAGATCGCTGAGGCCAGCCCACTCCACCCTAAATGGTTAACCCGCGAAAGTGCTCGCGGCAAGCCGTTGGCGCGGGCGCCGGATTGGCGCTATTCAGAACCCGACGTCCGGAGCGAAGTGTGACCGTTTCCCCCTCGACCCTGCCGCGTTCGCAACGCAAGCCGAAAGGCGAAGGTCACGCCCGCCGGGCGGAGATCCTCGCCGCGGCCGAGCGGATCTTCGTCGAGCATGGCTATGAGGGGGCGACGATCCGCAAGATCGCCGACGAGGTCGGCCTGTCCTCGACCGCCCTCTATATGCATTTCGCCGACAAGGGCGAGATCCTGCATGAGATCTGCCGGCAGGCGTTCGGGGACCTGCTCGAGATGAACCAGACGATCCTGGCCGAGCCGGGCGGACCGGAGCAGCGGCTGCGGCGCATGATCAGCGCCTATATCGATTTCGGCTTCGCCAATCCGAATGCCTATCGCCTGATCTATATGACGCGCCCGGTCGAGCTTCAGCACGGGGCCCAGTCGGCGGCCCAGGAGCTCGGCCTGTCCCTGTACCGGTCGTTCGAACAGGAGGTCGAGGCGGCCGAGGCGGCGGGCAGGCTGCGCGGCGACGCGCGGACGACGGCCCAAGCCCTCTGGGCGGGCTCCCACGGCGTCGTATCGCTGGTGATCACCAAACCCTATTTCGACTGGGTCGAGCGCGAGACCCTCGTGAGCGCCCTGCTCGACGGCTTGTTCGCGGGCCTGCTGAAGCCGTGAGGCCCCGGATCCGCGGGTTGGTCATCGTCCTGTCAGCCGGGATGGCTCTGGCCGTGACCGAAGCCGCCGAGGCCCGCCCCCTGCGCGTGATGGCGCTCGACCAGTGCGCCGACCAGTATGTTCTGGCCCTGCGGCCGGACGCCGATCTGGCCCTGTCGCCCCGGGCCGACGATCCGGACGCCTGGATGCGCACCGCGGCGGAGGGGCGGCGGCGCATCCGGCCCACACTGGAGGCGGCGATCGGATTTCGGCCGGATGTCGTGGTGCGCTACTGGGGCGGCGATCCGCGCCTGCTGGCCCGGCTGGAGGCCGACGGCGTGCGGGTCGTGACCATTGCGGACGTCAGCGATTTCGAGGGCGTGCGGGCCGACATCCGCACGGTCGCCCGAGGGCTCGGCGTGCCGCGAAGAGGGGAGGCGCTCATCGCGCGGATGGACGCGACCCTGGCGGCGGCCGCCCCGCCGGTCCCGGGAGCAAAGCCCTCCGCCCTGTACCTGAGCGCCGGCGGCTTCACGGCCGGACGGGGCACGCTGATGGACGCTATCCTCGAGGCCGCCGGCTACAGCAATGCGGCCGCCCGACCGTTTTTCAATGCCGTCAGCGTCGAGCGGATCGCCCTGTCCCCGCCGGCGCGATTTGTCCTGGGCTTCTTCGACCAGCCGCGTGGCGACTGGCGCGGCCCGGGGCGGCACCCGGTCGTCCGTGACGCCGCCCGGGGACGGGTCGCGGCGCGTCTGCCCGCCGCCGCCCTGACCTGTCCCGCCTGGTTCGCGGCCGATGCGGTGATGATGCTGAGGGCCGGCGCGTGAGGGCTGGCGGCGCCCGACTGACCCTGATCCTGACGGTGCTCATCGCCGCGGCGGCGGTGGCGGGCGTGTTGCTGGGCGAGACTGTGTTTGACGCGGGCCAATGGGCCGAGGCCTTCCTGAATCCCGGGTCGGGCCCGGCGGAGGTCCTGTGGTCGGTTCGGGCGCCGCGCGTCGCGACCGCCCTGATGGTCGGGGCGGCCCTCGGCCTGGCCGGTGCGGTGATGCAGGGGCTGTTGCGCAATCCCCTGGCCGATCCCGGCGTGCTGGGGGTGTCTGCGCTGGCGGCCCTCGGCGCGGCCCTCGCCATTGTGCTCGGCGCGGCGGCGGTTCCGGGCGCGGTCGAGCTGTCGGCCCTGACCGGGGCGGCGGCAGCGGGCGGACTGCTGATCCTGTTCGCATCGCGGGTACGGTCGCCCGAGGCCCTGATCCTGTTCGGGGTGGCGGTGTCCAGTTTCGGCGGCGCGGCCACCGCCCTGATCTTCAACCTGTCGCCGTCGCCGATCGCCACCGCCGAGGTGATGAGCTGGCTGCTGGGGTCAGTGCAGAACCGCAGCTGGATCGATGTGGCCTGGGTCACCCCGGCGGTGCTGGTCGCGGCTGCGCTGGCGGCGCTGGCGGCGCCGGGCCTGCGCATGCTGAGCCTCGGCGAGGAGACGGCGCGGACCTCCGGCCTGCCGATGGCGCGGCTGCGGCTTCTGGCCCTGCTGGCGACAGCCCTGGCCACCGGGGCGGCGGTGGCGGTGGCGGGCGTGATCGGCTTCGTCGGACTGGCCGCGCCGCATCTGGTCCGCAGCGCGGTGCGCGGCGATCCCGGGCGGCTGTTGCTGCCCTCGGCTCTCGCCGGCGGGCTGATGCTGGTGGTCGCCGACCTGCTGGCGCGCCTGACGCCCACCGATCAGGAGCTGAAGCTGGGCGTGTTCACCGCCCTGGTCGGCGCGCCGCTGTTCGCCCTGATCGCCTGGCGGGCCGCGCGGGAGTGGCGGCTGTGAGCGCCCTGGCCCTGATCGGGGCGACAGCGACTCTGGGCGGACGGACCGCGCTCGACGCCGTCAATCTGGCCGTGTCGGCCGGCGAACTGGTCGCCGTGATCGGGCCCAACGGAGCCGGCAAGTCCAGCGCCATACGGGCGCTGGCGGGGCTCCTGCCTCTGACTGGCGGGCAGGCCCGGCTGG
>Ga0207951_100168_pt1 | contig 41787 bp, 41 predicted proteins | sample Subbio12Aug_8Bad_FD_184830 | JGI IMG/M metagenome (GOLD analysis project Ga0207951, IMG submission 184830) | Serpentinite rock and fluid subsurface biosphere microbial communities from McLaughlin Reserve, California, USA - CR12Aug_8Bad (SPAdes) | ecosystem: Environmental > Terrestrial > Deep... | reverse complement strand
CCAATCTCACCCTGCTCAATCTCTTCCTCGACCATGCCGGCACGTAGGTTAGGACCGTCGGGCTCACTCGGGAGCAAGGCCTCGCCAAGCGCAATGTCCGGCACGACGTCGATGCCTAAGGCAGCTAAACCCTCATATAGCTCCTCGATTTGTTCGGGCTCAACTTCAACCTCGCTCAAATGCTCACCTATCTCTTTATAGGTGAGCAAGCCGGTTTTCTTCCCCCGCTCAATGAGGTCCTTTACCGCTTCCAATTGAATCTCTTTTTTGTTCAAGGAACAACCCCCCTAGTTGGGCAACTTACTCTACCTGAGCTTCTTCTTCCGCAGGACGGTGGCCGTGCGCTCCTTAAGCCACGAATTTCTCTCTTCGAGACTGACGGCCGCCTCGATGGCGCTGTCAATGCGCACTATCTCTAACGATAGGTTATGCTCTTCTATCGCGATAAAACATTCATTCGCCATGCTAATGGTGTTTTCCTCTAAAGTTTGTTCACTTAGCGCAACAAGAAGTTCCGATTTTAAATCGCCCGACAATTCATGTGCCAGTGCCACCGGGTCCTCAGCTATGGTGAGGTCCTCTGCCATCCACGTCGCCAATTGACGATGCCTTTCTTCACAAAAGCCAAGATCCCTCCAGCGGTGATAGATACTGACCCGCTCCCCTGGCTGGGTGGCCATGAGGTACATTAGAGTGCGGGCCGCCTTAAGCCAACCCGCCTTTGGTAAAACAATTTCTTTACCGGAAATATTATGCCGCTGTTTGGAAAGTTTATCCGTAGTCGCCGGCCGACCCAAGGCCTTGGATAACTCCTGTCGAAAAGACTCCTGCGGCAGATGGTACTTGAGCATGGCCCGGTCTAGATAACCTTCGCGCTCCACGGCATTCTCCACCTCGGCGAGCAGTTTGGCGACACTGGCGGCAAAAAGTCCTCGGCTGGCCGGGGTGTTTTGATCTGCCCCTTGGGCAAGTTGCTCTATACGGTACTCGATAAACGGCAGCGCGGCAGTTGTGACGCTCTGCAAAAAATCATCTTTGCCATGCAGGCGCAAGTAGTCATCCGGGTCCTTACTGCCGCCTAGGACGGCGACGCCACCCTGCATTCCGAGGCGGCGCAAAACCTCTATCGCGCGCAGGGTGGCCGCCTGACCGGCCTCATCCGCGTCATAACAGAGAGTGACCTGATTGGTATAGCGCTTAAGAATCGTCACCTGTTCGGTGGTCAAGGCGGTTCCGAGCGAGGCCACGACATTGTCGATGCCATGTTGCCATGCGGTGAGCGCATCCATATAACCCTCGACAACGACTGCATAACCTGCCTTCGTAATCACTTTGCCGGCCCGATCCAGGCCAAATAGCTCCTGCCCTTTATGAAAAAGCGCTGTTTCAGGCGAATTTAGATACTTGGGCTGGGAGTCATCAAGCACTCTACCCCCAAAGGCGATGACCTGCCCTTGGCGATTGCGTATTGGGAACATCAAACGATGGCGAAAACGGTCATAGGGGCCCTTCTCACCCTGCACCGCCAAACCGGACTGCAGCAGTTCTTGGGGGGTGTAGCCTTCCTTTTCAGCCCTTTCAAGGAGAGTCCGCCAAGGTGGCAGGCTGTATCCTAGATTAAGTGCGGCCACCAAATCGGTTGACAATCCCCGCTTACTCAGGTATTCTCGCGCCTCGCGGCCCAAGGAGTCATTCTGCAGTTGCCGATGATAGGTGGCTGTCGCCCACTCCATGACCTTAAGGCTACGCTCTCGCTCCCGTCGCCTAATAAGTAGCTCCTGGTCATCGATCTGATGGGTGGGTAGCTCCAGCCCCACTCTTTCCGCTAATTTTTCAACGGCTTCGTGAAAAGACATTTTGTTATGCTCCATCAAAAAACTTAGGGCATTCCCACCCGCCTGACACCCAAAACAGTAGTACATTTGCTTTTCTTGACTGACACTAAAAGAAGGGGTCTTTTCCCCATGAAATGGGCACAAACCCCAAAAATTTCTCCCTTTCTTAGTGAGCCGAACCTGCTCACCTACAACCTGCAGGATATCGGCGCTTGAACGCACCCGCTCGACAAACTCTCTCGGATAACTAGGCATAAGTTCACCCTTCTTAGACTAGGTCGAGCGCTCCCGGCGCTTGTAATACTCAATTATCTTCGAAGCGGTTTCTTCTACGGCGCGCTTGGTGACATCGATGACCCGGCAACCTATTTTGCGCATGATTCCTTCACCATACTGCAGCTCTTCCCTAATGCGTTCATAGCTGGCGTAGTTGGCGTTACTGGCCAACCCTAGGGACTTTAAGCGCTCCTGGCGAATACACTGCAATTCGTCCGGGCGGATAATTAAGCCATACACGCGCTCCGGCAGAACGAGAAAGATCTCCTCCGGTGGCTTGACCTCCGGCACGAGTGGAACATTGGCCACGCGATATCCACGGTGGGCCAAGTACATGCTTAGCGGCGTCTTAGAAGTGCGTGAGATACCAACCAAGACGATGTCTGCCTTGAGCAGACCGCGCGGATCCTTGCCATCGTCGTACTTGACCGCAAACTCTACCGCTTCGACTTCGCGATAATACTCCTCATCGAGCTGGTAGATGCGCCCCGGCTGCAGCCTAGGCTGAGACTGCGCTATGGTAGACAAGCCCTCCATCATCGGGCCAAGCACGTCCACTACGCCCACGCCGGCTTCAATGCAGCGACGATTGAGATAGTCGCGCAACTCCGGCAGCACCAAGGTGTGGATGACTAAAGAACGATTTACCCTAGCCTCATCGACCACCTCATCCAAGGTCTCGACGCTGGAAACATAGGAAATGCGTTTGTACTCCATATGATTGTCAAACTGACTGACCGCGGCGCGAGCCACGCGGTGGGCGGTCTCTCCTAATGAGTCGGATACTACATAAAGGACGCTCTTTTTCTCCACTGGTAACCCTCCTAGCGCATGTCCATTAATTCCATGAGCAATGCATTTATGGTGTTTAGAGAAATTACTCCGGTCACTTCTAGGCCTTGCCCCGATGCCGTGGCCACTTCTTTGACGATGGGAAGCACTGACAATCCGTGCGTTCTGAATTTGCGTGCCGCGGCAAAAATATGATCGTCCGGCTGCAAGGTCACCAGGTTGCAGGCTCGCGTCATGATGACGGTGACCGGCACCTTGTCTAAATCGACTTGACCGATAGCACTGCGCAGGAGGTCGCTGCGCGATACGGCGCCGAGCAGGTGCTGACCATCGTCCATCACATAGAGGGTGCTGGCATCCTCTACAAAGGTGGTCACCACCGCGTCATAGAGAGAACTCGTGGCCTTGATGATGGTGGGCATGGCTTGCACATCGCGCACTTTTAACTGGCAGAGGCGGGCGAGCAGTTCTGCACTTTCTTGCCGACCGGCGTAGGTGTAACCTACCCGGGGGCGCGCTGCCAAGTAGCCAGACATGGTGAGGAGCGCCAAATCGGCACGGATAGCGGCGCGCGACACGCTAAGCTTGGCGGCGAGGTCCTCGGCGGTAATGGGTGCGCACTGCTTGACCTGCTCTACAATCCTCCCCTGCCTAGGAGTCAGTTGCATTTGCTCACCTCGATCCCCTTCTGATCTCTGCCAAGAACTTAAAACTTTCCGGGGTCTTTTCAATCCTATGACTGACAATACGGTCGAGAAGGGCAGCCATCTCCCGTTCCCCCACCGGCGTCTTGGGCATTGTCTCTATTTTTTGCCAGTCATTTTGCCGCAACGCTGCCAGCAAGCGCAAGGCCTCGCTGCTCACCGTCACCGCCCCATGGGCTGCCCCTTCCTGACTGCAGCGGTCACACAGCAACCCCCCTGCATTTAGCCGGAGCCTGTGCCCAGCCTGACCCCCACACTCCGCACATTGCCGAAGATCGAGCGCGAAGCCTAGACGACTGAGAAGCCTGAGCTCAAAAAACGCCAAGAGCAGTTCATAGCGCTCACTGTGGCAGAGGATGTGCAGACTTGCCAGCAAGAGGCTCAAAATATCGTCATGAGCCTGCTCCTCAACGAGCGATAGGTCGACGAGTTCCATCAAGTAGAGGCCATAGGCTATTTTTTCGAGATTGTCACGCAAAGGGCGATAACCTTCGATGACTTCCACCTGGCTTAAAGTGTGAAAGGTCTTCCCCCGATAGCTAGTAAAGCGCAGGTAGGAAAAAGGCTGGGTTATGGAGGCATAGCGACTTTGTACTTTTCGCGCCCCCTTCGCCACCACCTTTATCTTGCCAAGACCGACCGTCAAGACTACCAACAACCTGTCCCACTCTCCGAGATTCATCGAGCGGAGGACAACCCCCTCCCCTCTAAGTAGCGGCATTGCGGGCGAGGCTGTCCTCCACTATGTCGACCCCGGAACTCGTGCCTATGCGATTGGCACCGGCGGCCACCATGGCCAGAAGAGCATCTAAGGTGCGTACGCCGCCGCTGGCCTTAACCCCAAAACCTTCCCCCACGGTGCGGCGCATGAGCGCCACATCGGCGAGAGTAGCACCTGCTGCACCAAACCCAGTTGAAGTCTTAACAAAAGCTGCCCCCGCCTCTTTCGCCAAGGAACAAACTAATGCCTTCTCCTCGTCCGTCAACAAGGATGTCTCGAGGATAACCTTGACGCCGACCGGCGCGGCGGCTAGGACGACAGCCCGTACATCATCAGCGACCCTCTGCCACAGCCCGGCCTTGGCCCAGCCAATGTTGATGACCATGTCAATTTCACTCGCCCCGTCTAAGATGGCTCGCTTCGTTTCCTCGCACTTAGCATACGTTGTGGTGGCCCCGAGAGGAAAACCAATCACGCTGGCTACTAAAATATCTTCGCGCACTAATGATTTGACCAACTCTACATGACAGGCATTGACGCAGACAGCGGCAAAGCCATATTGATTGGCTTCTAGACACAATCTCTCGATGTCCCGGGGCGTGGCTTCTGGCTTGAGGATGGTGTGATCGATAAATTTGGCTATTTCTTGGGTTAGCATGCGAACTCACCGCCTTTCCTTCTCATAACCGAAACGCTTAAGGTCTAATACTTTGTTGCGCCAGCCCTTGCGCACTTTGACCCACAGCTCTAGATGAACCTGGCCGCCAAGCAACGCTTCCATATCTCGCCGGGCGGCGATGCCGATGGCCTTGAGCAAGGCCCCTTGTTTACCGATGACGATGCCTTTTTGCGACTCACGCTCGACATAAATATTGGCTAAAACATGCACGAAAGAGCCCTTATCGGCCATGGTTTCAATGACAACCGCGGTGGAATGGGGCACCTCATCGCGGGTGAGTTCGAGTATCTTTTCTCTCACCATCTCAGCCGCCACAAACCGTTCGGGTTGATCGATGATCATGTCATTTGGGTAGTACTGCGGCCCCTCCGGCAGGTTCAAACGCATGTAGGCCAAGAGGTCATCTACCCCCTGCCCGGTTATCGCCGACACAACAAAGACAGCTTTGAATCGGTACTTGCTGAGATAAGCGTCGAGAGTGCGCGTAATCTCGGCGGGAGAGGCTGTATCCGCTTTATTTACCACCAACACCATGTGGGCTTGTTCGGGGAACAGTTCCAAGATGTGTAGGTCGCCCGTGCCCACAGACCCGCTAGGTTCAACGACGAACCAGGCCTGATCAACTTCGGCTAGACTGCTGACTGCACTCTGCACGAGCTGCTCGCCCAGCTTGTGTTGAGGTTTATGTATGCCCGGGGTGTCAAGAAATACTACCTGCAAATTATCCTCCGTAAAGATACAGCGGATTTTATTGCGGGTAGTTTGCGGTTTGTCGCTGACAATGAGAATTTTTTCGCCCAAAACCCGATTGAGCAAGGTGGACTTGCCAACGTTTGGTCTGCCGACCACCGCCACAAAACCAGAATGGTAAGTCAAATCTTTTCCTCCCTCGGCAATGAATCCGGCCCGAATGAGTCGGGCAATAACCTAGCTAGGCTTGTCTCGTTTACCTTGCCATCGGCGCCCACGAGAAAAACAGGGAAGTCTTGCCCAAATTCGCGCAACACCTGCCGGCAGGCTCCGCAAGGGGAGGGCCGCCCGATCGCCACCGCAATAGCCACCGCCTCGATGGAGCGTGGAGCACCGGCGGATATTGCCGCAAACACGGCAGACCTCTCGGCACACATGCTCAGCCCGTAGGACGCATTTTCTACATTGGCACCCGCATATACTTTGCCCCCGCAGAGGATGGCCGCGCCCACTCGATATCCAGAATAAGGGGCATAGGCTCTCTCTAAGGCAGCCTGAGCTTCTCTGATCAATTCATCGTACATGGCTATCACCTCCCAAAAATATTATTATACCATGCTTCCCACCGGCGCCCTATCGTATGGGCGAAAAAGCGGGGATGGTTAGGCTGCTAACGCTTTCTACCTCGATTTGCACACCGCGTGTCGCGAGCAAAGTGGCCCTGACTATCTGCAGGCTCGACTTCAGGACTTCGCTCTCGCCGATGGCCTCGATCACCACGGGGTTCACAGAAATTGGGCGATGATTGACTAAAATAACCGGGCCGGCGCAGCGAATTGACGAATTGGCGATGAGGCGCTGCTTGCCCACGGCTACACCTATGGCGCCGGCGGCAAATAGTTCGTTAACAACATCCCGCACATCTCCATCATGCACAATATCCGAGTTTTCCAAGCCGCGAAAAGCATCAAGCACTCTCACCCGCACCCCGGATCCCGTCATCGGAAGGTGGCCGGTCTGGGTCTGCAGGGCACGCAGTTCTAGGCGCAAGGCCGCCGTCTCCTGCTCCAAATCATTGACCCGCGCGCGGGGATGACTGGGCGCTTGGAGATTGAGGCTAAATCCGACCACGATACTATTGAGGAGGAGCACCACCGCGAACACAATTGTTAGCCATGGCCTCTCTTGGCGCAATGCGCTTGTTTTCACCGCCACCACTCCCCTTACGCTTCTAGCCACCACTACTGCATTATATCGCAGCAAAAAGCAGCGCATGCGTGGATTGTGGGGCGGCCAATTTAACGCAGCCAACCCCAAACTTTCGGCCAAAAAATCAAAGAGCCCACCGCCACGGCAGCTATAGCGGCCACTAGGACACCGCCGGCTGCCAGACGTTTAGCGAGAGCCGCCAAGGGATGAAATCTGGGCTCCACCAAATCAACTACCCGCTCGACGGCCGAATTAAGCATTTCGAGACCGATGACCCCGCCCGCTGCTAATAAAACTAAAGCCCATTCCAGTCGATCTAGCCCAAAATAGAACGATGCGCAGAAGAGCAAGAACAGCAATGCGAAGTGAATGCGCATGTTCTTTTCTTCGCGGAGGGCCGTAGCTATGCCGATAAGTGCATCTTGAAAACTATCAATAATCCTAGGCGGCCCCTTCACCGGCATATACCGAGGCTCTCCAGAATACCTTCGATCGCGACCGACATGTCCCCTTCATTGTCGGCATCATGGTCTAGGCCGGCCATATGCGCTAGACCATGCGCCAGCAAAAAGGCAACTTCCCGCTCAAGGCTGTGCCCGTAAGCCTCCGCCTGGGCACCGGCGCGTTCCATAGAAATGACGATATCACCCAGCAACAAGGGTTGATCTTTTGGTGCCGTCCGCATGGTGTCTTCGTTCACCAAGACAAACGAGAGCACATCCGTAGGGCCGTCCTTGCCGCGGTACTCCGCGTTGAGACGACTGATAGCGGCATCATCGACTAAGGCGATGCTGACCTCGCTTTGGGCTGGGAACATAAAGACCTCCTGAGCGCGCCGAGCAACGCTATGCAACAGCTCCTCCATATTACTTGGCAATGAGAGTAGTTCTTGTTCGTTGCTCCATATAACCTGCATCGAGCGTTTTCCCTCCTTGCGGTTCGGGGTATTCTACGCGGCGATGAAATATCCCCGACAAATGATGAATGAACGCCGAACCGATGTTTTCGATCTCCCGCAGCGTTAGGTCACAGGCGTCAAGCTGCCCGGCATAAAGCTTGTCACGTAGCAGGCCGCGCACTCTCTGCTCTATTTTAGCCAATGAGGGATTGGTCATGGCGCGCACGGCGGCCTCAACTATATCGGCCAACATGACAATTGCCGCCTCTTTACTGGCCGGCCTTGGGCCTTCATAGCGAAAGTCATCTTCCTTGGTATCTTGGTCGGCTTTAAGTGCCTTGTTGTAAAAGTATTGCGCCACCGAACTGCCATGGTGCTCGCGTATGATGTCGATAATCACCCCCGGCAACTTGTGCTCCCGCGCCAATCTCACCCCATCCTTGACATGGCTGGTGATAATCAGCGCACTCAGATGCGGCGGATAATCGTCGTGGGGATTATCTGCCATTACCTGATTTTCGATGAAAAAATACGGCCGCTCGACCTTGCCAATGTCGTGGTAGTAAGCGCCGACCCGGGTGATTAGCGCATCAGCCCCGACTTGCTCCGCTGCCGCCTCCGCCAAATTGGCGACGATCAGGCTGTGATGGTAGGTGCCGGGGGCTTCGATCAATAGACGTTTGAGCAGGGCCTGCTGCGGATTAGCGAGTTCCGCCAACTTAATGCTGGAGACCACGCCGAAGGTGCTCTCGAGGAAGGGCAAAAAGCCGATGGTCAGCACGGCGGAAAGAAGCCCGTTGCCTAGGGCCAAGAATACATCCCACAAAGCCACCTGCAATTCTCCACCGAGGAGCAGGGCAAAGGCCGCTACCGCCAGGGCGTTTACCAGACCGACAACCAGCCCCCCCCGAACCAGGCTGCGGCGCAGTTCACTGTTAGAAACGGCATATACACCAGCCACAGCCCCCATTATGGCGACAAAGAAGAACCTCGGCTCAAAATTGGTAAACCCTGCGGCCAGGAGGCTCATGGCCACTCCAAGGCCCAGGCCAACTTTGGCGTCCACCAAGACGGTTATAAGCATGCTGGCCGTGGCGATGGGCATGAGGTAGCCCGCTACATGAGCCAAGGGCAGGGCTACAAGGGACACCCCAAGGCAAATGACCGCGATCATCGCCAGTTGCTGGGTTAAGTTATAGATATGGCGATGATGAAAGTACAAGTAGGCGACGGAAAAAGCCACTATTAATAGGGCGAAGACCCAGACGCCGGCCAAAGCCCGGTAATCAAAACCACTGCGCAGCAGGCCAAGGTCACTAAGAATCGTGGTTTCCCTCTCGGTGGCAATCTCACCTTGCCCGATGATCTTCTGTCCGGCCTGTAAAAAGATCGGGGCAACTGCATTAGCGGCGGCTTCGCGGGCACGCAAGGTTGCCTCCTCGTTAAAAATCAGATTATGCGCCATGAGAGGCGGCGCTATTGCGGCGAGTAAAGCGCGGTGTTCCGTGCGCATGGTTGACTCGCGCAGGGCCTCACGCACACGTGCGCGGGCGGGTTCTAAGCCATCCTCCTTTAACCCTAGCTGGTATAGCGGTTCGAGCACCTTCCGCAACTCTGCCACAAGGGAACTTCGAACCTCCTCATTTACACCTAGGCCGACTGCAATCGTCTGCTCCGTCAGGGATACAGGCGCATCTGCCCGGACTGCGGCCACTTGCGCAGGCAGGGGTTCTAGCGTAGCAGATACCTTGGCGAAAAGGTCAAAGAGGCTGTCCACTCGCTGCATAATTTGCGGCAAGACCGCGTTATCCTGGTCATATACATTGCCCACCCCTTGCCTGGCTGATTTTCTCAAGGCCTCGGTAGTGTGCCTGTCCTGCACGTTTCGCGGGGCACCGACAAAAGAAAGGCTGGCCTGCCCTGCTTTTATCTCCACCCCATCCGGAACCAACCGCGTCGTCAGCATGAAGCCCACCGTTAGGTAGACCACCAACAAGAGCGTTATGCGGTAGACGCTGGGCTTGAAAAAAAGGCGCTGCAATATAACCCTAAAGTCTAGCACTTAACCACCATCCCTTTGGGAAATCGCCCCATAGGCTTGAATGATTTTTTGTACCAAGGAGTGCCTGACCACATCTTGATAGTCCAGGTAGACAAATGAAATCCCCTGGATGTCCATAAGAACCGACCGCGCATCATCTAGTCCCGATGTTCTGCCCTTAGGCAAATCAACTTGGGTGACATCCCCCGTGACAATAGCTCGAGAGCCAAAGCCAAGACGCGTCAGGAACATTTTCATCTGTTCCGGAGTCGTGTTTTGCGCTTCGTCGAGAATGACGTAGGCATCATCAAGAGTACGCCCACGCATATAGGCCAAGGGGGCTACCTCAATGACACCCTTTTCCAGATGCTTAGAAAAAGTCTCCATCCCAAGGATGTCAAACAAGGCGTCATAAAGCGGTCGCAAATAAGGATCAACCTTGTCCTGCATATCTCCCGGCAAGAATCCGAGCTTTTCCCCTGCCTCGACAGCCGGGCGCGTCAATACCAGGCGACTCACTTCCCTTGCCTTGAGGGCCGCCACAGCGTGGGCCATGGCTAGGTAGGTCTTGCCTGTCCCTGCGGGACCAATGCCAAAGACGATGTCGTGTTTACGCAAGGCTTCAACGTATCGTTTCTGCCCGAGGGTCTTAGGCTTTACTTGTTTCCCGCGAAAAGTCTGCACGACCATGCCATTTAGCAGCTCATTCATCCGGAGGCCTTGTCCCGCCTCAACTAAGCGCAAGAGGTATGTGACATCACCTTTGCCCAAGGCACCCCCGCTGCGCAGAACTTCTAACATGCCGCGAACCACTTCCTCCACCTGGCGCACATGTTGTGGATCACCCACAATGAGCATTTCATTGTCTTTACAGTGTATGTTAACAGGAAACACTGCGGCAATGGCTTTAACATGTTCATCATGTAGCCCAAACAAAGCTCTGGCTTCGGAGCTGTCACGAATAATAAGCTTCACTTCTTTAACGTCGATTCAAATGCCCTCCTTATGGACCGGCGTGCGCTACGAAATCTCCGATGTCCTCGATGGTTTCTAGAATCATCCTCACCATGACCCTTTGCCCATCAGCTGACCACAGCTCGTGGTAATTTTTTTCCACAAGTGTGGCCTCTTCGGGCACGAGGCCGCGCAATTGTGTATCGGCCTGACTCTTAGCCTCGGCAACCGCCTGTTGCGGCGATGCGACCGCTGCCTCTATGTCTTGCTCGCGATAGGTCACAGTGATGTGTTCGACAAAAGGAGCCACAATCCTCTTGTGGGTGACAACATCATAGTAGGTAAAGGGGGAAGCCCCGGGGCCGCTCTGCAGTATCATGACCCCGCCCACTCGTATCCAATTACCGGTGGCAACAACACCCGTATAGACCCTCACTTCTCTGTTAAGCGAGCTATGCCCGATGGCTTCATACCAAACCCGCGCCTCGGCAATGCCGGCGGCATGGACGGGGGGCATTCTATATCCATTAACTACTACTTCACCTGCGATGAGCATCTGCCCCGCGACCACCGTGGTGTTGTGACTGACCAGTGCCTGCCCAGAGAAAGCGATAATGCGGGTTATTAAACCACCCTTCCTGGCCCGTATGTCACCTGCCGGCCGTGGCGCTATCTTCACCATATCGCGGTCAACAATGTTAATCTCCACCCGACTGCCTTCTATGTCAACCGAAACAAATGCTAAATTTGGAAACGCCAACAGCAGGGCCATTCTTACCTCCTCTGGCTTTATCTTTTCGCGCCAAGCCCCAACATATAAGCCATGCTCCTTGGCTACCCCAAAAATTTGCTCTCTGGAGACTAAGACGCTTGGAGATATGTCCACTTGCCAGACAAAATTCGAAAACAACCAGACCATGGACAGAAAAATTAGGGCTCCAAGGGCAAAGGAAGTGCGCCTTCTTAAACGCTGCCAAAAAAAGGGGAACCCGCGCCTACCTACCACGCGCACTAGACAACGATGCCGCCGAGCCGGCTTGCGCATGGCCAAGAAACCTCTGATGCTCGTAGCGAGGGATATACAGTCTTGGCTCACCTTGACTCCCCACAGGGGAATGCGTGACCTCTGGCAGGTGTTGAGGAACTCGAGGCGACCCTCACCCTTAACTTGCACCTGCAATTCACCAACCATCAGCGCCCATGAGCGTTTATTCATGGCCCCTCCTCAAAAAACATGCCCTTGATGTAGCCGCAAACCACAACTTCCTCGCGTCCGATGCTTTGCAAAACCAAATTGTCTCCGCGTATGGAGAGGCTGCCCCCATTGACAATCAGCTTCACCCCACCTTGGTCAAAGGCAAGGATTCTCAGATAGTTCTCTATAACAAGGTGTCTATTGCCAACCATGGTCAGGCGCGGCAGATTATACACCATGTCCTGTGGCAGGTCCAGCAAGGAATTGAGCATGCTTTTCCACTGAGGCATAGTCCTCACCCCCTCCCATAAACTTATGAGTTCAAAGTCATAGGCATAACAAAAGACGCCCCCAAATGGTGGGGCGTCTCGCTCATAAGGGTTGGGCGCTAGCGCGGCGGCGCTTGGCTTATGCTGCCGTCAAGCAGATAGGCGGTCGTGTCGGCAGCGGCGGCGACACCTTGGTCATGAGAAATGACAATGACTGTCTTCCCATCCTCTTTTGACAAGCGTTTCAGCAGATTGATAATCTGACGACCGGTCTTACTGTCTAGGTTTCCGGTTGGTTCATCCGCCAGGATTATCCCGGGGTCATTAGCCAAGGCACGGGCAATGGCCACGCGTTGCTGTTCGCCGCCCGAAAGCTCTGCTGGGCGATGCCGGAAACGATTTTCCGGCAACTCTGCCATCTGCAGGCACTTCCTGGCGCGCTCCTTTCTTTCCCTGGCCGGGTAGCGGGCAAACTCCAGCGGGAGCTCCACATTCTCTAAGGCCGAGAAATTGGGTATGAGATTGTACGACTGAAAGACATAACCGAGCAACTTACGGCGATAGAGCACCATCTCGCCTTCAGCGAGATGGTGGATGGGTTGTCCGGAGAGAATGACTTCGCCGCTACTTGGTCGATCTAAGCCGCCGATGATATTGAGCAAGGTGGTCTTGCCGCTCCCGCTCGCCCCGACAACCGCCGCCATGACGCCCTTGAGCAGCACCCAGTCCACCGCGGCCAGAGCAGCGACCTCCTGTCCATGCAGTCGGTATATTTTGGTGACTTTACGTAGTTCCAAGGCATTAGTCATGACGCAGCACCTCCGCAGGTTTTAATCGCAGTGCATAAAGGGCAGGCAGTATGCCGCCGAGCATTCCTAGGACGGCCGCAGCAGCTAGAGTGCGCATAACCAAAGATAAGGAAAGTAGGACGGTGATACTTCCTAATTGGGAGATCAGCTGCCCGCCCTGCAGAGCTTGTATCATCTGACCACCCATGCCTCCCATCATGCCTCTGCCGAGAGGGCCCGAACCTCCTGAGGGAGACTCAGCGGTGACGTTCGGCATTATGACCCGCGTTGCCAGCTCCTGCCCTGCTGTGGTAAACAGAATAAGGCCCAGAACCGCACCGAGAATGGCAATGCCAAGGGCTTCGGCGGCGAAACCGAGCACCAGGTCGCCGTTGCCGGAGCCTAGCGCTTTCAATATGCCAATCTCGCGTTGACGCTCGCGAATGATGAGCATCATTGTAAAGAAGATGACCATCCCTCCCATGCCCAAGGAGACCCACAGCCCGGTGCTGGTGGTGCCGCGAACCATGTTCATCGTTTCGCCGACACGGGTGAGCAGCGCATCTTTTTGTGAAACCACGTCGGCCGTGTCTCCGACCATGGCCTTAAGGTCGGCTACTGCTTGGTCGACATTAGGCAAGGTGTTAACGGTAATATGGACTTGCGAGAGTTGACCTTCCATGTCTAAGATTCTCTGGGCGGTGGATAGCGGCAAGAAAAATCCCTGATCGGCAAAGCGTGTGCCTGCTTCGGCAATGCCAATAACCTCAATTGTTTCTTCATTGAGGACAAATGTGCCCCCTACCGGTAAACTTCTCATTTCGGCGTAGGTCGCGCCGACGATTGCGACCAGGCGCGTATCATCATCTTCATTGAAGGTACGGCCCTCCTTCAAGGCAGAGACCCCGCCGCCAAACACCCGCAATTCTTGCCCGGGTATAATGCCAAAGATGGCAAAACGCTCGCGCATGGCTTCTTCTAAGGCGGCTTCGCTTGGACGTTGCCCCATGCCTAAGGAAAAACGCGACATATGTTGGTAGACCAATGTAGGTGCCACCGCTACAACATTAGGCACAGCATCTAGACCAGCCAATATGGACATGGACAGCGGCTCACCGCGCCCGAGCGCACCCACCGTGCCGGCAGGGCGAATCTCGATGGCCGTGCCGACCGAGGCTTCCATAGTGGCAACTTGCTCATCCACGGCCACAGAAATGGCCATCATAGTGATCGCCAGGCAGATACTCAGTGCGACTAGTATGGTCACAGTAACCGTGCGCACTTTACTGCGCCAGATGTTTCGCAGACCACGCCTTAAATTGTGCATACCCAGGCCCCCTTCGCCTTACTGCCGCTATCTTAACCGGAAAATGTGATGCCCTTATGAACGAGGGGTGAACATTTTTGACGATTAGCGATCGCCCTCTTTGGGCAGGGTAATCACAAAGCTTGTCCCCTGACCCACTTGGCTCAGGGCGGCGATACTGCCACCATGTAGTTCCACTAACTCCTTGACAATGGAGAGGCCTAGGCCGCTACCACCAATTTGCCGAGTTCGAGCACTGTCGACGCGGTAGAAGCGCTCAAAAATCTGGGGCAGGGCTTCCGCCGGTATGCCCCTACCAGTGTCGAGCACCGTGATAAAAATCGCCTGCTCATCTTCACTGGCCATGACTGCAACTTGCCCTCCTAAGGCGATATGGGCAAAAGCATTCTCTAATAAGTTATCCAGCACCTGCTTCAGGCGATCGGGGTCGGCTTGGAGTAGACCCTTAACTTCTAGTTTCTCGACCAAGGTTCTGCCTCTCTTTTCGGCTAGGAGTCGCCAAGGATGCAATACCTCCTCCAAGAAACTGGTGGTCGGCAGGTCCATCCTGTGCAGGTGCAAGGTTCCGGCATCGGTTTGGGCCAAGGTGAGTAGGTCTTGGCTGAGCCGACACAGACGGAGCGTCTCTCCTAGAGCTATACGCAAATACTCCTTCTGGGTGGCTTCATCCTTGGCCACGCCATCGATGATGGCTTCGATGTAGCCTTGAATATGGGCTAAGGGAGTGCGCAATTCATGCGAGACCACCGCTACAAATCCGCTACGAGCCTCCTCTAGTTGCCGGCGCGAGCTGATATCAATGAGGACGGCGACCGCCTTGCTCACTTCATTGTGGACAGATAGTGCCGTGGCCCGTGCTAACAGGGAACGCTCTCCGACCTTTATTTCTTCCTCAACCAAAGCGCGGTTTGGCTCAGATAGGGCTCGTTCGACAACACGGGACAGTTCCGCATGATTCTTATCGTCCTCTAGGAAGGATGCGGCGACGGGGTTAAGCTGGAGCACCCGGCCCTGCACACCAAACAAGGCCACACCCTCACTCATGTTCTGGAGAATGCTCTGGGCCTGCTCCTTTTCCTGTCCTAATTGTGCTACCGCCTGTGCTAAGTTGCGGCTCAAGGCGTTAAACTCAGCGCCCAAGACATCGAGTTCGACAATACCGGTGGGCTCTATGCTCGCCGTATAATCGGCTCGCGCCAAGCACGCTGTGGCCAAGGACAGGGCCTTTAACGGGGCAATCATGCCCTTAGACAACCAAAAACTAACGAGCAGGGAACCAAGGACACCGGCTAATCCAGATAAAAGAATAATGCGCCTGACTTGAGCCGTGGCTACCCGAATCCCAGAGAGTGGAGAATGAATGTAGATGGCCCCCACGGTAACTGCCCGCTGCCGCACAGGAATCCCAACCAAGAGGTAGGGTCGCTGCAGCAAACGATGTGTGCTCCGGTTGACGATAGTCTGACCCTGCCTGAGACGGCCCCACTCATCAACGGGCAAAGCCCGACCAACCAGTCCTTCCATGGGAGCAGAAGAAGCCACGATGATCCCCTCGTGATTCACCACCCAAAATTCATCAGCGACCACTTCCCGCAAAATACCACCTGGGCGAGTGCGGATATTGAGCCAAGCTGTCCCGGCGGCATAACTCTGGGCAATGCGAGTGGCTCGCTGTGTCAAATCGCGCAGACGCTCCCTGATGACGAGATTTTCGACCAAGTAGGTGGTGAGGAAACCACTGACGCTCAAGGTCAGGAGCACCACCACCACATAACTGCCGAAAAAACGCAACCACAGACTCTTAGGCATTGTCCCTCACCTCAAATTTATACCCTACCCCCCACACGGTCTGCACATAGGAGTAACGTCCCACTAATTCTAATTTTTGGCGAAGTTTCTTGATGTGGGTATCCACCGTGCGCGAATCGCCAAAGAACTCGTATCCCCAGACCGAGTCGAGCAGTTTTTGGCGCGAGAAGACCTGGCCGGGATGGCGTATGAGGGCCCACAGCAGGTCGAATTCCTTGGCAGTGAGGTCCACCGTGATTGCGCCAACACTGACCGACCTCTTGGCATAGTCTATGGTTAACTCCGCCATGCTCACCACCGGTGAACGTTCGTCCTCGGGAGATGTGCGACGCAGCACCGCCCTCACTCTAGCGACCAATTCACGGGGGCTAAAGGGCTTGGTGATATAGTCATCAGCCCCAATTTCCAACCCGCGTAGCTTGTCCTCCTCGCTGGTGAGGGCGGTCAGCATGATAATCGGCGTCCTTGTTCCTAGGCGCACCTGACGACAAAACTCCCAACCATCCATTCCGGGCAGCATCAAATCAAGAAGCACCAAGCTCGGCTTATTTTCGCGAAAGACAGCAAGCCCCGCTTGGCCATCCGAGGCCAAGAGGACTTTGAACCCTTCTCTTTCTAAATAGGCTCGCATCAACTCAGCTAGGTGGATTTCGTCTTCGACGATGAGAATAGATGCCAATGCCCTCCCCCTCTTTCTTATCGCGCGTTTCGCCTTGAGTATATCAACTAATTGTGAATTATTATTGTCGGCGAGGGCCAAGGATGAACAAAAACCCACCTGTCAGCATTGCTGACCAGTGGGTCTTTATTTTAAGCAAAGTACGTCTATTTGCTTAGGTGAATTTACGCTTGCGGGCCGCCTCAGACTTTTTCTTGCGGCGTACACTCGGCTTTTCATAATGTTCACGCTTGCGCACCTCAGAAAGAACCCCTGATTTCTGGCACTGACGCTTAAAGCGCTTAAGTGCTTGATCAAGGCTTTCGTCCTTCCTTACCTTAACTTCTGACATTAAATTTCCCTCCCTCCGCCACTCAAGGATGCTCGGAGAAGTGTTGGGTAGTTAATTTCTACACTTCCGTAATTATACCCTGCGTCTGATGGGGTGTCAACCTCTAGACAAAGACGAAGCAGCTAGGTCTTGGGCTGGTCATCCGAACTGGAGGACGATTGCTGTGGTCTAAAAGTCACGCGGTCTGGCTTTAGCCTGGGGGCCAGTTTAGGGGGCGACCGCCAAGGAGGTGCCAGTGCAGGTGGGGTACGGTCTGGCCGCCGTCTAACCCGGCGTTAGTGACGACACGAAAGCCTTTGGCCTCGAGATTTAACATGCCGACGAGGTAATTCAGGGCGGCAAAAACAGGCGGCAGGCAGAGAGCCGCTTCGGGCGAATCTATGCGGGGGATATGCTCTTTGGGGACGATGAGGACGTGCACTGGGGCTACGGGGAACAAATCGGCAAAGGCCAAGACTAAATCATTTTCATAAAGTATTTTCGCTGGCAATTCTTTGCGCACAATCCGACAAAAAATACAGTTCTCCATGGCAAGCCTGCCTCCTCTATTTTTTTGCAGTAGCTACTCGGCTAAATCCCCTCTTACTCCATCGGCGTATAGCTCGGTAACAGTGATGTCGACTAGCCGGCCGACTAGCATTTTACTGCCGCTAAAATACACGCGCATGTAAGAGGGCGAGTACCCGGACAATAACTCACCTTGTTTTCCTTCGACCAATACCTCTACCGTGCGGTTTAAAAATCTCTTGGCCATGTCTTGTTGTGCCAAGGCCGCCACAGCTTGCATGGCCTGGTAGCGCACCTCCTTGACCTCATCCGAAACTTGCTCGGCCATGGCGGCAGCCACCGTGCCCCGGCGACGTGAATAGCGAAAGACATGTACCCGACCGAATTCCATCGCCCTGACAAAAGCGAGGCTTTCATTAAACTCCTCGTCCGTCTCACCGGGAAACCCGACAATAATGTCGCTCGTAATGGACACATCAGAATGCACCGAGCGCAGACGACCGACAATGGCGGCAAATTCTTCGACGGTGTACGGACGCTTCATGCGCCTAAGTACGGCATTGCTGCCACTTTGCAGGGGGAGATGAAAATGAGGGCAGGACTGTGGGGAGTTCTTTACCGACTCGAGAAACTCTGCCGTGATGTCTAGTGGCTCGACCGAGCCTAGGCGTAAGCGCGGCAGGTGGGGCAGACTACATAACTCCCGCACCAATGTTGCTAAGTTTAGTGGAGGCACGAGGTCCCGCCCGTAGGCGCCTAGGTGTATACCGGTCAAGACAATTTCATGCGTTCCCTGTTCGATAAGTCTTTGGGCTTGCAGAAGCACCTTGCTTAAGTCGAGTGAGCGCTCCCTGCCGCGAGCGTAAGGGATGATACAGTAGGCGCAGTACTGCTCACAACCGTCTTGGACCTTGAGCATCCCACGGGTGCGCCCGCCGTTTGCGTCCTCGGCGATAAAGTCAAAAGGAGCATCGTCTGCCCATGGCGTGACCTCTATATGTTGCCGGCGCATGGTCAGGGCGGCTTGCACCAAGGTCACCAGGCGACTCTTGTCGTTACTGCCGACTAACAAATCTACCTCTAAGGCACGGGCGTCATTTAGGGCTACTTGCGGAAAACACCCTGCCAGCACTATTAAGGCTGTAGGGTGCATTTTCTTCTTGCGCCGAGCATAGGTTTTTGTTTTTCGTTCGGCGGCCTCGGTCACGGCACAACTGTTGATGACATAAACCTCTGCCCTGTCGCTATAATTCACAATGCGAAAACCCGCTGCCGTAAACTGAGCGGCCATAGCGCTGGTTTCTTGCTGATTGACTTTACAGCCTAAGGTGTGAAACCCCACTGTCAACATGTTAAAGGTCTCCTAGCTCGTACATAATTATAGACAACAAACACAGGGTGGCCGTTTCGGCCCGCAATATGCGCGGGCCCAGAGTGATGGGGATGAAGCCACAGTCCTCGGCCTGACGAACCTCCTCCTCGGTCAGCCCTCCTTCGGGACCAACGACACAGGAAAGGTCCCGAACGACGCTTAGAGCCTCGCGCAACCTGAGGCCGCCCTTCTCGTAAGCCACTAATTTGAGAGCCGAGCTGTCGCGGCTTAAGGCCAGAGGTAGCGGTAGAGGTAGCGTGACCTCGGGCACAATCGCCCGCCCGCATTGTTTGGCAGCCTCCATGGCAAGGCGCTGCCAGCGCACTACCCTCTCCCCCGCCTTCGCCGGCGGAAGTTGTACCACCCCGCGTTCGCAGGACAGGGGCACAATCTTGTACACGCCGAGCTCAACGGCCTTGGCGAGGGCATAGTCAAACTTTTCTCCCTTTAAGATGGCTTGATAGAGGGTGATTTTAATGGGTGGCTCGGGGTCTTTCGCCTCGGCATACAGTTCAAGGATTATGGCTTGATCAGCTATGCCGACGATTTGCGCCGAAAAAACCGTCTCTCTAAAGGAAACCGCGATGGTATCCCCTAACTTGTGTCGATGCACGCGCAGGATGTGATGAGCCTCCTCGCCCGTAATGGTGCCCTTAGTCCCCAGTTGCGAAGTGAGCACGAAACGCGGCATACTCAGTCGACCTTTCGCACCACAGCGAGAGTGACCCATTCTCCCTGCTCAAACGATTGCTGCACAAGAAAGCCATTGGTCTCTATGGCATGCAAGACGCCGTCTAATTTATCCCGAATGATCCCCGAGGCTAAGAACATCCCGCCCGGTGCCAAGTAATAGCCAAGGGATGGCAAAAGTTCGATGATAATCCTCGCGATGATATTAGCCACGATAAAATCATACCGGCCGCGAGCGGCGGTAAAAAGGTGGCTCTCCGCCACCGCTACATGCCCCTCAAGCTGATTGAGGCGCACATTTTCGGCGGCTACCTTGACAGCTAAGGGATCGTAATCAAGGGCCACTACCTCGGCGGCTCCCAGTTTAGCGGCAGCGAGCGCGAGTATGCCGGAGCCGCAGCCTAGGTCTAGTACGCGCTTTCCCGCCAGGTGTCTCCCATGCATAAACTCTAAGCACATCACGGTGGTGGCATGGCTGCCTGTACCAAAGGCCATGCCGGGGTCAAGCTCCACTATGTTCTGCCCAGGCGCGGGCGTAAATTCCACCCAGGATGGCTTGATGACCAGTTTTGGCCCCACCACAATGGGTTGGTAGAATTCTTTCCAGGCACTGGCCCAATCTTCTTCTAGTATCTCGGCCACGAGCACCTCGCCCCGCCCGGGGTCCAAACCAAAGTCAGGGAGAGCACTGACCGCCAAACGAATTTCTTCGATTTGACGAAAGGTGCCCTCTAAAAGCGGGAGATAGGCGGTGATGCGCACTTCCTCTAGAGGGATGTCGGGCAGGGTGACCAATGAATAGTCCTCCACGTCTTCAGCCAAGAGAGGGGGGCTGGCATCTTCTACTACGACGCCGTTCGCCCCAGCCCGATAGAAAATATCGGCCACGGCTTCCTTGGCTTCTTGAGAAGTCACCACGGTTATCTCCATCCATTTCATGCACTGACCTCCTAACTAAATACGTCCCGTACCCTACCTAGTATTCCCTTGTCGTCAACGCCCTCGCCCATCGCTTCAGCCAGCTGTTTCATCAGGTCGCGCTCCTTGGGTGAAAGTTTCTTCGGTGTTTCGACTATGAGGGTTACAACTAAGTCGCCTTTGTAGACGCTGCCTAGTTTGGTGAGGCCCTTGCCCTTGATGCGCAGTACCGTGCCGCTCTGTGTACCCGTGGCCACAGTTACTTCGACTACTTCATCTTCAATGACTTTCACTTGAGCCTTGCCGCCTAAGGCCGCTTTTGGGAAGGAGATGCGTAACTCAACGAGCAAGTCAGCGCCCTGCCGCCTAAATGTTGGATGAGCGCGCACATGGAGCACCACGAAGAGATCGCCCGGTGGACCGCCGCGCTGCCCAGCTTCGCCTTCGCCACTTAAGCGCAGGCGAGTGCCCGTGTCCACGCCGGGTGGAATTTTAACCTTGACCTTGCGACGCTTGCGCAAGGCACCCTTCCCGGCACAGGTGGCACAGGGCGAGCTGATAATTTTGCCCGCCCCCTGGCAACGCTCACAGGTGCGCACCGAATTCATGCGCCCCAAGACAGTGTTCTGCGTAAAACTCACCTGCCCGGAACCTTTACATGCCGAACAGGTCTCCGCCTTGGTGCCGGGCTTAGCGCCGCTGCCATGACAAGTATCGCAAGCTTCCGTGCGCGGAATCTCAAGCTGCACTTCTTTGCCGAGGGCGGCATCGACAAAATCGATTTCTAACTCGTACTGCAAATCTGGCCCGCGCTCCGGCCCGGTGCGCTGCCTGCGCATACCGCCACCAAACATCATGTCCATGATGTCGTCCATGCCACCGAAACCGCCAAAGTCGCCCGTAAAGCCGCCCCCAAATGGGCCTTGCCCCCCACCCTGTTCAAAGGCGGCATGGCCATGGCGGTCGTATGTCGCCCGCTTGTCGCTGTCGCTGAGAATCTCGTAGGCTTCGGTTACTTCTTTGAACTTCTCGGCGGCAGAGGCATCGTCAGGGTTTACATCGGGGTGAAATTGCCGCGCCAACTTACGATAAGCCTTCTTGATCTCTGTTTCTTCGGCACCCCGAGTAATCCCTAGTACTTCATAATAATCCCGCTTGGCCATCGTGGTGTTCCCCCCGCCGCCTATTATTGCTCACTACTTCTTTTCTACATCGAAATCGGCGTCGATGGTCTCATCCGCTGCATCTTGCCCGCTTTGCTCCTGGCTGTTGGCCTTGGCCTGGGCTTCGTTATACATGATAGTGGAGAGCTCATCAACGATCTTCGTCAGGGCTTCTGTGGCCGCCTTGATCTTATTTATGTCGCCGGAGGCGATCGCGGTGCGCGTCTCGGCAGCTGCGCTCTTAGCAGCCTCGGCTTGCTCGGAGGGTACTTTGTCGCCTAGGTCCTTCAGCAGTTTCTCCGCTGAGTAGGCCATTTGTTCGGCTTGATTCTTGGCCTCGACCAACTCGCGGCGCTTTTGATCTTCTGCGGCATACTTATCCGCATCCTTGACCATGCGATCAATTTCATTGTCCGAGAGACCGATGCTCGAGGTGATGCTGATACGCTGCTCCTTATTCGTCGCCATATCTTTCGCCTTGACATTGACAATGCCGTTGACGTCGATGTCAAAGGTGACTTCCACCTTGGGTATGCCGCGTGGCGCAGGTGCGATGCCATCCAAGGTGAACCGCCCAAGGGTGACATTATCGACTGCCATGGCCCGCTCACCTTGCAGCACATGGATTTCCACTGAGGTCTGGTGATCAGCCGCGGTAGAGAAAATCTGACTCTTGGAGGTGGGGATGGTGGTATTGCGCTCGATGAGTTTGGTCAAGACGCCACCCAGCGTCTCAATGCCCAAGGAAAGCGGGGTGATGTCAAGTAGCACTACGTTCTTGACATCGCCGGAGAGCACTCCGCCTTGAATAGCTGCCCCGAGGCCCACCACTTCATCAGGGTTGACGCCCTTGTGGGGCTCTTTGCCGAGCAGGCGACGCACAGCTTCTTGCACGGCTGGAATGCGCGTTGAGCCGCCGACCAAAATAACCTTGTCGATTTGGTGCGCCTCGAGGCCTGAGTCCTGCAGAGCGCGTCGAGCCGGCCCCATAGTGAGCTCTACCAAATCTTCAGTGAGTTCATCAAACTTGGCGCGAGTAATGGAGATATCTAAGTGCTTTGGCCCTTCGGCGTCCATGGTGATAAAGGGCAGGTTCACGGCCGTCTGCTGTAGGGTAGAGAGCTCAATCTTGGCTTTCTCAGCAGCCTCACGCACTCTTTGCATAGCAACGCGGTCTTTAGAAAGATCGACGCCCGAAGACTTCTTGAACTCCTTGATCAAGTACTCCAAAAGACGTTGGTCAAAATCATCTCCGCCCAGCTTGTTATTGCCTGAAGTGGCCTTGACCTCAAAGAGGCCATCGCCTAGCTCCAAAATTGAAACGTCAAACGTGCCCCCGCCTAGGTCGAAGACCAAGATAGTATGGTCCTGCCCCTTATCCAGCCCATAGGCTAAAGCAGCGGCGGTTGGCTCATTGATAATGCGCAGGACTTCAAGACCGGCGATGGTGCCGGCGTCTTTAGTCGCTTGGCGCTGGCTATCGGTAAAATAGGCAGGCACGGTGATAATGGCTTTCTCAATCGTCGTTCCTAAGTAAGCTTCAGCGTCTTGCTTGAGTTTGCGCAGAATCATGGCGGAGATTTCTTGCGGCGTGTACTCCTTGCCATCGATCTTAACCTTATGGTTGGTCCCCATTTGCCTCTTGATGGAACTGATGGTGCGATCGGGATTGCTGATTGCCTGCCTTTTGGCGATAGCTCCGACCAATAGCTCACCGGTCTTAGAGAAACCAACTACCGAGGGCGTCAGCCTACTCCCTTCGGCGTTGGGGATGACCACCGGTTCACCACCCTCAAGATAACAGACCACCGAATTTGTTGTCCCCAAGTCAATGCCAATTACTTTACTCAATTTTACAACCTCCCATTGAAACTCTTACTTTACTTGGCCTTAAGACCCTGTTTCTATACTTGTACCCTCTCTCAAGCTCCTGGGTTACAGAATTCTCAGGGTCGGTTGAATCCTCGTCGATGGCCACCGCCTCATGAAGCTCCGGGTCAAATGCCCCGGTCGCGGCGATAGGCTCTAGCCCTAAGCATTGCAAGATATCCTGCAACTGCTTATGCACCATGACCATGCCCTGTGTCCAATCGCCCGCGGGCAGCAGCTTCACCGCCCGATCGAAGTTGTCCATGGCTGGCAACAATTGATAGATGCAGTCAGCTGCCGCCATATACCCCAACTCCTCCTTCTCCCGTTGATGACGACGACGCATATTGTCCATGTCTGCCTGCAGGCGCAACAATTTAGCATGAAGTTCTGCTACTTGGGCAATATGCGTGGCATCACTTTGGGGCTGCACCTCGTCTTCTTTCTTTTGTTCCTCCAATATGTCACACCACCTTATAATACTCGGCCCAGTCTACCCTTGGCCAATGAGCTTGCTGATATAGTTGAGGAGGGAGAGTACCCGCGGGTACTCTATGCGGGTTGGCCCCAAGATGCTGATATGCCCTATGCCCTCGCCGGAGATCGTATACCGTGCGGTGATGATGGAGCAATCGCGCATCTCGTTTAAGTGGTTCTCGGCCCCGATACTCACCGAATAAGGGTTGGTTGTCGAAGTCGCCACGAGTTTTTGTACGAGCTCTTGCACCTCAAGCACCTTGAGAACATCCCGATACTTCGCGAGGTCTTTGAACTCGGGCTGATTGAGAATGTTAGTCGCGCCTCCTAGGACCACTCGCTCTCCTTCGAGCCTTTCGAGACCGGAAATGAGTTTATCCATCGCCCGCTCAAATGTCTCGGCCCGCACGCCAATGCCCCCGGCGAAGGCACCAAAGTTCATCTCGTGCAGACGGTCGATGGTGCGACCCTGGTAATGAGCGGTGATAACCCGACATACCTCGCCTAGGTCCACAACCGAGAGACCCTCGGGCAATCTCACTACTTCGCTGGCCACCAGTCCATTGTCGGCAACGAGCATGAGGACAGCGCTAAGCTCGTTAAGAGGTACTACCTGCATGACCTTTAATCTAGTCTGCGCTGCGGATGGGCCGATAACTATAGAAACACAATTAGTAAGCGAAGACAGCAGCCTAGCAGTCGCTTCGAGAACAACTTCGTGCCCGCGCAACCTGCCCCCAAAATGCCTCTTGATGAGCGTGGCATCAACCACTGTCAGCTCAGGCAGCGTCTCCAAGGAATCCACATAGTAGCGGTAGCCTCGGTCGGAAGGAATGCGCCCGGCAGAAGTGTGCGGTTGCTCAATAAAACCCATCTCCTCAAGGTCAGCCATTTCATTGCGAATAGTGGCCGCTCCGATGCCAAATTCATAGCGGCGGGCAATTGTTCTTGAGCCTACAGGTTCAGCAGTTTGAATGTAGTCGCGCACAATAGCAAACAGCACCTGCCGTTTGCGCTCGTCTAGCATCACCACCACCCCATTATCTTGTTAGCACTCATCAAGGTAGAGTGCTAACGATATAGTACAAAAATACCACTGCGCCCAACCCCTTGTCAAGACCTAGGGCAGAAAAGCCATCTGCACCTGGCTGGCGAGCGGAAAAGCCCGCGGCGTAAGCAGCAAGGCCTCGCTGTGCACACTGAGCAGGCCTTGTTTGACGAGGGCTGCCACCGGCTCCGCATAGACATCCAGAACGTCACGCGAAAAACGCTCCTCAAAGGCAGGGCGACTGACCCCGGCGTCAAGCAGACGCAGACCAAGCATCACGGTCTCGGCCATTTCGGTGGCCAGACTTGGCGCTTCACAACTGTGGGCCACCAAGCGCCCGGTTGCTAGAAGACCGATATAGCTCTGTAAATCGGGTACGCCACTAAAACGCCGCTTACCGATATAACTCGCGGCCGCCGGTCCAAAGCCAAGATATTCGAGGTTATGCCAGTAGAGCATATTGTGCTGACCAGCAAAACCTAAACGGGCGAAGTTGCTTATTTCGTAGTGGACAAAACCCTGACTCTCGAGGTAGTCCTTGCCCACGAGCATCATCTCGGCCACAATGTCGTCTGCGGGCACGGTGAGCGCCCCGGTCTTGACCATCTCGGCCAAGGGGGTAAGCGGCTCTACTTGCAGCGCGTAGGATGAAATGTGCACGGCCCCTGACTGAACGATACAGGCGAGAGTCTCTAAGTAGTCGCAGACGTCCTGCTCAGGCAGACCATACAACGCATCAACACTAAAGTTAGTGATCCCCGCTTCTTTGGCGAGGGCTACTGTCCGGTCAAATTCTGCCATATTGTGCCGGCGGCCGAGCATGGCCAGGTGCCTTGGGGAGCTGCTCTGTAGCCCAATGCTGATGCGGTTAATGCCGATGTCGCGGAGGACGCTGAAATCAAGGCTCCCGAAAGTCGCCGGATTGACCTCCAGAGTCACTTCCGCCCCGGAGGGGAGAGGAAAATAACTCTGCAGGAGAGATATGATGGTCTGAAGTGCGTGCGGGCGCAAAATGCTAGGAGTACCCCCGCCAAAATACAAGGTATGCGCGGGCCCCCCCCATAGGCCGCCCTTCAGCACAATCTCACGCCGGAGAGCGCTTAAATACGCCTCTTCCAACGCTTCGTCATGCGGCAACGAGTAAAAGTCGCAGTACAGACACTTGCCCAGGCAAAAGGGCACATGAACGTACAGCCCGCGCACTACTCGTCATCCACCTTGAGGATAGCCATGAAGGCCTCCTGCGGAATTTCGACATTCCCCACGTTCTTCATGCGCTTCTTGCCCTCTTTTTGCTTTTCCAGCAATTTGCGCTTGCGGGTGATATCCCCGCCATAGCACTTCGCAAGGACGTCCTTCCGCATGGCCTTCACTGTTTCGCGGGCGATGACCTTAGCCCCGATGGCGGCTTGAATGGGTATATCGAACATTTGTCGCGGTATAATCTTCCGCAATTTCTCGGTCAACATGCGCCCCCTATGTACGGCGCGATCAGCATGCACAATGCTCGAGAGGGCGTCGACTATATCCCCGTTCAACAAAACATCCAGTTTAACTAAATCTGCTTCCCGGTAGCCGATTACCTCATAATCTAGCGAGGCATACCCCCGCGAACGCGATTTCAACTGGTCAAAAAAGTCATAGAGAATCTCGGAGAGGGGGAGCTCATAGGTCAAGATGACCCTCGTCGTGTCGAGGAACTCCATATTCTTAAAAGAGCCACGCCGATTTTGGCACAGTTCCATCATCGTCCCGATATATTCTTCCGGCACGATAATGCTCGCCTTAACAAAAGGCTCCTCCATGGTCGCAATTTTATTGCTCGGGGGAAGATGGGCAGGATTGTCGATCAATTGTTCCTCCCCACCGGTGTCAGTTACGCGATACAAAGTATTAGGCGCGGTGGTAATCAAATCTAGGTTGTATTCACGCTCTAAGCGTTCCTGGATGACTTCCATGTGGAGCAACCCCAAGAACCCGCAACGATAACCAAAGCCTAGCGCTTCAGATGTCTCGGGTTCAAACATCAAGGAAGAGTCGTTGAGCTTAAGTTTATCGAGGGCATCCTTGAGGTCCTCGTACTGATTGTTTTCCGTCGGGTATAGACCGCAAAAAACCATGGGTGTTATCTTGCGGTACCCAGGCAAGGGACTGACAGATGGATTATTGGCATTTGTTATGGTATCGCCAACGCGGGTATCTTTAACATTTTTTATCCCGGCGATGCAGTAACCGACCATGCCGGGAGTGAGCTCCTTGACCGGGAGACGAGGTGGCGTAAAGACCCCCACATCGTCAACTTCAAACTCGCGCCCTGTAGCCATCATTAAGATTTTTTGACCTTTTTTGATACTACCGTTGACGACCCTGACATAACTGATGACCCCACGGTACGAATCATAGTGCGAATCAAAAATGAGGGCCTGCAGGGGGGCAAGACTACTCCCAGTGGGCGGTGGAATATCGCGTACCACAGCCTCCAAAATCTCAACAATGCCAATCCCCTCTTTGGCCGAACAGAGAATGGCGTTATCTGTGGGGAGACCGATGACATCTTCGATTTCTTTGCGCACCCGCTCGGGATCAGCGGAGGGAAGATCTATTTTGTTAATAACTGGGATAATAGTCAAGTTGCTCTCGAGGGCTAAGTAGACATTAGCTAAAGTCTGGGCTTCAATGCCCTGCACGGCATCGACCACCAGGAGCGCCCCCTCACAAGCGGCCAATGAACGCGAAACCTCATATGAAAAGTCCACATGGCCAGGCGTATCGATGAGATTAAGCATGTACTCCTGACCGTCTCGGGCGGTATAGATAAGTCGCACCGCCTGCAATTTAATGGTAATGCCCCGCTCACGCTCGAGGTCCATGTTGTCAAGGACTTGCTCGGTCATTTCTCGCTCTGAAAGAGTACCCGTCTGCTCAATCAAGCGATCGGCTAGGGTAGACTTGCCGTGGTCGATATGCGCGATGATACAAAAATTACGTATTTTCTCTTGCATGGCACTCTCCGTACAGAAAAATAGCGCAACCCTCGCGCTTCATGTCATTATATCACATTCTAGCGCGGCGGTCTTACTCGCTTAGCATCAAGGGCCATAATTGCCTCTGCCAGGTACCCAGTGGCCCGAATCGCTTCCTCTAGCGAATTTTCGTGCCCGCCGATTTCGATGAGCAGCGCATGGGGGTGTACATGTTGGTTAAAGCGACCAAAGTCCCTGAGCAAAATACCCCGCGAAAAACCCGGGAACATCTCGGCCACCTGTTGCTGCAGTTTCATGGCGAAGGCATAGTTTCTGCGCCAGTGCAGATGCCCCAGGGCCTCGTTGCCCCCGACAACGAAGTAAATGCGGGCCACGTCTTGATTATCTATTTTAGTTGTGGTAAGTCGCCTAGGCAAGGCATCGCGATGAATATCAAAAACATAGTCAACTTCGCCATACTTGGCTAGAATACTAGTCACTGTCTCCAGTGAACGGGTGTAGCTCTGGTCAAAAGCTTGGCGAACATGATCTTCTGATGAATGGATGACCAAAGCCCCCCGACTCTCCAGTTGACGCGCCAGTTCACGCCCCACCGCCACTATAGTCTTGTCGGGGTTGTCGTAGATGTGCGGCTCACCACTATCGGGAACAAAGGACTCACTGTTATGGGTGTGGTAGAGGACGATCAGGGGTGCGGCGCGCTCTCCTCCTATCAGAGGCACATCTTCCTCCCCTGGCTCAGGAATATCTGGGGTCGTAGTCAGGGGGGATGAGGCTCTCTTAAATGGCACCTCCATCAGGCCAGGCAGGCCCCTAGCGAGGATTAGATGTGGCTCGGTGGCCAACAGACGATCGGACAAGTAAGCGACCATTTCCACCCAAAAAGGTCTCTCTCCCGGCGCTTCATAAGCAGGTAAGGCGCCTTTAAAGAGGAGCATAAAGAACAGACTGCCCACCGTTTCCGCCTTTTCCGCGGCCACCAATAAGGGGCCGAGATTGCGCTCCGGCACTGGCACGGGCACGGCCATCACGGCGACGCTGCCCGGCTCAAGATGGAGGCGGATTGACCAAAGGGTTATTGCCAGCAATAACCCTAAACATAGCGCGATTAGGAAACGCAAGTAGAAACCCCCTCCCCCATCGCTGACCATAAATATATATGACGAGGAGGGTTCTCCCTGACCAAAAAAAGAGGTTCCCCTCTACATATAGTACAATGTGTCGCGCAGACTGAGGCTGGGGTGGAGAGCTACATTAATACCCCCTGCGACTACCTTGGACATACTGTCAATGATGGCATCAATCTCTTTTGGGGTGACCACCAGGTTTTCGGCATGAGGGGAGAGGAGATTGTGCAGTAGTTCCTGTTTCATGTCAGGGGTAAGCTCACCGATCCTTTCATCGCCCCCGTTTCCTCCCCGACGCTTGGACATGGCAAAAACGGCATTTTCTACCGCATCTCTCGCAATAGTAGCCGCGTAAACCACCGTAGGCACGCCAATCGCTATGACCGGTACCCCGAGCGTTTCACGATTGAGAGCTTTCCGTTTATTGCCTAGACCTGAACCCGGGTTGATGCCTGTGTCAGCCATTTGCACCGTTGTGCCCACGCGCTCAACGCTACGCGAAGCCAGGGCATCGACGGCGATAACTAAGTCTGGTTTAACCTTGTCCACTATGCCCACAATAATTTCTCCTGTCTCAATGCCCGTCAAACCCAGCACCCCCGGTGCAACTGCACAGACTGAGTGCAAGCCCTCTCCCGGGGTGGCATTCCCAAATGTCAACAAGTGCCGGGTAACCAACAAATCTTGCACCACCTTGGGGCCAAGTGCATCCGGGGTGACATTCCAATTGCCCAGTCCTACCACCAAAACAGTGATTTCTTTATCCGCGCCTTGGGTAAGAGACGACCAGAGGGAGGTTATCTCTTTAGCAATTTGCTTACTTACTTGATGTTTCAGTGTCGCGTCGCCATCCATAATGCCGGGACAGTCAATAGTAATGTACATCCCCATAGGCTTGCCGAGTTGCCTTCCGCCCTCTTCGTTAATAATCCTTACTCTACTGATACTTCCACCCTTGAATTTCTCTCTCGTTATTTCTACGCCACGCTCTTCTTCATCGAGGGGGATGGCCTCGATGGCCAAGTCTGTCCGTACAGAGTAATGTTTCTGCATTATCTTATGAATGTGGGAACAACCATATCGATCAAGCCAATGACGAAAGAAGCCAGTAGTGCGCCGATAATCCCCACATCAAATTCAGGCACTATTTGCCCGGTTAACCATATTACACCTGCCGCAACTATGAAGCCTACAAAGCCTCTGCTGTGGCGCGAGACCTGGTTTCCCAGAAAGTTTTCTCCCAGCCAACCGATGACAGCGATAGTACCAGCCGCGAGGAAGGCGCCTACCAAGCTCGAAGACACCCCCGGCAAGAGCAAGGCCGTAACCCACAGGACGCTGGCCGATACGACAAAACGAATTATTGCTGTACTCATTGCTACCTCCGCGTTTTTCTGCTAGAATTTGAAGGACACTCGTAGTGTATCCGACCGCTGAAGGTGGTATCCGTCACTATACCACGTGTCTCTTCAGCGTTTGGTTACTGCTCTGATTGCGAGGAGGTGAAACAACATTGGCTAATACTAAATCTGCCATCAAGAGAATTAAGACTTCCGCCAAGCGCAACCTGCGAAACCGCATGGTTAAGAGCTCGGTGCGCACCGCCGTACGTAAGTTCAACGACCTTACAACAGTCGAGAGTTTGCGCACTGCCATCAGTGCTTTAGATAAAGCTGTGAGCAAGGGCGTACTACATCAGAATACCGCATCCCGCAAGAAGTCTCGCCTCACCCTCAGGCTCAATAAGCTGACGGCCACCCAGTAGACAACGACGAGCAAGCAGAGCTTTTTAAGGGGTTGACTCATGTAGAGCCAACCCCTTTTGACTATCCCTATTTTTTTAGCCTATTCGCAATTTCGGCCACGTACTTACCCTGGAACTCGGCCCCCGCCAGCTCGTTCTCACTAGGCATCCTCTCACCATGCCCACCGGCGATAGTGCTGGCCCCGTAGGGACTGCAGCCGGTAATCTCGGCAATGGACATCTGCCCGGCAAAGGAATACGGCAGCCCGGCAATAAGCATACCATGATGTAACAAAGTGGTGTGGAAGCTTAAAATGGTAGATTCTTGCCCGCCATGTTGCGTTGCCGTGCTCACGAAAACACTACCAACCTTGCCGATTAACCCCCCACTAAGCCACAGACCGCCCGTTGCATCTAAAAAGGCACGCATCTGAGCACACATATTGCCAAACCTCGTCGGTGTGCCAAACAGAATAGCATCATACCCCGCCAACTCATCAACAGTGCAATAAGGGATATGCGCAAATGCCTTTCTCGCTTCGAGGATGCCCAGCCCGGCCTGTAGCTCATCGGACAAAGTCTCGGGAACTTGCTTAAGTACGACCACGGCCCCCTCGACTTGCCTAGCGCCGGCTACCACTCTTTCGGCCATCTTAAAGACATGGCCATAGGATGAGTAAAAAAGCACCAAGATCTTCATCGACCACAACTCCCCCTTCATTATCCTTGCGATAGATACAACCAATTATATTCTACTCTTGAAAACGTTTTCCTCCTGCCATACCTAAGATGCCCAGGTTACAACAAAAGCACGACACCAAGTTGTAGCTACTTCGGCTTACCTTCCCGTGTCGCCACCTCGACCACGAGCAATTCCAAAGCCACGAGGGCGTTGGTTCGGCCTAGTTTCGTGGCCTGACTGATAGTGAAGCATGCTGTAAGCCATTTCTCTAGCTGATGCCGTGCGAACTGAGGAGCCGCCCGAATTGCTTTTTCGGCTACGAAGCGGTGCACATTGATTTTGGAGAGGTTGGTCACGGCCTCATCGAGAGTCAACCTAGCGTCAATCATCTCTTTTGCCAAGAGCAACTGACGGAAGAAGCTCGCCAAACCACCAAGTATGGCCAATGGCTCCTCCCCATCCTGCACAATCTCTTGCAGGTGTTTGAGCGCTGGCTCGACTTTTTTCGCCACTAGGGCGTCAGTGACATCCCATAGCCTAGCTTCCGCACTACGAGTCACTAGCTTGTTGACATCCGCCAGAGAGATGCTACCACGAAAATTCTTATAGGCCATAATCTTCTGCACTTCCTGCAGCAGAGACCGTACAAAGGGCTGCTTCTCGTTAACTCCAATTAGCAGAATGATTTGGTTTAAGGCCTGCATATCGATTTCTATGGCCGAAGCGGCCAGTTCCGCGCGTACGATGGTCTGGGCCGCATGAACAGCATCGCGGCGATTAGCAAAGGTGAAGTTGACAACGTGCACTTGTTGCCCCTTGAGTAAGCCGCTCTTTTGGTTAATGCTCTCGGCCTCGCAGATTAAGGTGGTATTCCGGGCGGTGACCGCGAGAGGAAACTTGCTGTTCTCTGCCTCTTGGGCTTTAGTGCCCTTGAGAAACTTGGTCTGACGCACCCGCACGACTTTGTGTCCCGCAAAAAAAGGCGGCGTCTGCACCTCTTGCCTAATCTTTGGCAATTGAGCATCTTCTCCATCTAGCTCAACTAAATTAAACGACCGCAAGGCCTCATCTTGCCCACTGAAAGCCACCTTAATTACGGCGTGCGCTGCGGCGCAAACATACCACTCTTCAATCCCCGTAAAAACGTAAAAAGTGTGGAGCGGAGCAGTGGCCAGACTATTGACTAGCCCTTGGTATAACGTAAGCGCGGACATGTCGCCACCTCCCTTCTCTGTAAGTGGATACCTGGTAGTAAAAACGTGTTACGCGAATGCGAACAGCCCCGCGCTCATCTGTTCGCAAATCCATGATGCCATTCTCCTGTAGTTGCCTGGTCAGACCCTCCTGGAGGCCGCCGCCCCGCCGCGGCGAGGCGCCCCTCACGACCACTTGGGGGGAAGCTGTTTTAAGAAAAGCATCCGGAAAGGCGTTGCCGGCGTTTTGGGTCGGCACTTTGAATACCGCTATTCTGCCCAGCCAGTCTCGTGCCGTGGCTTCTGTAGCCATGTCTCCCGCTAGGGTAAGGAGGGCCTTGAAGCTTCTATCCTGAAGCAGCATTGTCACCGCATGATGCCGCTCAAGATCTACGCTCGGGGAAGGAATTGCGGTAAGGAGCGCAGTTCCGTACTGGGCGCGGGCAATATCTGCGCCGATGATAACCTTGGCCACCGCCACCGCTCGAGTAACTTCCGCTAATCCTCCGGCAAAATTCGCATGCTCACTAGTGAGGAAGATAGCCTGAAGCGCATTAACCCCTTGGGAGCGCAGGTATGGCACGACTATGTGGCGGGCAGCCTCCGCGGACGCTGCATTTACCAAGAAGTGCCTGCCACCGAGGGTCAAGTGTATCGCCTCTGCTTGACCGAGCGACAGAAAAGTCATCGTTGTACTGCTGTCATTGATAATAGTTGGCAGCACAGCTACGGCTAGTAGTGCAACCAGCAAGAGAGCCACGACACCGCGGTGCACTTGCCGAAAATAAACCATCATAGCCACTATACCGTAGAAGATGGCCACGAGGAAGAGAGGCATGGCCACGAGATAAAAGGTCGCGAAGGGCAAGTTAGCTACTACACTGACAAACCAGGAGGCTAGGAGCGAGGCGAGGGAAAATACCCCTCTAACTAGCCAACCGATACCAGGCACCCGACCCACAAGGCCCACTAAGAAAGCAGCATATAAAAGCACACTAGAGAAAGGAACGAGAACCAAGTTAGAGAGCAGGCCATAAACAGGCCAAGCGTGAAAGATATTGACAATGATAGGTAACGTAAAGAGCTGGGCCGCGAGGCTAGCCGCAACCAAGTAGCGGAGGTATTTCGGCCCCGATAGCAATTTCAAAAAAATCGGAGTCAACAGAACAAGTCCCGCAGTGGCACTAAACGACAGGAGGAACCCCGCATCCATAATTGCGTCCGGTGAGATAAAAAGCATGACCGCCCCCACCAAAGCCAACAAATGCACGGGGTCGCTCTTGCGTAGCGCAATGTTGGCTATGGCCACCAAAGCAAAGGTCAAGGCGGCGCGCCAAGCGGAAAGACTCTCGCCAACTAAGAGGGCGTAGACTATGGCCAGACAACCCGCCCAAAAATACGCCGTACGATAGCCTACGAAGCGGCGCAACAGCAAGTAGCCCGCACCGGCAAATATGGTGATGTGCGTGCCCGATACGGCCAGGACATGGCTAACCCCCGCTACACGCCAATTTTCTCGTTCGGCAGCGGGCATGGTGCCTCTGTCACCAAGGACGAGGGCACGGGCTAGCCCACGTGGTTCATCTGCCAGTTGGGCCATGTTACTGCGCACAAAAGCACGCATCAGACTGATTAACCCGGGGCGAAATCGGGCCATGACCTTTAGTTCATCGGCAAAAAAATGTCCGGCAATACCCTGCCGCTCTAAGAAGCCCCCATAATCGACCTCGCCGGGATTGAGCGGTGCCGCTGGCCGCTTCAATTCGCCTGCCAACCTAAGAACCTCGCCTTCGCGCCAAGGAACACGAGAGTATAGCTGTAACCGAAAACGCTGTCCGGGCGAGTCGACCGCTACCAAACCGCGGAACAGACCGCTGGTAATTTGCACTGGGTCATGCAAAGCGCGCCCGGTTATTTGCTGCCGGCCTGACAAAGTTGGCATTTCGGGAACATAAAAAGTTCTGAGATAGCCACCGGTGATGAGGACTGCCAGCAAGAGGGAAAGGATTAGTCCCCGTCGCAGTGTCACCAAGGTCACAAAAAATGCGGTTACTGCGGTCAATGCCACCACCAACCAAAAAACGTGGTTCATTCCGAGCGCTATCCCCAAGACAGCGCCCAAAGAAAGCATCAGGACTGCGCTCAAAAAAACACCCCCACCACCAATCAATTCTCTGGCGGCGGGGGAAACCCTGCCCTATGGTCTAAAAATACCGGCTGGGATCATGGGCTGTGGGTATTCTACAAGTCGAACAATGTTTTCTTCACGACCGGTTGTTGCATTGATAAAGATTAGAAACTTCTCCGTTCCTCGTTGTACAGCAAACTCGTAGCACAGGACCTCCCGGCCTTGTCGGTCAAAGATAATGACGCGCTGCACACCATTGACGAGGAGATCGGGGTTGAGTCCGGCCTTAGCTTGGGCAATACCCATCTGCCCGACGAAATTCCCCCGCTCGCGATGGTACATCACGAAACCATTACCCTCATAGCTAAGCACCTCACCATTGTCAAGCGCAACCCTGACACGGAGGAGATCAGGGTAGAACAAGATACCATCCTCAGTGTAACAAAATGTAAAGATGGCCGTGTTGCCCCCTATTTCGACCCCCAGCAGCTCCAGATTCATGAGGTTCCGCTCGGCCAAAAACAGTTTTGCGCGCTGCTCTGCTACGCCCACTTCTATGACCGCAGCCCTAGGCTCGCGTTCACTAAACATTTGAAACACTCGCCCGCCGTTACGCACTACCTCAATCGTGGTGTGGCGGTTGGCATCGACAGGATGAGCGAAAACGAAACTAAAATGAGGCAACTCGGCCTCCACAACCTCCACTTGGCTGACGAGCCGCAAGTCAGCACCGAGGTGGCGGAGAAAGTCACGGGCGGTTTTTTCTGCTACGCCAGCCGACACGCTTTCGGCAGTCACGGCGAGGGGAGCAGGGCGAGCCACGTTAACATGTTCGCCAAAGGTAATTTCGGGAAATTGCTGGACTTGATCTTCTAGGGCGCGAAACTTGCCCAGCACCTGACTGTCCCGCGGCGCTCGGTCGTTTAAGGTGCGTATCTCAAGGTCGGTCCAGCGCATATTGTCCCTGAGGACTGTCGCCTGCACCGTGGCAACCGTATTGGCCATATCCCTGGCCTGGGTGCGGAGCATGGACAGCACCTGCCGATCTTCTGCCGTCGGCAAAGTGCCGCGAGAAGCAATGGAGAACACTGCATCCCCGATGCGGGCCAAGAATAGCTCAGTATTTTCTAGGTTTGCGACGCCTAGGGGCACCTGCCCTAGATTTGTCTGGGCCACATAGGCCTGCCGCCAGACAGCGGCTAAGCGTATCATGGCCTGCTCCTCCGTACCGGCGACTGCGGCCTTAGCTAGCTCGGCGTCGATTGCACTTAAGTTAAATGCTAAATCATGGAATGCGCGCTGGTATGTGTTTTCCAGCCTCGTTAAGAGTTGATTCTTGACCCTCGTTTGAGAAAAACCCCAATACAAGCTGGCCGCCACTACAACAACAGCCAGCATACCCGCCACCCATACTGCTCGTCGCACAGTATTACCCCCTTGCTCACCGATTAGCGTAGAAACCGATGCCTACCAATGGTCTTGATGTAAGGCCGCGTCCATATCCAGGCTGATGTCGCGGTGCGCGGGTTAAAATAGTAAAGCGCTCCCCCGCTCGGGTCCCATCCGTTGACAGCTAGTTGCGCCGCGCGATAGGCCTCGCTGCCAGGTGTTAAATAGAACTGTCCATCCGCCACAGCCGTAAAAGCCAATGGCTGGTAGATTACCGCGCTGATCGTATTAGGGAATTTTTGGCTGCGGAGGCGGTTAAGTATGACCGCGGCTACCGCCACCTGCCCTTCAAAGGGTTCTCCCCGCGCCTCACCGTAGACAGCGCGCGCCAGGAGGTGCATGCCATTGCGGTCGACACCGCCCTGCGGTGTAACGGCCGCAGTTCGGTCTGGGGCTGGCACAGCACGGGGTGCACGTATACCGAGAGCGGCAAAAGTTAGTGGGCCGACAATGCCAGTAATTGGCAAGCCATTGCGCCTCTGGAAAAACTGTACTGCTGCGAGAGTCTGTGCCCCGAAAAGGCTGCTAATCGGGCCAAAATAATAACCCCAACGCAGGAGCCTCCGCTGCACCTCCGTGACATCTGGCCCCCTATCACCTTGGCGAAGATTTCGTGTTCCTGGCACCTGGGCCTCAGCTAGAGTAGGCACCACTACCAGCACAAAAACAAGAGCCAAGGCGATGGCCAGAGCAACCATTCTTTTGCTCTGCATTTCAATCACCTCTGCTCATAGCATGACCCAAGCCTCTAATTTCATTCAGTTGCAGCCCAACAGCCTATGGAGCGTTACCTAGCGCACGCGAACGAGATCCTTCAAGCCTTCAAATGTCTTCGTTCCAATGCCGCCAACCTTCATGAGGTCTTCCGGGGTGACAAAGGCCCCCTGCTGCTGACGAAAGGCAATGATCGCAGCGGCCTTTGTTGGGCCAATACCGGGCAGGGTCTCAAGTTCGGCCTGGGTCGCGGTATTAACATTGAGACGAGGATTGCTTGAACCGCCCGGTGCAGGGGTAGACGTTGCCATCCCTTGTTCACCACGACGAAAAATGTGCAACTGCTCACCGTCACTAAGCACTCGCGCTAAATTAGTGCGTTCGAGATCCGCATCCGCCTGTGCGCCCCCTGCAGCTTCGATAGCAGCAACGGCGCGACTGCCCGTGGCCAAGGTGTAGACGCTAGGGCGAGCCACAGCACCGGTGACATGCACCACCACGAGGGATGGTTCCTGGGCAGGCAAGGGTTCTGTCTTGCTTTGCGGAGCATCCACATAGACTACCTCGGGGCTGGCTTGTAATTGCACATAAAGAAAAACATTCATGCCGAGCGACAAAACCAAGCCACAAGCTAAGGCGATAACCACTGCGCGTGACACACCAAGCACCTCGTTCTCTGAAAATTCTTCTGGGCACAATTGTACCAACAATTACCCTATCTTTCAATGAAGTCAGGAAAACATTAAAAACCCTCTGCTAGAGCAGAGGGTAGCGAGAGGCTTCGGCTATGCCCTTCTTGTGTCTGCTATACGCTGCTATGTCAAGGGTTTTGGGCTGTCATCCGAACGTATGTTCTGCCGCTTTCCGCTCACTTTTGCTGGCTTCCGTTAGATCTTTTGTTAGAACTCGTGCTCGACACAGTGCTTGATATCGTAGTGTCTTCGCCACACCCCCAGGGTCTGTGCCGTCGTAATTGACACTCCCCGTTGTTTCATGTACCCACTATACAGCCGCACCGTATCTAGTACAATCAAGTATCGGCACCTTATATCCCCATAGGGTAAAACGAGGGGTTTCACGGTGCTGCTCGATAAAAGTCTCCGGGAAAACCCAGAGACCCTTGATAACACTGGAGCCGATAGTGGGGCTTGAACCCTCGGCCTGCTGATTACGAATTGTAAGAGGCTCGTTTCAGGTGGTATCCAATAATGGTCTTTGGTGGCGCAGAGTGTGTGATGCGAAGGCTTTTTAGGTTGCTAGATGCTCTTGGAGACCATTCATTTCATACAATGTCGGTGGCGTTGCTGTCAAAATTGCTGTCAAAATTACCGCTACTGAAGATAAACACTTTCCTTGTGCTTCATGCGGTATTGTTGACAACGAGCCTCCGTCGGCCCGGGTTGGGCATCAACGCTTTAGGTTGCTACCGGTAAGCGAACTGCTGTTAACGAACTGTTCCGAGGGAATTTTACACACTAATATAGACTTTACTCCATTCCCTGAGCTACCTAACCAGTCATTGTTTAATAACCCTACCTTGGTCGCCATGACCCACAAAAGGGAGTAGCGACTTTTTTTGAAGCGTTTATAGCTACGCCGCGCCCAAGGAAATATGGGGATCAAGAGCGCTCTTCTACCTTGGTGCTCGAACGCCTAAATAGTCTATAAGCGCGGCCTGCAAGACTTTAGAGAAGTTTACGCCCTCGGCCTCAGCGAGCTCCTTAAGCCACGCAGGTATCGTCAAGTTGGTCTTAACCGCCCTGTTGTCAAGTTCGTTTTTTACCAGCTCAGGGAAGACCGTCACCGGAGCCACTATATACCCCTCTGCCGTATCGGGGTCAACATGCGGCTTCTTTGAGGGAGCGGGCAGCACATCGCCATCTTTCTCCATGCCGTAGACGTGAAGCCCCAGCGCCTCAGTAGCATTCTCTTGGGCTTGCTCAAAGTCTTTGCCCGAGCTCACGCACCCCGGGAGATCAGGGAAGTACACGCCGTAGCCCTCGGCTGTGGGCTCAAACACTGCAAAATAGGTTAGTCTGCGCATCTGCACTACCTCCTTTTGTTCTTTGCCCGACAAAAGCTATCATTTTAGCCCCGCCTGCTTGAGGATGCTGTTTAGTGTTCCGGGCGGGATATCGCCTGAGTGGTCTGGCACTGTGACTTTCCCTTTTTTCGACGGGTGCTTTAACTGTATGTGAGAACCTCTGGTCCTATTTTCAACCGCGCGCCATCCGTCCTTGTGCAGCAGCTTAAGTATCTCCCGCATCTTCAATGCGTTCCCTCCCTACGTCTTAATTATGCGCACATATTATGCGTATGTCAATACTATTCCGCCAACCGACATTTACCCCGTTAGTTTGACAACCCCTCATTGATAGGAGAAACCAGAGACCCTTGAAGCGTAAGGCTTTAAGGGGTAAATTTTTTCTGTTTTTGTTTCTTTTAAACGTATAGCATTGTATAGGATTGTTATAATATAGGTATCTAGTAGTTCGCGGGGGGGGCTAACCTGAACCTTAAACAATCGCCTAGGGAAAATGGTAGAGTCTATCTTTCTATTGAAAAGGGCTATCGCGATCAGGCGACCGGCAAGCCCAAAGCTAAGACGATCAAATCCCTTGGGTACTTAGATGTTCTGCAAAAAGAATACGCTGACCCCATCGCGCACTTCCAAGAAGTTGCCCGTAAGATGACTGCGGAAGACACGGCGAAGAAGAAGCTGACTCTGACCGTAAATATGGAGGAGACGCTGCCTATGAATGCCGAAGGTCGAAAAAACTTCGGCTATGCTGCTATCCTTAAAATCTATCACGAGCTTTCACTGGACGATTTCTTTAAGAACAAGGCTAGGCATGAGCCTTTTAAGTACAATACCAATTCGATAATGATGCTGCTTACAACCTCAAGATTGCTGTCTCCGGGTTCTAAGAAAAAGGCTTTCGAGGAAAAGGGTAGATATTTTGAGCGCTTTGACTTCTCTCTGGCGGATGTGTACCGCGCTCTTTCCCACTTTGCCAAGGTCGCTACGGAGTGCCAGCGCTACTTGCACGAGCAGATAGCGACCAAGTACGGTCGAAACACCAGGACGATCTACTACGATGTGACGAACTTTTACTTCGAGATTGATGAGGCTGATGACAGGCACAATTCTATTGTTCAAATGGGGCTCGCCATGGATGCAGATGGCATTCCCCTCCACTACGAGTTGTTCCCCGGAAACAAGCTCGACAAAGAGACTTTCCGCTCGGTAATCGGCGAGGTCAGAAAAAAATACGACACGGGGAGAGTTGTGGTGGTGGCGGACATGGGGATCATCACCGGCGACAATATTTATTACCTGACTGGCGGGAAAAACCTGAACGGATATGTCTTTAGTTTCTCCGTTCGTGGCGGCTCCGGTACCTTTAAGGACTACGTGCTTAACAGTGCCGATTATGTCGAAACCGATGGCCGGCCAGCTAAAGAAGATGCCGACTTCAAGATGAAGAGTCGACGGATTGCCCGGGACATTAACGTGACCCTAAGTAGCGGCAAAACGGCAAAGAAGACTGTGTATGAAAAGCAAGTGGTATTCTGGGCCAAGAAGTACGCCGACAAGGCTAGGGCACAGCGGGAGGAACTCCTCAAGAAAACGAAAGCACTAGAGGCGGATCCGCAAAAATACACCTTGGCCACCTCCTATGGAGCGGCCAAATACCTAAAAAACCTTGAAGTTGACACGGAGACAGGCGAGATACTTCTGGCCACCCTGCGCCCGCAATTTGATTCAGATGGCTACTACGCCATTGTCACCAGCGAACTCGACATGTCTGATACGGAGGTCATCGAAACCTACCGTGGACTGTGGGAGATTGAAGAGACCTTTCGCATCACAAAAAGCACGCTCGAGGCGCGCCCAGTATACGTTTCGCGAGAAGACCGCATCGGTGCCCATTTTCTAACTTGTTTTTTAGCTCTGGTGATACTGCGGTTAATCCAGAAAAAAATAGCCCACCGATTCTCGGCGGCAAAGATTCTAGAGTGCCTAAACAGCATCGCCTGTTCTAACGAGCAGGAGAACATCTACCTGTTTGATTACCGCAGCGAAATTTCAGACGTCTTAGGGAACTCTCTCGGCATTGACTTCACCAAGAAAAGGCTTCGTCTAGGCGAGGTAAAAAATATTTTAGCAACGGTCAAAAAATGAAGAGAGAACGGTACTAGCCCTCATGTGCCGGCGCTACAGCGTCCCATCTACCGGCGCGGCAATTCCATAGGTAGCGGCGTGACATGGCACGCCGACCCTCCCAGGTCGTAACCATGATGGAGTGACCACATCGAGTAGGAGGGGGTGATTAACCCCCGTCCTCTCACACCACCGTACGTACCGTTCGGTATACGGCGGTTCATGAAACACTACGGTGCCTTGCTCGGTCCCGCAGGTGTAGCGCCTGGTTTGTGCCGGGTAAGAGCTCTGCGCTCTCACAGTACCCTGTGTATTCACCACTTCTTCCTGTGAGGAGCCCCTATTAAGGGTTTTCTGCTG
>Ga0207951_100167_pt1 | contig 42069 bp, 30 predicted proteins | sample Subbio12Aug_8Bad_FD_184830 | JGI IMG/M metagenome (GOLD analysis project Ga0207951, IMG submission 184830) | Serpentinite rock and fluid subsurface biosphere microbial communities from McLaughlin Reserve, California, USA - CR12Aug_8Bad (SPAdes) | ecosystem: Environmental > Terrestrial > Deep... | reverse complement strand
TATTGTCTACGCGACCTGGCAGGACAATCCCTGCATTGTTGATCAAGATATCAATTTTGCCAAATGCCGAAACAGTTTCGTTGACCATCTTCTCAGCATCTAAGGCTACAGAGACGTCTCCCGCCACAAAGATGCCTTCAGCGCCCAAGTTCCGCACCAACTGCAGTGTCTCCTCACCACCAGCTGATGCGCGCAAATCATTGACTGCCACTTTTGCGCCCCGCTCAGCGAATAACACGGCAGTTTTACGACCTATGCCTGCGCCGGCGCCAGTTATGAGCACCGCCTGATTATGAAAATACATCACTAACATCCTCCTTAATCAAGCGCCTCGCCTTATGTTCCAAAAAATAAGTTGGGCAAGAATAATGCGAGCCCGGGAAAGAAAATGACCAGCATTACTGCAAGCACTACGAGCGCCATAAATACCCACGATTCTTTCATAAATTCCCAGATAGAACATTCAAATATCGAGCAAACGACAAACATGACCACGCCAAGAGGGGGAGTGAGGAGCCCCACCGTAAGCGTTAAGACCATCACAATGCCAAAATGCACCAGATCAATGCCCAAAGTGCCGGCGACAGGAACAAGTATGGAGGTGAGAAGTAAAATTAAGACCGTAGAGTCCATGAACATCCCGGCAACAAGCAAGAACAGAATGATAATAAGCATTATCACCCAAGGGATGGATGATATCCCCAACAGGAACTGAGCTAGCGCCTGTGGCAACCCGTCCCACGTTATACCGTAGCTGAAAATTGCAGACATGCTGATGACGAGCATAATCATGCCAATATCAATGGCTGTGGACTCTAAGGTTTTTAAAAATTTTCCCCAGGTAAATTCTTTGTACGCAAATACCCCAATCACTATGGCATAGACTGCCGCAAAAGCACCAGCTTCTGACGGAGTGAAAAAACCAAGCCGCAACCCAGCCATCAAAATAATGGGGAAGAGAAAAGCCCAGATACATTCGACAAAAGTAACTGCCATTTCTTTAACTGGGGCTCTGGTCTGCCGTTCCGGTTGGTAGCCTTTCCTTCTAGCGACAAATTCCACACCCGCAAACAAAAAAACTGTTATTAGGAGACCCGGTACGATGCCTGCGGCAAAGAGACGACCGATAGAAACCTCGCCAATGCTTCCATACAAGACGAGGCCAATGCTTGGTGGAATCATGGTCACGATGAGGGCGCTTGTGCCGATGATGCCGGCGGAGAAGCCCCTAGAATAACCTCTCGCGATCATTCCGTCTCGCAAAATGCGTCCTTGCATAGAGGCATCGGCAATGGCCGAACCCGAGATGCCGCCCATCATAGCCGATAAAACTACTGTAACCTGTGCCAAGCCAGCTCGGAAATGCCCTACCAAGATGGATGAGAGTTTTAGTAAGCGAACAGTTATGCCCGTTTCGTTGAGGAGATTGCCTGCAAACACGAACAGTGGAATGGCCAGCAAAACGAAATTTTGCGACTGCGTGAGAAAAAGCTGCACCGGTATAGTCAGAGGCAGCGTCCCCAGCTGCAGAAAAAAGACAGTCCCTGATATGCCAATAGCAAAGGCGACGGGCATGCCCATCATCATAAACAGCAGAAAAAGAAAAAACACTAGAGTCATCTGGTCGTCCTCCTGCTAATTACTGCCGCTGATATTTGATTTACCTTAGGGTCCATTTTTATAACACTCCCACATCTTCAGGATAGTTGTGATGAGTAACAACGTACACCCAACAGGCACACTCAAGACAACCCAGGTGTAGCTGAACCAAGTTATCCCTTGAAAACGCACAAATCTGCTAGTATAGGATAAATGAATACTATAATATATTAAAAAAAACAAAAATAAGCTGATAATAAGATAATTAACTAATTTAAGGACACGCTGGATTTTTGGGGGCAGATAAACAGTCACGATGTCGACTGTTACCAGTTTATCTTTGCGCATAGCTATATCAGCACTGAAAAAAACGCACCAGACGAAAAGAAAAATCGCTATGTCTATGGCCCAGCTCACGGGGTGGCGCAAGGTTCTTGCTAGGGCCGAGAAGAAGACCAGCCCGGTGAGCGCAGCTATAAAAGCTTTAGTGATGAACAGTTCAGTTCGGCAAATGAAGTCATAGACCCTTGATACGATTGCCATAATTTCCTAACCACCTCTCTGCACAGCTAGCCGGATTTACAGGCGGCATCCAGCCCCGCGATAACGCAGGGCCGACATGCCACCCGTATCACTACGACGAGTGATTAGGGCCTTGTTTTGCCTAGCTGTTCGTATATTTTGTCGCGTGCCGCTGTGAGATTTAGTGCAGCGTAGGCTGCCTCGCCGGCTGCCCTAAAGGCCGCCACGTCAACATCAGTGATGATGGTCATGCCATTTTGCACAAGTTCTGCCCTCGCCACAGCTATATCCGCTTCCATTTTTCTCGAGGTCTCTAGGCCGGCTTTTTCATTCTCCTCAATAAGTATCTTCTGATATTCAGCAGGTAGGCTGTCAAACCACGCTCTCCCCACGATGGAGAAGTTGATCAACAAAATATGCCCCGTCTCGCTCAGGTAATCGGCAATCTCAAAGAGTTTTGCCCCAGTCACGTTGCGATACACGAGTTCAGCACCGTCAATAGCCTCTGTCTGCATCGCCGTATAGACTTCTCCAAAGGGAAGTGATACAGGAGTCGCGCCAATGGCGCGGATAGATTCCTGCCAAATTGGTACCCCAGGGGTTCTGATACGGAGACCCTTGAGATCGTCTGGATGTCTGATCGGTACGTTAGTTATCATGTACCGATGGCCCTGTACCCAGTTAAATGACAAAACCTTAATACCAAATTTAAACTCAAGTTCTTTCAGCCATTGCTGGACAGCTGGCAGATCTCTAAGCTTGGTGACCTCGTCGATGTTGTCGACGAAATACGGCGCATTTAAGACAGCGATGGCTGGCACGTACATGCCAAGGCGGGCAGAGTCAGTATTTTGCCCTATATTAGCTCCCATTCTTAGCTGCTCGATGATGTCTTCTTCTTTGCCGAGTTGGGCACTCGGAGAAACTTCGATTGTCAGGCCCCCATTAGTCCGCTCGGATACGCGCTTAGCCCAATCTAGGAATCCTTGATGATAGGGCTCCGTCGGTGCTAATACATGGTTAAACCTAAGCACAAACTTCTCCTGCTCTTCCTCTTGACACCCGCTGACTAACAGCATCGCCGTGGCTAAGGCCACTACCATCAAGACGGTAAGACCTTTTCGTGAGCGTTTTGTTGTCACCTGTTTTCCCTCCTATTTTCTCGTTTCACAATTAGCTCAATTTACGCTCCCCTATCACATCCAACGCACACTCAACATAATTTGACCCAGAGCACACCTCCTCCTCTTGCGCCAACATTTTTGACGGTGCAGCCTACGCAACAACAGTTCTCACACCGCTAACTCTTTGCTCTGGCCGACCGTATCTTTGCAATCATCTTGCTTGCATACTCGGTTATTGCTCCATAGTTGCCTGTTTTGGCCCCGGCCGTCAACTGGCCACCGACTCCCACTGCGATCGCTCCTGCGGATATCCATTGTTCGACATTTTCAAGCGAAACGCCGCCTGTTGGCAATAAATTGGCTTGCGGCAGTGGTCCTTTGATTGACTTAATAATTTGTGGCCCAAATATCTCACCCGGAAAAACTTTTAAGATATCGACACCATTCTCTAGCGCCTCGATGACTTCCCGAATGGTCATGACGCCAGCCATGTATGGCACCTGATAGCGATTGCACAGGCGAGCCGTGTCCAGGTTGAAACTCGGGCTGACTATGTATTGCGCACCGGCCAGAATGGCCAGTCGGGCTGTTTCTGGGTCAAGCACCGTTCCAGCCCCTAAGATAATATTGTGGCCATGAGTATGGCTAAGCTTACTGATAATGTCCGTCGCACCAGGAACTGTATACGTTATTTCTATAGCCGACAATCCCCCCTCCAAGCAAGCAGAGGCAATGCTCGTCGCCATTTCGCTATTCTCTGCTCTCACGACCGCTACCAATCCTACGCTGACTATGCTGTTTAAAACGTGCCATTTTTTCATTTTTAACCTCCAACCAGCCGCTGTAGCTAAGTGTTGAGCATTCTAAGGAGATTGTGTGTAGAATGGAGTGCCATTCTCTCAATTGCTTCCGCCGTGTAAGCTCCCGCATGGGGTGTCAATAGGAAATTGTCCAAGGATAGCAGCTTTTCATCTGGCGCTGGCGGTTCCATGGAAAACACATCTTGGGCGGCAAAGGCAATCACCTTTTCTTTGAGCGCCACATAAAGTGCAGCTTCGTCTACTAGCTCGCCCCGGGAAGTGTTGAGCAAGACGCCTGTCGGTTTCATGAGACTGAGAGTCTCGCTGTTCAAGATGTATTTGGTGTCTGTAGTCAAAGGCAAATGCAGGGACACCACGTCTGATACTCTCAATAGGTCGTGTAGCGACCCGCACAAGTGGATCTGATGCTCCTCAAGAAAAGCAGAGTCCTTAAAATAAGGGTCAAATATGCTCACGTACATACCTAATCCTCTGGCCCGTTTTGCTACTTCCTTTCCTATTTGCCCACCACCGATCAAGCCGACGGTCTTCCCTGTCAACTCCATGCCCATAAGTCTTTCCCAGCGGTGTGCCTTAACGTTTGCGCCGAGGACCGAAACCCTGCGGGCGGCTTCGAACATGAGGGCTAGCGTCAACTCTGCGACCGAGATATTATTGCTACCCACCGCATTCATTATCTTGATGTTGAGTCTCGCTGCGGCCGCTAAATCGATATTGTCTAAGCCGACACCGTACTTCGAAATTGCCCTTAAGTCTCTACAGTTCTTAAGCACCCGCTCAGACAAGATATCGATGCCGACGATGATACCATATACACCCTCTCCCGCTAGCTCAATAACCTCATTCTCGGATAATGTCCTGCCCGTGTTATTTTCGATGATTTGCCAGCCCGCACTTTCGAGAAGTGGGTAGGTCTTTCCCTTGTAATTTTTGAACGATTTAGGGGTAATTAGCACTTTCACCTGTAGTCACCATCCTTGTCCCGCGCAGACCGGCCTAAAGTTTCCCATGCATAGTATTTTAAATACCTCTGAAAGCGCTTAGTAAAAAACTCTGCTCTGTCACACTCCGGCTCATAGCTGCCCCCTATCTGGGGAGCTATGTCTCTTACTGAGTCCATGACACCTGCAGCTTTTAACCCCATATAGGCGGTGCCGAGCAATGAAGTATGCATCAGCCCATTGGTATGCACGGGCAACCCAAAGATCGAAGCCGCCATTGATAGCCACAGCGGTGACTCTTCGATGCCACCGGAAATACTGATGAATTTTGGGGAACGACCGATGATGGGAATGGTAATCTCATAACACTGCCTGAGATTGAAAAGCACGCCTTCCAGAACGGCATAGTAGAGATCATAGATGTCATGGTTGATGCGCAGTTCACAAAACATAGCACTCTTGGTGTCATCCCAGGCCGGGCAGCGCTCTCCTGCTAAGAACGGCAAAAAGATAGGGGCATCCCCCCTCAAGAGGGCCTTTTCTGCGCCAGCATCTAATTCCTTGAGCGAAAGGCTGTTCTTAATTCCGAGAATCTTTTTGCCTATCCAGTCCACACAATTACCCGCACCGGCCGTGGCACTCCCCGCCACCCACATGTTTTCCACGCCGACATAGCACCACGTGGCAGGGTAGTCGGCAAGGATCGGCCTATCGGTCGCTAGGCGCATGGCAGCGCTAGTGCCTATGGAGAGAGTCATAATATCCTCGCTAAATCCGCCTGCTGCTACATGGTTCATGCAACCATCCGCGCCGGTTATAAGAACTGGAATGCCTTCTAGTAGGCCTAAAATTTCTGCCGCTCCCTTGGTTAGAGGCGCAGTATATTCTGACCCCACTAGCTTGGGGAGCATTTTTTCATCAACCCCTGCTAGGCTTAATACCTCTTTGTCCCACTCCAACGAATACAGATTCAAGAAGCCACTGGCCGAGGCAGTGCTCTTAGAAACTGCAAACTCCTCGGTGAGCTTATAAAAAAGATACTCCGGCATAGAAGCGATGAAAGCCACGCCATCAGTAGAGCCAGACTCTTTTTCATGGATATATTTCCAGAGAGTATATGTGGTGTGAATGGGGCAACCGGTGCGCTTATATAGGGAGACGAAAAGTTTAATGTCGCGCCTGTATTTTTCGGTGGTCGGCCATGGCTTTGTGTCAGCCCAGGTGCTAAGACGCCCGACCGGGCGCTTATTGTTGTCAAGCATCAAAAGAGAATGACTCCAAATACTACACGTGGCAATCATGTCTACATGGTCTATTCCCTTTTGCGCTAAGAGCTCTCGCCCTGCTCGGAGCGTTTCCCACATCAGTTTGTCGGCGTCATACGTCACCGTATCGCCGGCATCCAGAGAGTAGTTCCTAGGCAAAATGCCAACGATGCCTAGACGATCGTCGTACAACATGGCCTTGGCCGACGCCGTGGAAGCCTCCAAGACAAGAATCAGCATACAAAACAATCCCCTTTACTCTAGCTGTTGAACCTGAACTTGGTAGTCCAAAGACCGAGAGCGGGATTACTGATATAAAATATCTCTTCCCCGTCTATTACATTGAACCCCTCGCACATGTTATCGACATCATATTTATGTAAGGCATCATCTAGTGGCAGGTAATCGTAATTGAGCGACGCAATAAGCTCTTTGGACATTTTCCCTGGCGCATAAGTCACCTTAAACCGGCCTTCGCTAGAGCCGTGTATGAGGTGGGCAGCCACCGACAGATTTTTCCCTAATTCCTCATCCTCGCTTACCGCCGCTAAGACTTCATGTTGCGGTAAATAGCCAAACTTCTTGATCAACCTGTCATTTTCTCTATCCTCGCCACACGCTTCCAGAGAAGGGGCAATCACTAATAGTTCTCCGCCATCTGCGATGACCATTCTAGTTCTATAGATGGCCTTGTTGCCCACCCAAGTTGTCTTAAACTTCTCCGGGTCTAGGTAGACAACCACCTTTTGTAGAGGCTGCTCTAAAAGAGTCATGTTTTTCTGTGCACTAATTTTTGCTGTTTCGGCAAAGAGCTCGTCGCCTCCACCGATAGAGAGCGCCTCGACTTTGAGCCCTGTTTCACTAAATGTTGTGACAGTCAACATATAGATCACTGGTACATCGGACAAAAATTGGCTCACCGCGTAGTTATAGAGCTTGCGCACCGGGTTATCTACCCGGCCCATAATACGTTCCATGCCGTACAAAGCACCCAAATAGTGACTTTGATTTATCATGCTACTGCCACCACACCCCACCACAATATTCTTAGTGTAGTTAGCAAAGCCAGCCACCTCATGCGGAACAACCTGACCCACTGATATTACGAAGTCATATGTCGGGTCGAGCAGTCTCTTATTGACGTCTACAATAATGCCTTGCTCCATCACGCCCCCGGATATCTCTTGCACGTAGCTTGCCGCAACCTGCCCGACATTGACAGTGTCATTGCGCCAATCATGAATTAGAAATCTACTGTGCGGAAGATCGCCATACATTTTCTTGATTTCTCTATCCGACATAGGGGTATGCGTACCCAACGCAGGCATTATGTCTATTTCCGTATCAGGAAAATGTTTACATAGCATATTGACAAGGGGACCTGCATAAGAATTTAACCTTGAAATATCCGGTGGCACAATTAACACCTTTTTCGCCTTGGTAGACCCATTGAAGTACTCCTTGATTGCCAGCTCAATCTCTGCAGGGGCAAGACCATCTACAGTTTTGGCCACCAGATATCTGTTTTCCATGTTTGATCCTCCCCTTCACACCCCCGAATACGCAGAAAAGGCGCCGTCAAGGGGGATTATGGCTCCATTCACGAAGGATGACGCTTCTGAACAAAGAAACAACACCGCCCCCAATAAATCCTCCATTCTCCCGTATTTCCCCATGGGGGTAGCCGCTAGTACGGCTTGCCCGCGCGGAGTGGCTTCCCCAGTCGCATCATCCATTAACAGGTACCTGTTTTGGTCGGTAATTAAGAAACCCGGGGCTATGGCATTGACGCGAATCTCTTTGGAATATTCTTGGTTAAAGTGCACGGCCAGCCACTGCGTAACATTCGACACGGCAGCTTTGGCGGCACTGTAGGCGATAGTTCGCGTGAGCGGAGTGTACGCCGCCATTGAGGAAATATTTATGATAACGCCTTTATTTTTCTTTACCATGACTTCACCGAAAACTTGCGTGGCGAGTACCGTTCCCATAAAGTTTAGCTCAAGCACCTTGCGGATGTCTTCTGCCGTCAAGTCAAAGAAGGACCTCTCGGGACTTGTCGTCGCTTGTGGCATATTGCCACCCGCGCCATTAATGAGAATGTCGACTGTGCCGAGTTCTAGAAGAATTCTCGACCGGGCAGACTCCAAGGACTGCTTCGAGAGCACGTCAACACCAACGCCTATGGCCAGGCCTCTCGTCGCCCTTATCTCCTGCGCAACTTTTTCAGCCGCCTCTTCCCTTAGGTCTAAAACGGCCACTTTGGCTCCACTGCCCGCCAGAGCCTCGGCCATTCCAGCGCACAAAACTCCCGCCCCGCCTGTCAGCACTGCTACCTTATTACGCAAATCTACCTGCAAATCCATGCCCACCGTTCACCTCCCGCCGTATCACTCATTCTTGAGCACGTTTCTAATTTTCACCTTGGCATTTTCTAAGTGCATCTCTACACACTGCTGCAGTCTGACCTCATCCCGCGCTACCAGCGCCTCGTAAATATCCTCATGCTCTCTGACCCCATCAATAGTTGCCTCTTTGCTCTGCTTGCCATAAATATAGTAGGCATACACATGGGTACCTAGGTTGTCATAAACTTGGGCAATGCGCTTATTCCCAGCACATCTTATAAACATTTGATGAAACTCATAATCCAGCGAATAGACTTGGAAATAGTCGTTGATGTCGACCCCATGCTCTACAATGCGCTTGTGCTCAGTGATGTTCTCCAAGAATTGCCGTTGCATATGAATGTCCTTCTGAAAATTATCCAAAATTTGACTGCTATAATACGTCTCTAACATCTTCCTTACGTCTAGAAGCTCATCTATATCTTCCCAGTCAATATTCTTCACACTAAACCCTCTCCGAGGGATGCTCTCTATTAAGCCTTCCGTAATGAGTCTATTTAAGGCTAGTTTGATAGGTGTTTCGCTAATACCGTACCGCTCATGTAATTCCCTAGTTATCAGCTTTTGCCCAGGCAAGAACGCCCTCTCAGCAATGTCTCGCTTCAGCGCCTTATATGCTACCTCAACAAGTGTCTGGTTCTGATAATGCTTCGTATCCATCACAATGATACTCCCCATCTGCAAATTAAATTTTAGATTTTAAATTTAAAATCTTTTAAAATAATATTCATTGCCCACTTCGTAATTCCTTCAAGACTCAGGAAAATATTTTTATTTCTATAACCACGTAAAACTAGAAACCCCGCCGAAGCGGGGTTTCTAGTTTTACTTACACGCTAGGGCTACTAATGTGCGAGTTGCTACACCAGTTGCGCCTTTTGGTTGGTAGGGTTTTTCGGTTTCGGTGTAGGCCGTAGGTGCAATGTCTAAATGCGCCCATGGAGTATTACCGACAAACTCACCTATGAAGAGGCCGCCAGTCATTACGCCACCCATGCGACCGCCACTGTTTTTGAGATCCGCTACAGGGCTCGTAATGAGCTCTTTGTAATCATCATCGCCTGGCATTTGCCAGAACCGCTCGCCGCTAATAGCTGCCGCCGCCTTAATCTGGGCAACCAACTCTTCGTCGTTAGCTACGATGGCGGAATAAAACTGCCCAAGCGCTACTCCACAGGCACCGGTAAGGGTAGCAACGTCCACAACCTTGTTAGCTCCTTGCGCTACAGCATAGGCAACCCCATCAGCTAGAATTAAGCGCCCTTCGGCGTCAGTACTAATGATCTCGATGGTCTTACCATTCATAGCACGAACAACATCACCTGGCTTAAGAGCGCCGCCAGCAGGCATATTTTCCGAAGCAACGACTATTCCTAGTACGTTGGACTTAGGCTTGAGGTAGCCAATGGCCTGCATGGCACCAAGTACTGCGGCACCACCCGCCATATCGTCTTTCATGAGCCACATACCTTCGCCCGGCTTTAGCGAAATACCGCCACTGTCAAAAGTAAGGCCCTTACCGACTATGGCCAGAGTCTCACCACCAGGGTTACCTTCATAGCGTAGCACAATTAACTTGGGAGGCTGAACGCTACCTTGGGCAACACCAAGCAGTGCGCCCATACCGTGAACTTCCATATCTGCGCGTTCTAATATAGTGCACTTGAGCCCAGTTTCTTGGGCAATTCTTAAGGCTGTCTCTGCCATATGGGTAGGCGTCATATGGTTACCCGGTGCGTTCACAAGTGTACGAGCCAAGTTCGTGGCTTGGGCAAGAATCTCACCCTTCTTAATGCCCGACTCAATGGAGCACTGCTTGCACCCGGCTTGTTCAACAACTAGCACTTCGCTTAAAGAGCTTTCTGTTTTCTTAGCCTTAAGGTCCTCGTAACGATAGAGCGCCAGTACAGTGCCTTCGGCCAGTGCTTCTGCCAGAGCCTCAACCTCAAAACTGCTCACTCCCGCTCCATGTACTACCGTAGCCACGGTTCCGGCCTTGCCCTTAGAAGCAGTCTTGATAGCACTTCCAGCTATTTGGCGTATCTTCTCTATTGTAAGCTTAGCAGCCTCACCTAGGCCCACAACCACAAGTTTCTTGGCTTGCAGACCTTGAGGGTAGAGCACGATGGTTTCATTAAGTTTAGCCTTAAATTCGCCCTGCGCAACAACATTGCTGATAAGGCCTTGGCAGGCCTTATCGACTGCAGCTGCAGCTCCTGTAAGCTCGGCTCCCTCAACCATGCTAACTACAATAGTGTCAGCTGCAATATTGACGATGTCTCCTTGAACTAGTTTGATATTCATTTTCTTACCTCCCTGACAAATAAGTTAGTCTCTCTGTACAATTCGCGCCAACGTAGTTTTTACCTGCTACCCTGAACTTTCTATTGACAGATGTTTAGCCTCACGAATCCGAAGCAGCTCATTCCCCGAATTAGCACCGCCCCTAGAGGTCGCGGACAGTGAACAGATAGAGCGAGCTCTTTATTGTTTGTCTAAGGTAGCTTGCGCTTCATGTATATCATTACATCGCCATCAGCTGACTGGCTATTCGTGAGGCTAGATAGGTCAACTGCTTCTATAGCCAAGCCGATGGCACGACAAAATTTTACGGCCGCTACATTTGTATTTTGAATTCTAATGGCTAGACGATCGAACCCATTGTTACTCGCCAAATGCGCCATTTCGTCCATAAGGGTTCTGCCGATGCCCTGACGATTGTACTCTTTATCTACGTGGAGCTCCCATACCCACAGTGTTTTGCTCCGTTCTCTCTTTTCCGCTAGAGCAATGCCAATCAACCTGTGGTCATCATTATAAACCCCCATGGAATACCCCTGCTCTGCAAAACGGGCATACTCCATAAGCCACACGTCATCAAAAACCTGTGACTTAAAACAGGGTGGCACTAAAGGCTCGAGTGTAAGCATAAGCACTACCTGATCCTCGGTTTCTGCCTTTGATGCAATGTATACAGCGTCACAGAAATGTCCGATGGCAATTCGCTTGAAGTCTTCAACGTCAAGTCCTGTTAACACTCTATACTCCATTCTAGTCCTCCTTATCTAAATATTAGTAGTTACATTCTTCTATAGTGACGTTTTCCCTGCCCAAAGTTTTACTATTTTTTATCTCCCAAAATATTACTAATTCCGCTATAATAGAGCAGCCCCGCCAAGGGCTGCTCTATTCGAACTAAAGCATTTTTCTTATTGCGTTTTCGATATACTGCTCCAGCGGTTCTCCAGAGAAAACTACCCCGCCTAAAAAGTCTGGGTGTAGGCAAAAGAAGTTGAGAATTAGGGCGTTTTCTTTAGTGTACTTCTCCTCTAGATGTAATGGTGAGAAATAGACCGTGATGACACGATTGCTGTTAACCTCCCCGCTTAATTTTTGGGCTAAAGCATCCAGATTAAGCACCTTTATGGGTTTAATCATCTCACGGGTTAAGCTGAGGTCCTCTAACATCCACAGGTTATTGTTAAAGAAACGGCCCTCTTTACGATTGGCAGGGCGGAAGGGCTCGCGGTTGGTAATGGCACTAAGCACCTTACGAAACGCCTCAGCATCAAACTCCGTATCGTATGTATGCCTCAGAGCAGGCAGGTTAGCGGTATCGTTTAGGAAACGCTCATTTACCTTCTCCTTATCCTTGGTAGCTTCCCAGTAGTAGAGCATAGCCTCCATGGCCTCAAGGTTTACTTTAAGGGTTACCATTGGTTCCTCTCCCTTCAATTGTTGCATACATACATTGATGGTACTGCAAACGAGTGAGTAAGTCTAGGAGCTAGGTAGAATCGCTAAACGTGAATCACGAACTATAAAACATACGGAATGCTGGCTCCCAACTTATAGCTCTTGGTACCGTTTCCTAGATCTCTCCCCTACTCCCGCAGGAGAGGCAATGTCATGCAATGTGGTCCACCGCGGCCTCGCACCAATTCAGACCCTTCTATTTCCACTACCTCTACCCCATTTGTGCGCAGTATTTCGTTGGTTACCTGGTTGCGATTATAGGTTATGACTTTACCTGGCGCTACAGCCACGGTATTAGTGCTGTCCCCCCACTGCTCACGCGCAGCGGTAAGGGGGTCATCGCCGCCTGAGCGAATTAGCTGTACGGAGCAGAGACCTAATACCTGCGCCAGCGCATGCGCAAGAGAAATCTCGCTGGTAGCTTTTACCTTACCTGAAGGGCCTCGTTCTAATCGGTATACGGATATAGCGTCCTCGACACCAGGGTAGATCAAAAACTTATCCCAATCGACCATAGTGAAAACGGTGTCGAGATGCATGTAAGCCCGCTTCGCAGGAATAGCAATGACTAAAATCGTCTCCACAGTTTGCTTATCAATCAGCAATCCTTCAGCCGCTGATTCGATTGCTTCTTCGGTAGTACGCTCACTGAGGCCTAACGCCAAAACCTTATCGCTCAATACTAGTACATCACCACCCTCGAGGCCAGTCGGCAGTTCCTGGTTAAAACAGAGATATGTGTCCTCAAATACAGGGTGATAGCGCTCTAAGAACTTGAGAAAAACTACTTCTCTACGCCGCGAAAAGTTGTACATCTCGCCAGCCATAAGGCAGCTTCCGATCATGGTACCATGGTCCCTCGTAAAATAGAGACTAGGTAACGGTGCCAACAAGAAAGGATAACTCCCGACCGTCAAATCACTCAGCGTCTGCTCTGGCTTGAGATGCTTAATATCAGTCTTCCTGATCCCAGCCATAAGCGTGCTAATTAGGTCCTTACTAGTAAGGTTATTCAAGTAACCCCGCACATAACGCAACACATCTGGTCGCATCAGAGGGCTAAAGCTTAACTGCTCGTTAATCAGTTCTTCCTTGAGGCGTTGATCTATTAACAGGTCGATTAACATGTGTTCTAGATAGAACACTTCCACGTCACATTTGCGCATTGCGTCTACAAAACCATCATGCTCTTCCTGGGCTCCTTCAAGCCAAGGAATCTCATCGAACAATAAGTCTCCTAAGTAACGGGGCGTTAAGTTGCGAAGTTCCATCCCCGGCCTATGGACTAAGACCTTTTTTAAGGCGCCTACTTCTGATGTCACCTTTAATAATCCACTCAAAAGAAATCACTCCATGTTGTTACTGAGTTTTAGCTTCTCCTTAAACAGGTCCAACAAGTCAGAAAAGTCGAAGCACAACGGCGAGGGAGTGTACAGTTGCCTCTTCCTCCTCAGCCTACGAGATGAAAGAACCTCATGCATTCGAAAAAGTCGCTAGACCTAAAGCCTACCGTATTGGCATCAACCCTTTCGGCCCCTGGGTACCACTGGCCACGCGCCGCACGATCTTCTTGGGTGAAAGTAATCTCTAAGAAATACTCTGGGGCAAAGGTAAACGGCTTATACTTATCTACCTGTGACAGAGCCTTCGTTACACCCTGACGAATCTGCTCTTGGGCCACACTCGGGTGCAGGTTCAAAGTGGCAACTCCCAAGCCCTCTTTAACTGCTACTGTCTCTATGTCACCTAAGAGTTCTCTCGAATAATCACAAACGGCCTCGTCTCCCGAAACAAAGGCAATAGGCACGCCGTAATAACCTGCGATCAAGGCATTCCAAGCTCCCTCGGATAGCGATACGCCATTTACTCGTAGGTCAGAGATACATAGGCTCATGGTATGCTTTAGCACTGCGTTAGGCGTATTAGCTTTGGCATGATACCCAATTAATAGTGCGGCATCAAAGCCGCGGTCGATGCCCTCCATCATACTGAGCGGTCCATCCGACCAACTCCGAATGAGCTTTGCGTAACGGTGTAACTTGTCAGGTATTAGGTTACAGCCGGAGTCGTGGGCATCGCGCACTACTATTTCTGTAGCCCCGGCAGCTATAGCCCCCTCGATGGCTGCATTTGCTTCCTGTGTCATTAAAGTGCGGTAGTATTCATAATCGTGCTGGCCTACATTGGTCTCAGTCCACTTGGTAACCCCGGTTATGCCTTCCATGTCGACAGAGATAAATACTTTAAGATTGTTCATGTATGATACCTCCTGTTATTCGTGTGCTAGAATGTTCAATATGTAAGTACTGAAAACCTGCACCCTCCTTTCTTCTTAACCTTATCCTACACCACACAGACACGGCGTTGAAGGTGGACCTTGGTTAAATCAGCCTGTAAAGCAGGAATTTTGTGTACCAGTGCGGTACGTATATATAAGGGCACTCCCCTCAACAAGAAAGGGTGGTTATTAGTTAAAACCACCTCGCCTAAGTAGCGGGGTGGTTTTAAGCGCGAAAGAAGGACACAGCTATGAGGAATATACTTTTCCGTTTTCACTATATGTTTACCGCCTATGCCGGCGAAGAGCGCACGCGCCATAATATTCTTAATAGCATCTGGGATGGAGCTTGGTACTCAGTCATGACAGGCCTTACCGCCTCTTTCATGGGAGTATATGCAATAAGCTTAGGTGCGAGCGATGCGATGCTAGGCTGGCTATCCTCCCTACCCGCATTAGTAGCCCTGCTTTCGCAAATTCCCGCGGCAGTAATAACAGAACGCCACCCACAAAGGCTTAAGGTCCTCGTGCCTTTCAGCTTAGCTTTTCGCTCTGGCTACCTATTATTTGCCTTCATACCTTTTCTACCGCTCACCCCAACACTGAGAGCCTGGGTATTTATTGCCTTAGTCTCCCTTATTAACTTTCCGGGAACTGTTGCCAACGTTTCCTGGGCTGCCATGATGGGCGACATATTTCCAACTCAGCTTCGCGGGCGCATCTTTAGCGACCGCAATATGTTGCTCGGAATTGTGACAATGCTATGCACCTTTAGCGCTGGTCCCCTGCTCGACTCAATACTGTACCCCTATAATTTTGTGACCCTCCTTGTATTGTCTTTTACTGCCCTTATGATCTCAACGTGGTACCTGCTTAAGATAAAGGAAAATCCCCCTGCCGTTACTACGGCTAAGCCGCTCGTAAATCGATGGAGTGGCATCCGTCAGACACTTCGGGATAAGAATTTTCTGTTTTTTGCTATAGCCCTATTTGTAGTGCACTTGGGCTTTAACATTTCGGCTGCGATGTGGACCATCTTACACGTCAAGGTACTACTGCTAAGTAAAACGTATATCGGCGCTATTACGGTAATTAGCCAATTAGTAAGTGTCCTTACGTACCGCTGGTGGGGCCATTTCGCTGACAAATTCGGACCTAAGCTGGCGCTCTTCCTAAGCATTGGACTATTTATGCCCCAACCCTGGCTACACAACTTTATTGTGCGACCGTGGCCGCTGATACCCTTAAGTATTCTGAATGGTTTTGCAGGAGCTGGCTTTGGTATGGTGCTCTTTAATGTGCTGCTTGACATCTCGCCTGATGAAACGACCCGACCTAGCTACATCGCAGTTTTTAACACTATGATGGGTATCACTGGCTTTGTGACTCCCCTGCTAGGGGTTGCCCTCTACCAGACCACAAACATGGCTACAGTATTCACCTTTGCAACTTTGCTCAGGCTAGGCGGCATGATACTGATGATTTGGAAGCTAGGCATAAAAACCCGCTCCTCGAATGTACGCTCCTAAAGTGATGTCCTTTCCCCCTATGTCATTCATCCTTTGTTAGGAAAGGATGGTGCTACATGGAGTCACTGTTAGAGCTTTTTTAATTTTTAAACGCTTTGTGACATTTGTCACAGAGTTATACTCCACCCATAGCTATAGTATTTATGTAACACGGTTAAATTTGAAAGTTTGAAAGGAGTTCTTTTACACATGATGTTTTGCAATCAATGTGAGCAAACCCCCAAAGGTGGCTGCACCAAGATAGGTGTCTGCGGCAAAAATGAGGACATCGCCAGCCTCCAAGACACAGTCATTTTTGCATTAAAGGGTATCGCTGCTTATGCTACTCACGCCCGTCAACTCGGCTACACTGACCCCGAAGTGGATGCAGTTACTCAAGAGGCACTCTACACTACCCTTACTAATGTAAACTTTAGCCTTGACGACCATCTTAAGCTAGCTATGAAGGTCGGTGGCGCTACTCTTAGGGTCATGGATCTCTTAGACAAAGCGCATCTAGACCGTCTCGGTGTTCCTCAACCTGCAGTAGTCTCCCAGGATAAGATTGAGGGCAAGTGCATTCTTGTAACTGGTCATAACCTACTCGCTCTCGAGATGCTTCTAGAGCAGAGCGTAGGCAAGGGCATTAACATCTACACCCACTCCGAGATGCTGCCTGCCCACGGCTACCCACACTTAAAGAAATATGCTCACCTGAAAGGCAACGTAGGCAAGGCTTGGTATGACCAACGCAAGGTATTCGAAGAGTTCCCTGGCTCTATTCTTGGCACCACCAATTGCATTATGCCAATCAAAGGTACTTACTCCGACCGCTTCTTCGCCTACGATGTAACTGGTCTCGAAGGTGTGCTAAAGATTGAAAACAATGACTTCACGCCAATCATCAATAGGGCCCTAGAGCTTCCTGCTGCGAACGTTGCCAGTAGCAAGACATTGACTACCGGCTTCCACCACCAGACAGTCCTATCTATTGCCCCAGAAATTATCGGGGCAGTAAAGACTGGCAAGATCCGCCGCTTCTTTGTAATTGCGGGCTGCGATGCTCCCGGCAAGGGTGGGGAATACTACAGAACCCTAGCAACCTCGCTACCGCAGGACTGTGTTATCCTTACTACCTCTTGTGGTAAGTTCCGCTTTAACGACGTAGACTTCGGCTCGATACCTGGGACAAGCATTCCTCGCTACATTGACCTAGGTCAGTGCAACAACAGCGGTTCTGCCGTCAAGATTGCCGCAGCCTTAGCAGATGCTTTCAGTTGTGGCGTAAATGACCTGCCCGTAAGCGTAGTGCTTTCATGGTTTGAGCAAAAGGCAGTAGCTATCCTTTTAGGTCTCTTCAGCATAGGTGTAAAGAATATCTACATCGGACCTACTCCCCCAGACTTCATCACCCCAGGCGTGCTCAATGCCCTACAGACGCACTTCAACCTCAAGCTTATCAGCAACGCTACTGACGATATGGCAGAAATGTTGGGAGACGCCAAGGCGTAGCACCAAGAAAAACAGGCGTAGTTTTCTTCACTTGAAGGAAACTACGCCTGTCCGGTATTGTTGCTTCTAATAAGCCTCTTCTGTAATAATCCTGTATAATGAGGCATGATAGTTTACAAAGTGGAGAGGCAATGATCAAAAAACCAGTTCATGCGCTCTCGTGGCTGGATTTCTTTTGGGGATGCCGCTCGATAAATAGAAAGGGGTAGTAGCTTGAACATGTCAAATACGGCCTCTCAAGGGCGACCTAAGCGTGAAACACATCTCAGCGTCCTCCTACTTACCCCTGTTATCATATGGTCTACTGTATTTCCCTTATCTAAGCTCGTTCTTGGGGCTATTCCCCCTACATCATTAGCTGCCCTGCGCTTTAGCGTGGGCTCTGTATGCTTGTTAGGCTACGCAGTTTACGTTTTCTCTTCACAAGAAGTATTTGCTTCGCTAAGGCGGCGGTGGAAAACCTACTTAGTCCTCGGCTTTATCGGTATATTTATGAATAACTTTCTGCAAAACCTAGGGCTCAATCTAAGCACAGCCAGCAGTACTAGCCTACTGGGCACGACGGACCCAATTTTCGCAGTCCTCTTGTCTGCCGTAATTTTGGGCGAGCCCCTAACCAAACGCAAGGTTTTGGGTTTGCTCGCCGCATTTATCGGTGTGTATTTCGTTACAACAAATGGTCAGTGGTTTACGGACTGGGGCCAAAGCTCCGGCAACTTATTGGTAATTGGCGCCGCCCTGAGCTACAGCATTTACACGATCCTCAGTAAGCAAGTGCTTCATCATGAAGAGCCCCCCATAGTAGTAGCCTGGACTACGACTATAGGTGCGCTTGGGTTAGCGGTAGTAGCGCTCATCCTAGACCGAGGTCAGAGCTGGGGGACCTTAACCACAAGCCACAAACTAATAATTGCTTATCTTAGCGTCGTCCCCACATCTGTCTCTGTTGTGGCCTATTTCTATCTGTTACAACGCATTCAAGCCTCACAAGCCGCGGTCACACTCTTTTTAATCCCCGTGTTCTCAATAATATGGTCTGTAGCACTTCTCGGAGAAGTACTGACGCCAGCTATGATAGTCGGTGGAGTACTAATAATTAGTGGTGTATGGTTGACCATGATCAAAGGCAGATCTGCTGCCCGGCCTAAAGCGTTTTAGAAACCTAACAACTTTGCCGGTAACATGATGATGGCCCTAATCAGTGCTAGTACTCCCTCTACCCCAATACCGATAAGTCGGAAGGGAATCAGTAACAACCATACTATAGGGTATAGCACAACGAACGTTAAGGCTAAAGGCCAGCAGAAAACAAACAGCAGCCCCCACAACAGGCATCCCATAAGTATCACCTCTATCTAATGTATTCGTATAAAATCTCCTACTAAGTACTACGTGCAATGCTAGTACTAGTTTCAAGACGGTCCAGCGCTCAATGACCCTTATGCCGTATGACTAACCAGCAAGGATGTGATCCATGAAAACCCTACTTCTCACCCTATGGAAGCACTGCCTACCTGAGAAACTGAAGTGCCATATTTCACGTCTGCTCAATCACCGTTTTAACGTGGGATTAGTGGGGGTGTTCTTTGATCACGATGGCAAGGTACTATGTTTTCATCACACCTACCGATCGGTTCCTTGGAGTACCCACGGGTTGTCTAAACCATGCTGAGCAACCCGCGGCGGGCCTGCTGAGAGAAAACCGCGAAGAGTCGGGGCTAGAAGTAGAGATCATTGGAGTACACAAGGTAGACGTTGACCGCTCGCGTATGGAAGTTATTATGGTAGGGAGATTCCTCGGGGGCAAGTTTTTGCCCTGTGAGGAAGTAGACAACTGGGGCATTCCACGTAAAGGAACTAACAACCAATCGGGAGATGAATTTTACCCACCATTTTTATGCTTAAGATTTTGGGCTCTGATCCTTATAGCTAGTAACGCCCTACCCTCCTTAAACTTAAATCTGTGGCCCGTTTAAGTGCCGTGGGGGGATGAGAAAAGGATGATGCATCCCGCATCATCCCTCTGCTAAAACCTCACGTGCCGCTCGGGTCGCTCCTCAGCAATACATCGGGATATTATTCTAGCTCAATCCGAGCAGACGCTTGATCGTTTTTTCGCATAGTCTCGCTTCCCGATAGGATTAGTTCTGTCCACACTGTCAAGAAGGGCATCCGTCTGTTGGTCGGAAAAGCAAGGCAGTAATTTTCGATGTCTGGGTGCCGGATTGATAAGGTTCCATTCAGGGGCGATAGATGCGAGTCCAGTACCAGCTAGCCCAACTTTCGACCGGTCCCCTCCAAAACACGCGGGAAACGGCTAGTTTTGAGTCAAAGCCCATTGATAGCGCTAGGTCCATATTCGCAAAAAAATGAAAATGTAGTGACCCAACAAATTAAAATAGTTGGTTAGATGTTCCATTTTGGTTTTTGTTCATAAGAGAAATTGTTACCAAGAACAAAACGGCATACCGTTATTGAACGGCGCCAAGCAGAGCGAGATTTTACCATCACCGCCAAGGAAGATGGAAACGACGCGTTGTCTTTAGAGTGGTCACTCAAGGAAGAGATTCGCAGTACCCGCGAGATACTGATGGGCTGTTATGTCATTGAAAGCACACATCAGGAACTAACTGCCGCGGAGATTTTGCAGATGTACATGACTATTTTGCAGGTGGAGTCGGCATTCCGCACCCTAAAGAGCGATCTTGGCCTGCCCTATTCATCACCAGAAAGAGCCTCGTACCGAAGGGCATCTATTCATCTCTGTTTTGGCCTATCATTTGCTAAACGCCATAGAGCAAGAGTTGCGCCAGCTCGGCGACACTCGCCGCTGATCGACGATTAAAACCGCATTGTCTACACATCAACGCTCAACAGTTATTCTCACAGATAGTCTAGGGAAGATTCATCACGTCAGGCTCTCCGGCACACCGGAAGTAGCCCACCAGGATAATTACCACAAACTAGACATTAAGCAGTTGCCGCGCAAGCAAGTATCCTACGCGGCAACTAGATTGTAGTGACCAACACGAAAGCGAAAACCCTGTGTTTGCTGGCTCTTTCGCCTGTCTAGCCGAAAGTTGGGCTAAGTCTGGTTTGTCAGCAATACACCAGAACCTAGCGCTTTGGCCGCTGGCTTTATATGCGGCCATTCTGTTCTCCCATACTCTCCTCAATTCATCCTTGGTTATAACTCAATCATCCCTCACAAGCTCTGATGTTCAGAGTATCTCATGAGGGAGAGCGGTTGCGCGGTGTGCAGAATGTGACGCTTACTCCTAAACATCCCATATGCCTACTACTACCATGTAATTGTCTGTCCTACTATAGCAACTACCGTTTGATGTAACCACACCGCGGGTACCTGGAGCACCCCCAAAACTCGCCGTATCTGCTAGTACGCTTAACGAGCTTTGAGGCGTGGCCTTTCGCGGCACACTGTGGGCAGTACCCAGATGAGACGGTTGACTGTGATCCTGCACGGGAGGTTTGCGGTGTAGTTCTTGGGCGGGTTTTGCTTTCCTCTGCAGAAGGCTCCAGGTTTCGAGTGACTTCTGCTGCCAGCTCAGCACCTTCGAAGCGGCGCATCTGCTCGCCAGTGTCGCGGTGACTTAGTATATTTAGGCTTCCTTCCCACACTATGCGGTGGTCGATTATGGCAATCTTCTGGTGCATTCCCTTTCTCTCTATTACCTGAACGCCAAGATCTCTAAGCTTTTCAATCACTGCCGTTGCCTGCTCAGACAGGTTTGTGCCCTGTTCCTGAGGGGGCCGGCAATGCACCTTAACTTCTACGCCCCTGCTCAGCAATGTCTTGAACAGGTCTGCCATCCGGCTCAGCCGGGCGACTGCAGTGAAAGGACTATATAGTGTGACTGAGCTTGATGCTGACTTCAGGTCGTGCAGAAAGGCCGGCCAGAAGTCTCTTTCGTTATGCTGTCGGCCCAACATGGCTTGACGAGTTACCCCAAGCAAGTCTTCCGAGTACTCAGCGAAATCGTGAGCTGTGTACTCGTCTAACAGACCGTCGGGACCAATAATGCTTCCAGATTCTACGAAGAAGGCAATGACCTTGTTGATAACCGATGAATTAGGGAAGTTCTTGTTAAAGTGCCTTCTATTCGCAACTAGGTAGAGCTTGCATTTGGCCCGGGTAATGGCTACATTAGCAAGAAGCGGAGCGTCATCAGTACTACCACAATCAAACATTGACCAGTTTCCTAGTCCCTCCCCATCCACGCAATCGATTATGATGACTGCTTCTTCGCCCCCTTGAAAACTATGTACCGTATTCACTCTCATTTGTTCCGCCATGCCCCAGTCCTTGGCTATTTTACCTATCAGTCGGGCCTGAGCTCGGTAAGGGCTTACTATGCCCACACGCTTTAGGTCTGAGTTTTTTAGGAGCTCATGCGCCAGCCTGGCTGTAACCAATGCACTATAGAGGTTAAATCGCCCACCTCTGGCCAGCTTGGAGCCCCAGGGGTTAGCTGTACTGGTATCCACGAGCACTAGCGGAGAGCGGCCTCCAAAAGGAGAGTCGAGTTCTTTGTCCATGGTGGAAGGGTCGCTGAGCAGGCAGCCACCGTAAAACAGCTCGTTTGGTATGGCTGCAATGTCAGGGTGCATGCGGTACTGCTTGTCTAACAACGATACCCTGGTTTCATTCGTTGCTTGATCTACCGTTTTAATGTCAAGGACATCAAAGATACTCCTAGCCAACCATTTCTTGGCCATGTGCTCTTCGGATACGCATATTGGCGGCAATTGCTTGAAATCCCCCACCAGGGTAACTGCTTTTTGTGCTTTTCCTGAGGCCCAATACACCAGCGGCAATGGGGCCATACTTATTTCATCTACCACAAGTACGTCAAAACTGACCCCCTGTATCTCTCTGGAAGTCACAGTTTTGGTGAGGGTGGTAGCAACCACTCTGGCGTCACGCAACACCTCTGTCGGCAAAGCCTTAATAGCCTTATCTATTTCTCCTACCCGGGTAATAATCTGTTTACGCCGAAGGTCCTTTTCCGATTTCAACTTCTTAAAGTTCTCTTCAGTAAGCCCCTCTCGCTTTAACCACTGCCCTAATATTCTGGCTGTCTCTTTTTCGCGAGCAACCCTGTGAGCTACTTCACGGGAGATTTGCCCCACTCGCTCCTGCAGCTCTTCTATGGCTCTAAGCTTTGACTCTCTCTGGCTCTCATATCTTCTGATGTTGGCGTCTATCTGCTGAGGGTTAAGCCCTGACCATAGTCTCTTCAGGAAGCCTGAGGCCTTGGCCTGTGCCAGAAGGTCCTGTTCAAACTCCAGACGCTGTGTAATATCGTTCACTTCGGCTTTCAGGTTGTTGAGGCGAGTGTGCGCATCTGACAGTGCCTGCTCGGCAGCCTGCAGTTCGCTCTTTGCTGCCTCATACTCCCGGGCACTCTCAAGCAAAGCGTCAATGCGCTCCTGCTCTTCAAGGAGGCTCATGCGCTCCCGGGTGAGAGACTCACCTTTCTTGGCAACTATGTGGTCCATAATGACTAATGGATACTTCACTGGCAAGTCCTGCTTATGTGTTACGCCAAGCCTGAGGATCTTACCCTCCCGATAGCACTCGCTAGGCTTGAACTGCTCGGCGATGCTCGCCAAAGCCTCATCTACAGCAGTGTTGGCATGGGAAACAAGCAGCACCCGGTTCCCCGCATTTACATGCGCCTCAACCAGCTTGGCAATGGTTCTGGTCTTGCCTGTGCCAGGGGGTCCCCAAATAATCTGCAGGCTGTGCTGATATGCAGCAGCAATGGCCTGTATTTGCGATGCGTTGGGCTGACTGGTGGAGTTATCGTAGAAGGGGTGCTCGTCTGCCACACATGTACGCTGCCCAGCGAAGACACGCTCACCCATTTCGAAAGAAGCCAAAGAAGAGCCGCTAGCTTCGTCCATCTTCTTCATGATTAGCTCGAGTACGGCCCAAAGGTTAATGCGAATGGTGGCCTCAGGGATACTCTGCCCGGAGGACTTCTCTAGTGCCACATGCACTTCCAGTCCCTGGACGGAGACGACTTGCCCCGAGGTCTTTCTACCCTCAATCTCAATCTCTACGGGCGTATCATCCATGACAGCAAGGAAATTCTCCAGCACAAAGACATAGACGAACATGCTGGCGTTCTCAGACACCAGACGGCCGTTTGAAACTCTTGTGGACGAACCACCTTTGCCAGCCTTTAGGGCCTTGATCTCTTCGCCCAGGGCTTGTATGAATTCTGCAAGGTGTTGTGATGCAGTCATAAGCTTACCTCCTGGATGTCCTACTGACCTGTCCTAATACACGCCTCATACACGACTAAGTTATTGGGGGATTAGGATTAATTTAAAGGGCTATCTTTTCCAGCCATTTGACTTTAACATACTGTCCATGTAGCTCGCTGCTGCAGCAAGGTTTGGTTCGGTACGCACCAAGCCATATAGGTCTTCCCAAAAGAGCAGCATAAAGGGAACACTACCCGTTAGCTCCTGAAGGGCAGTCTGAAGTCTCTTGTAGTGACTACCTGAATGATTCTGTTGAGCTTTGCAGTTCTCCCACTTACGCTTAGAGAGCAGCATAACCTGTATACCATGTAACGAGGTCAACTCGCTAACAGTCTCTATCCGTCTACGATTTGCGGCAAAATCCTCATGAAAGCACCAGTCGTCATAGAGCTTTGCCTCTATGCAAACAGAGCTGTCAGGAGTGAAAATGACTATATCCCCGAGCTCTCCGTTATCGGCATTCTTATCTAGCTGATAGGCATGGTAGTCGAAAGTTAAACTCATAGGTGGTTTGCTGTAGGCTAGTTTCCTAAGAATTTCTGAGGCAACATCTGAGACTACAGCGCCAGGTATTTCTTCAGATAGCTGTCCATATCTTGTATGAAGCAGGTCAAGAAATCCGGTGGACGTATGCTCATAACTTGATAGCAGCTCGTTAAACAGGCAGCCGGCAAACACCTTTGTGTAGAAGTTTCGCTCCTTATGAGATTCATGCCCACGGTCAAGTCTAGAAAATATCATGATTCTTAGCCTCCTTAATTACGTTGGAATCCTATTTAGACCCTCACCCTGCAGCATCACCTTAAGGCGAATACTGCCTACCCCTAAACTCTTTTGATGCAGCACTGATGGTGAGCATCGTATAGCCTCGTGACTACTGGACAAAGCCATTAGTGCCTCTGCCAGACAACCCTATTACTAAAATCAAACCTTTATGGCAGCTATGACCTTACCGAGCAACTTCTTTGTCCTAAAGAACCAGCTATGTACAAATTCACACAGATCTCGGCTAGTGCCATCGCAAAACGTGAAAGTCACTCTGTTGATACATTCGTGCTCCACACCCATATGATAGGCACAACTGTATTCGCGATTTGTAACGGTTTGTACAGACATAATGGGCATGCTGTCATGGGCAACCTGGTTTCTCCTATCATTAATCTCTAAAGCAATTTCCTCTTGCTTCCTAGTGAAGCCCTTTAGACTAGGAGGCGTATCACTCAGGTTGGCAACAAACTTGTCCAGGTAATCTAACAGTGAGTTTAAATGGAATAAATACTCTTTGATTTTTTTCTGCAAACTAAACGTGTCAAGCCCCCCATGAACCATTGCGTCGCTGGCCATCGAGCCTAGCAGTTTTTGATCGTCATCAGCACACCTCAGAGCAAAGAGAATCGAATGAAGCCTTGCTTCTAAATCGGCAAGTCCCCTCTCATGCAACACATTCATTAAACCGACAGATCCTGGGACTAACGCCTCATAGTACTCAGCAAGAACTGTGGTCACTTCAAGATGAGAGTTTATTCGATGCATATTAGTACCTCCCCTTTAATGCCCAGATACCGGGCTCCATGTTGACACTGAATTTAGACTCTGCGTTCTCAGCAACCACATGTGATCTCTGTAATGGGGCTCCATAGATAAAGAGCTCAAGGGTGTGTAGTTGCATGCTCCCGACCATAAGTCTATGCGTTTGATGCGGAAGGTTTGTTGTCCATCCTAGCGTCAATAAGTATTACGCTGTCCTTTCCGATCAGATTGAGCTCATTGAGAATCTTCACGACTTTCATGTACTCACTCTCGCTGTAATACATGATGGCCTTGATGGACTTCCTAGTATCGTTTGCCTTCTCGTACACTTCAACCTGCTTTGCTAGGTTATCCCTTAGCTTACTATTAGACGCTAGTTTGAACTCGACAAGCGTCTTGTCAGATGCTCCACGCGACACCTTGAAATCCACTGGACCCCTGCCGTTGTTAACCTCCCTATTTACGTCTGACGGTGTGGCCCACCATGTAAGGCGATAGAGTATTTGCAGGTCTTTCTCTCTCTTAATGGGCTGACCCTTCACATAGAAGAGTCTGTATCCGTCTTTGTTCTCAATAATGTCCTTAAGGAAATGAAGCCTGGCCAGGGCCTCATCACACGTATCGCCCGCAAGTGAATAAAACGGTGTAGTGCCTAGCTCTGAGACGACCTCTTTAGCTTGATCCACAAAGATGGTAGCTGAGTCCTCGACGAAATCAGCGCTGAGACTAACTGCCTCATCTCCTCTATCTTCCTTGTACTTAATATAGTAATCGACGACTTCCGGATACTTCTCGATTACGGACTGTGCTACCCGCTGCTTTGCTTCACGGTCGGCGTCTTTGGCTAAGACATTGCTCAAGTAGTTATTAAGCTGCTCTCGCAACGCCTCATCTGGTATGACCGCCGGCAATGCCCTAATACCGTCAACAAAGTCTCTACGGCTAATCCATACTTCCTCCCGGGTCAGCATGTCAATCGGAGTCAGCAAGACGTAATCCCCCTTGACCCATGGAAGATCATATACATCTCTCTGCCACGCTTCTGTCTTGTAATTGAACCTGACTCTGTCAACAGTACAACGCCGGATGTGTTCTGAAGGTATATGGTCTCTAGCAAACGCTTGAGTGTACTCAAGCAAAAATTCCTTGATGAGATTAGTGGTGAAATCGCTTATATTGTCACGGCCAACCCCTGGTTTGATCAAGCAAACCTTTTCTAAGTGACTTCCACGAGTGATGCGCTGCTCACCCAGTGGAGATAGTATGGTAGCGAGTGCAGCATGTAGAGACCTTGCGAAATCAATCCCCAGGCCGCTACCAGCGTTACCTGATTCCGAAAAGCCCATCCAGTTCTGCTTGACTTCAGGAAAGCAGTACCATGTCCTAAGGAGGCCGTTGCTTACAGCCCCGCTGCTGGAGCGGTCGCGAAGGAAGCGAAGGTAGTCTAACATTCGTTCGTGTAGAGCTTGATACTTCTCCTTTGCACTGTGGAAGAGAAGAAACGGGTCAATAAACATGGGCAGGTCTGAAATTAATGAAACATCAAACGCCCCATACTCCTGCAACACATCTGGATCAACGCCGAAATAGTCGCTGAAGTGGACTTTCACTTTACGATTCTTCTGCACTTTGGTCACCTCCATAAGGGATTTTACAGCTCTCAGCCAATGTGAGTGAAGCACCAGAACACTAGGGTTTTACAGGTTTGCTCCGGTAACATGGGATTATTGCTTTTCCTAGACACTAGGCATCGATTTGAAACTTTTTTGGACAAGCCACATTTTCCAGCCTTGAGGGCCTTGATTTCTTCGCCTAGGGCCTGTATGAATTCTGCGAGGTGTTGTGATCCAGACGTAGGCTTACCTTTTGGATGTCAACTGACCTGTCCTAATACCGGCAATACAACTGGGTTAAGTCTAACGCGCTTCTCCATAACCCTGGTGCACCAACAGTGTAATGCCGTTCTAGCGACTAGTGCTTCTCCCATGGAAGTGGGCACTTTCACTAACTACTCCACCTGATGGAATGGCAACCCAACCGAGCACGCTTTAGCTTGCTAGCGGTGCACTAGATAGACTACCGCAAGAAATCACAGACGCCCTTCGGTCAATGCGGCGGAGGCTTTTCTCGCTTAACTTGAGCTCTTAGCGCAGTAGTTTATTGTAGCCCTAAAACCCTTCCTGGGCATAGTAAGCTTTCATCTCGTCCTCAATATCTTTCATAGCTTCCATGCCCGCTTGCACGCCAGTGAGAAACGACTCAAGTTCAGCCATTCTTGTTGCTAGGTTTCGCAAGTTAATCCATCTCTGCTTGCCATGCACTAAACTTAGATTCTTGGTGATTGGATACCTGAAAGCGAAAGAGCTCTTATCTTCCTCGGCAAACTGTAGTATATAATCCTCTGCTGCCAAGAGGGGGGTTGGATCTTCAGTGGGATAGTATCCCTCGATGATAGGCCTCACTTTTTTCCAGATAGACTTAAGATCGTGCGAAGCCTGCTTTATTGTCCTTGTCTTCTCCTCTGCCGTGCCCAAGTAAAGATGCTTTAGCGTAAGCTCAACATATTGCCTGTACAAGAAGCAGGCAGGGAAGACACACGTGTCCAGCACATCTATACGTTTTTTACGTAGAGCGTTATTGATGATGACATCAGCTGAACGTTTGTACCCCTCGATATAGCCGTAGAACTGTGATTCGGCAGAGCCCCAAGCAAAATGAGCAAAATCGTAATACTCACCGTTTTGCACAAATAGTTTCATACCTTTTTTAGGAAACGACATCCGACCACCTACTTTCTAGAAAACTATAAGACTAAGATTATTTCTAAAGGGTGTTACTACATTGTGGGAGTTTAGTTAATGAACCGGCTGTTCCATTTACTAGTGCCCTAGAGAAGCACGTACTTTTGTGAGATCAAGCTCAGGCTGAGGTCAAAGCATCAGTACAGTTCCACCAACTCAGCTTTTTGTTGTATAACATCGCACGCCATTGGCGGTGATTAAGAGCACGCAGCATTGCGACGGCAATACTAGGAATCGCAAGTCTTCTTGCCTAGCGCAAGCTCCCAGATCCCCCTAGGTGAATCTGCTTTAAGTCGTCCCTCCTTCACAAGAGCATGGCGTGCCCACTGGGCAGAGTTACGCCACCGGATCGATGCAGGGTCAGTGTTAAGCGGTTCGTAATCCACGTCTTTGAGAATACAGCTCATCCGCTCCTCCACTTTTTCTAGGACTTCTTTCATGGGAGCTGACCCGCCTAACATCTGTAAGACATGTAGTATAGGCTCGTAATAGGCATCTTGGGGTGTGCGAAGCCCTTTCTTGAGCTTGGAGTAACCTCGCGATTCGCCAGACAGCACTTTTTCAGGGTTACTCTTCGGGAACAATGTCTGACCCTCTTTCTGAGTCCTGACGATGGACTCTCTGTAGGCTGTGAGGGCTTCTGCCTGTTCTATAGATTCGCGGGCACCGACAAAGTCCTGCGCCTCAGCCTTTCGTGCGGCGTCCTTGGAGACCTCATCAATAACAATCTCCACCTCTTCCAGTAGCAGGTCAAGAGCCGCCCATACTCCTCGAGAATCAAGCTTCATACATTTAACCTCCTTTTAGATTACTTTCCTCTCTATGTGAACTGAGCACCAAGGGCGTGGTGCATGCTCCTGGTGCTCAGTCTGTTTATGCTTTATGGGTTAAGCTTGGGTCTCCGGGGGGTGGGTTGAGAATGGTTTTATAGGGTACACCGGTGTCAATGGACTCCTGAATTTGGTCGTATACTGAGAGGATAAGCTCTTTGGTTCGGTACGAGCCGTATTTAGCCTCGTCGTTGCGCCTTACAATGGGAAAGGTTTCCATGATGTAGTCGACGTCTCCCCGAGCTATCTTGTATAGGTGGAAGAAGGCTGCGTCTAGCTCAGCCATGATTAATAAGCGCCTTTCTTCATGCCAGTAAAATGGAGTACGGGCTCCAGAAGCAACATATCCAAGTTGGTGATCAAACGCTGTGCCTACCAACTCGCAGACCCTCTGTCTCAACCATGACTTAAGAGTTACTTCGCCCCAAGGTGAGCCTCCGGCTAACATACTGGGAGTAAGAACTGGAATCTGTCTCATGATGAAGAAGTTGAACGTTGTACCACCTAATTTCTGCCGTACAACATAGTCACAAACGAATGAGCTAAGGTTTGCGAGCAGTTGTGGCAGGACCTCAGCCTTATCTGGAAATATGAGTGGTATTTTGTTCCCTACAGCAGCAAAAGGAAACACACACGTTATTAGTGACCGCTCATCTGTCGCCCTGGCGATATCACGCCAACCAAGGAGTGGGATACGCTTCCATCCTAGTTTGACGCTCTCAAGAACTTGGTTGGCATCCACCCAATAGCGGGGTAATACACAGAACTTAGGATCTGCCTTCTCCTGTTCAGTGACGTCACGTGTCTCCCCGTCCTCGTAGGTAGCCCACCTGTGGTCATAATGGTGAAACATCTTAGCTTCATATAACGGCAAGTAGGCCGCAAGGCCTTTGCTGAATACGTTACCATCCAACTGCCACCCATCATCCTCGAGTTCCTGTCGTGTTTTGAATAGGTGAGAGTCACTAGTCATATTGAATAAACCCTGTTTAAATGAGATCCCCCATGGGTTCTCTACAGGTGGCCCTTCTTTTATCAACACAGGAACCCGTCTGTAAATTGACTTGGTGAGCTCAGCGTCACGCCGGCTTCGGAAGATCGGGCAAGTCTTTGTATTAGGGTTTAGCAAGGCAATTTCTTCGGCTGTAAGGGTAAAACGCTTCTCGTCATCCTCAAGGTCGCCTATGGTCTGGGCAAAGAAGACGAACTGGGCCCCTTGCTTTACCGGCCTGGCGTTTCCAGCGATAGTCAGCAGGCAGAACTTCATGCGGCTGTCTACTGCGGGGAAAAGCTTCTCGCGGTTCTCAAAATCGTATAGGCTGATCAGGGTACTGGTGTCCACCAAGTCGCCAAAGAAGAACTTTGTGGTATCGTCGGTGGCGATACCTGTTGGCACAATAAATCCTGTCCGGCTCATTACGCTGATTAGAGTCCGGTTTAGCTCTGAGAAAATGGCGTAAGTGTTGATACGCCCCCGTCCACATAACGGATAGCGACCTGACGACCTGACAAAATGACTTACACCGTCCGCTGCCCGAACTGCGTCACAGAACTCTGCGTACATTGCAGGATCTTCATCTGCTAAACCTGCGATCATAGACTTTCTTCGAGCGCCTGGGGCATCTGCTATGTCGGGCCTCCGCCCAGCAAACCACTCTTGCTCTTTTAGCTCTGTATGCTCCCACGGCGGGTTCCCGAGTACCACGTCAAAGCCGCCTATCCACCCTGTTTGTGGGTTGGTTGGGTGTTCGTCTTTAACTGGCACCCGGAAGACTCCGGGGAAAGACAGATGCCAATGCAGGAACTTGTATTGGGTGGCAAGCCGTTGCACCTCATCGCGTATTTCTTTTGATATCTTAAAAGGGCTTTCCTCAAGACGTCGGAAGGTTTCATTGGTAATGGCAAAGGGAGCTCCCTTGCTCTTCTTCCACACAAATGCCGCGCACCAAGCATCGGCCCAGAGCCTCCCGAACATGTAATCGTTAGACTTAACGTGTTTCTCGTATAGCTGGGCTTTCCTTTCGTGGGCCGCGAGGGTATCGTCGGGCAGGTCTTCTAATTGCAACATGGCAGTGGAGAAGTCACCAAGTCTGAGCCAGGGGGCATCCGTGGCAACATCAAAGAGTGAGATAACGTTTCTCTCTCGCTCCTGTTTGTTGCGCTTGCGGTACTCGGTGCAAAGCTTCTTATCGTCACCTTCAATGGCTGTAAAAGCCTCGTCGGGAATGCCTGTTCTGAGCAGGGCCGGTGTAGAACCGAGAAGACTGTTGCCACACTGGATGTGGTGATCCAGGAAACTGAGGGGCTTGCCTGGCTCGAGGGTCTCCATCCACAGGCTCACTTTGCATAGCTCTACGGCCATTTCGTTGATATCCACGCCGTAGATGCTCCGCCCTATGACATCGCGAAGGGCCGTACGGGTAGCGTCGGGAGAGGGTTCTTCGTCGCCAGTGCGAACATAAGCCAGCCGTTTGGCCATGCGGTGCGCGGCGGCAATGAGGAAGTGGCCGCTGCCACAGGCAGGGTCGCAGACTTTGAGGTTGAGGATGGACTTTTCGGGGTCATCCTTTTTAGTTGCCTCATCTAAAATGGGATCGAGCGCAGAATCAAGCAGGGAGTTAATGAGGCTCGTGGGCGTGTAGTAGCTACCTGTAGTTTTGCGCTCGTTGCCGCTATAGGTATCTAGTTTAAAGGTCTGGGATTCGAGGTTGATTTCAGGATGGAGCTCAAGTAAGGATTCGTAGATACTGCCTAACTCTTCTGCACCGAGGTTGCCGTAATCAACAATGCGCTTCACATTGCCATCTGTTACTTGAGATAGGCTCCGTATGGCATTGAGAAGGTCGAGGTTGGAAATCTGGCAGGCGATTAGGCTTAGAACTGCCTCCTTAGACCATAGGTAGCTACCTAGCCCGGGTAGGCCTAACTCACCGCAGCCTTGGTTAAGTTTATTCATGACGAGTACAAGCCCTTGATAAAGATCGGCATGGGCTGAGCCTTTGCGTTTGTCAGCGAGACGCCTTAATCTGCCTGCCGAGTAGTATTGGCTGTAACGTTGCTTGCTATCAACATCTGACAGAGGGTCAAAGAGCAGATCCCTATCCTCTGCCACGAAGAGAAACAAGAGTCGGTACACCATGCGCAGGAGTTGACGATAGTAGTCTTGTTTATCTAGCCCGCCGCTACGTAACTGATCGCGCAGGATAGTGTTAGCGCGGTGGCTAATGAACCCTGTGCCCAACGCGTTAATGGCCTCTTCAACACCGGTTCTTAGTTGATCTAGAGCCCTTGTGCCCTGGTCAGATGCTAGCTTGCTCCACTGCTCAAGCCAGCATTGCTCAGGTTTAGCGTGTTCAATACGAGATTGGTGACACAGCAGCCATAGGAGGATAAAGTCGGAGTAGACCTCGCCGTTCATCATGCTTTCAAGGTCAAACTCGACGTATGTCTGACGGGTAAGGCTCACGTTATCGCGAAGAATGCGGAGCTTGAGTCCGTTTGAGACAAAACCCCACAGCATATTATTGTTGCGATTAAGAAGGGTCTGGACCATACTATGCGGACTCATCCGAGCAGCGCCGGCGGTGCCCGCGGTCCGATTGTCAAGTGAAATACGAGCACCTACTAGATGAATGGGAGTGTTATTCCATAGATGGGATACAGGATAACTAGCTCCACCAATTTCAATACTGCGAGAAGCTACTAACCGCCCGTACCCAAGATCGGAGAAGAGGCGTAAAAGCCAGCGTTCGCGAGTTACCGATGTAGCTAAGTCAGTCGACGGTAGTTTATCTAGTGCACTTTGAAACGAGGCCCAGTGGGTTAAGGCCTTACTCCAGGCCTCGCTGATGGCCTCGTTAAGCTTACGTGTGCCCGAGATGTGGTAGTCCTCTGGTTTGAGGCCTTGTACATTACTACCTAGGGCAATCCGCTGTAGAAGCTCAGGGGAAAACATGGCCCCTTCAACGCGGATGGTCGTGAAGACATCCCTTTTCTTTAGTTGCATGTTTATCCCCCCTACTCTGGCATGTATACATAGACACCAAGGATGTCTACTGGCAGTTGGGCTTCTACCCGGTAAGAAATGTTCGTTTGCTGTGCGGCACTGCGCACACGCTTGTGCGCCTCTAACAGCTCCTGCGCCCTAGTCTCCGCAATGCTGTTAACACTCTCCTGGATATTAGATAGCCCCTCAATAATGCGGCTAAGAAAGTCACGCTGATCTTCTATGGGAGCGTTGACAGTAGGCTTAACCTGCAGAAGCGCTTCGGCAGCATCCTCGGAGAGCCACACAGCGTTAGCTGGTGAACCAGAGAATGCAAGCACCCGGCATTCTTCTGCCAATGTGGTGTTTTCTGTTCTGCCACGCTTAGTATGAATATGGTAGCGCAGACGGACAACCAGTGCAGTTGTCCGCTTTTGAATCTGATTGCTGCGGATTAAACCGCATCTTGATGCTTCTCCTTTAAGCAAGGGGTCAAGAGCAGTCGTAGCAACATATGAAGCCAAGCCTTCAACTAGAGGGTGCATACGCCCGAGATACATGGCCCCTGCACTTGCTGGCATGGAGAATGTAACAGAGAACTTTTCGGAAGCTTGGAGGGCATCTCTAAAGTCGCGCTTAGATTCAGAAAGGTCAACCTCGATAACTCCGGTCTCCTTAATCTTGGCTTTGTATAGCCGCAGAGCCTCAAGCGTGAACTGTCGTATGTCTACGCCAGAACCCACAGCCGCTTGCATAGCCTTGAGCTCTCGTGCAACTTCGTCAGGCTTAATACTCTCCTGAGCAAACACAGTGCGAGATCGCCTCTCTTTTGCAGATGCGGCATCCCACTGAACGTCTAACTCCTTCTGCAGCTCCGGCTCTAGAAAAGTGAGCTGCTGCACACCATTTGCTGAATTCTCCCGCAGCAAGAGGCCCTCAAAGATCGCCTCGGCAACAGTGTTTGGGTCAACTGGAACTGGAACCGAGATGCCGAGTGACTGACGAATCTGTCTATGCTTACGGATAAGGACATTAATCACTATACCATCGATCTGGTTGTCTACGCCGTAATATGTCAGTACTCGCGTCGTTGGCTTTGGTTGGCCAAAACGATCAACCCGACCCTCTCGTTGTTCGTGACGGGTAGGGTTCCAGCTGAGATCGTAGTGAAGAACGGCATTGAATTGCTCCTGCAAGTTGATGCCTTCGCTTAAACAGTCAGTGGCTACGAGCACCTTGGATGGAACATTGGCTAGCTGGGCGATACGCTCTTCGCGCTCGGCGGGAGGCAAATCACCCGTCACAGCTATAACCTCGGTCTTTCGGCCCAGGCGAGCGTGAAGCTCGGACTCTAGATATTTAGCGGTGGCAATAAATCGACAGAAGACAATGGGGCTGAACCCGTCATCCAAAAGCTTACGGATGAGTTCCACTGCCTTAACCAGTTTAGCGTCCTTTGCTCCTCTTAATCCGTCGGCTAGAGTGGCCATCTCCCTCAAGAGGCGTTTGTCCTTGCCGGAGAGAGCATACTCCTCTGCTTGGGCACCAGGTATGATGTCACTCATGTTTGTTAGCTCATCGGTGTCTTGGTCGAAGACGATCCGGCGTCCGATATCGTCCGCCTCGGGCCCTGTCTCGGTATCCGCGGCTTGGGCACGAGTAGTCAAAGTAGCTGCAGCCGCAGCTGGACTGCTGGCTAAAGCTCGTAGCAACGCTAGCGCAGACCACCAACGCACTCGCTGCCTATGGTTGCTTCCATCACTGCCGCGGACGGTCTCTCGGGCGTAGTTGAGTGCCTTTTCAAACAGTGCCTTATATTCCTGGTGTAGCTTGTAGGTTTCCTCACCATCTTCGCGTTCAGGAAACGGTGTGTCTTCCTGCATGTAGTGTCGGATATCTGCTCGGCGTCGTTGTACGAGATGTGCTGCTAAACGGCGTCGATGATGTTCATTAGCCTTACCCGCCAGGTCTTCGGGTAAGGTTTCAAAAGATTTATCTAGTAGACCAAGCAAGGAGCGGAAAGCTTCTTCCTTGCCACTATGGGGTGTTGCTGTAACAAGTATGATGTGTCTCTCTTTATCCTTAGCAAGACCTGATAGCAGGCTGTAGCGCTGATGACGATGCCCTTTCCCTTCGCCTGCAGCAGCGCAAGTATGCGCTTCATCTACAATGACCAGTTCTGGGCAAGAGCGAAGGAATTCTTCTCTACGCCTTTCTGCCTTTATGAAGTCGGTGGAGATTATCACAAAGGGGTAAACGTCAAAGAGTGACTGACCTATAGAGCAAGCCCGCTCTAGGCGGGCAGCTGTTCCTGGAATGACTACCTCGGCATCAATATGAAACTTATCGCGCAGTTCTCGTTGCCATTGTTCGGCAAGATGCGGAGGGCAGAGAACGGCTAGTCTAGTGACCTCGCCACGATCTAGGAGCTCGCGCGCGATGAGGCACGCCTCTACAGTCTTACCTATACCAACATCATCAGCGATGAGGATACGCACGGGATCAAGCTTGAGAGCAAGCAGCAAGGGTACTAATTGGTACGGGCGAGGCTCAACATTGATACGCCCAAATGAGCGGAATGGGCCTGCACTGGAACGAAAGCCGAGGCGAATTGCATCGCGAAGCAGGCGACTTGAGCGGTAGTCGCCAGGAGAATTAGGGTCTGGCGGTTGAAAACTAGCGGAGCGCACTGCCTCAAGAGCGAGGTGTACTCCTGTGATCTCGTCGTCTGTACCACCAAGGGGTCGAAGCACAAGAAAGTCATCCATGGACTCGGGTAGGACCACCCACTCTCGCCCACGAGATTGAACTAAAGAGCCTACTGCATATTTCATCGGAGACCTCCAAAAATGTGCGGATACTTGGTGAGGACGGCTAACCATTTATCTTTATAGTCAAACCGAATGACACGGTAACCTAAATCTTCAAGGCATTCTTCTTGCTGCCTGTCCCTAGCACTCCTATCTGGATACTCGTGCATGGGACCGTCGACATAGATGACTGTTTTCTGTTCAGCATACATAAAGTCCGGACGTGTACTGCACTCCGCTACTAGCTGCTGAGCGGCAGACGGAAGACGTAAGTTATGCGTTTCGAGAAAATCTAGCCACGCCTTCTCCAGCTCAGACCCGCACTGTTGTTTAAGGTGAGATAAATAGTTGGATCGTGGTGACTCAGTGGGTGAAGTCTGCACTATCGAAGACTTAAGTTTCATCAGGAAGTCCTTGATATATTGACGGTCAAGTCTTGTATGATCGGGCTGATTAGCATAATTCATAAGACAGTCGTAGCAAGCTGCTTCACAATCCTCTTTAGATCTCGGAGCCCGACGAAGGTCGGCGCCGGTATCTGGATCAAAGTGGCATATATTGAGTGCCTCTCTAGCTACTTCGCCCAGGGCATTGGGATCATCAACCAGTCTGCGTAGTACCCCTGCCCCACCCTCTGCGGCCTCATAAAAGAGAATCATTCGCCTATTATTTCTGTCAGGGAGGGGTTCAGCTGCGAGTTCGCTATCCTCTAGTTGATAGTGGACTTGAATAGCCTGCTTGAGAACGGATTGTAAGGATGCCATCTTTTTTAAAACAGCGTCCGGAGTATCATTAGTAAAGGTCGGTTCAAAGATGAGGCAGTTTCGCCTATCCTCTACGTAAGGAGTGACCCTTTTCACACGCGGAGAAGTGGGGTCTTCCACGTCATCCGGGTCTGTTTGCCCATCCAGCTGGTTCTCTGCCACCCAGCGGCCCTTATCTAAATCAAGAGGAAATCCATGCACGTGCCTCTCTTTGCGACGATTTAAGCCTAGGTTTATTCTCCAGATGGTTGCGGTACCGCCAAAGGTAAGCTTCGCTACTTCAATACCATCTAAGGACGCTATAGCCCTTCGGCAGTTCTTCTTTCCATCGGTCTCTTTGAAACGCACTCCGGTTTTGAGCTCAAAGCCCATCCGTAGACGTTCTTCCTCGTCGGAGTTAATTCTCTCGCGACGACGGGTTGATACATTCTGAAGCCTAAACATGTCTCTAAGTGCTGGCTCCAACAAAACGCCACAAGACTCACACACATCTTTGTCTTGGCCTTCGTGGAAGTACCCACACTGTTTACATATCTTAGCTTGACCTGTGGTGGGGTCTGTCTCACTAACAGGCATTATTACCTTGTCAATCATGTACCGAGAACCCTCATGATAGATGATGCTTCGAGGTCCAAATTCGGATATAGCAAGGAATCGAGGACGAGATAAGAACTCATCTCTGCCAGTTCCTAACCTGCGACCAGGAATGTAGGCCGATAACGGGAGACGAGGGAAGTTGTATCCGGGGAGAAAACCCTCGCTCGCGAAGTACCTGTAGCTGTAGAAGTCTGATTGCATTATGACTTCTGAGCCGCTAAGGAGCTCTATTTGAGATTCAGCTTCCCTACGCAAAGATTTAGCTTTATCCCTGTCCCTCTGGGGGCGAGACACATCGCTGATTATCCGATGTTGGACTTCGCGCTGGGTGAGGGCAGATAGATAAAGCCCACGCCAGCGCTCACAAGCAGCCTCAAACGAAAGCATGACCTGGTTAAGAACATCTTTTTCTGCCCAGCCGTGTTTGTACCACTCTGCATTCATTAGATCGGACTCGAGTGTTAGCAAGATACTCTCGGCCCTATCTAACGCTCTGCTTCGAGCTTTGTGGCAATCCAAGGCCATTTTTACTTCTGGCTTGAGGGCAAGAGTCGGATGATCCGTAGACAAATCCAAGATTTCTTTCAAAGAACTTCTCAGGTCTTGTCCTGTCTCAGCCAGCCAAATGGAGTGAACATGGGACCTGATTAGGTCCTCATTGGCTAGGTCAATGCGAGGGGGCGTGACTTCGCCTGTGACCATAAGCTGGGGTCGCTTAAAGAAGTACTGGTCATGAGGGCTACCAGCACTACAATATGTGAATACCAAGGCTGGTTGGCCGCTACGGCCAGCACGACCACTACGCTGAGCGTAATTAGCTGGTGTTGGCGGTACGTTACGCATGTTCACCACATTTAGCTGGGATATATCAATACCTAGTTCCATTGTAGGAGAGCAATAGAGTATGGGCAAAGCTCCTTCGCGGAACCTATCTTCACGCTCCACCCGATCTGCATACGGAACTTGAGCTGTATGTTCCCGTGCTTGTAGACCTAACAAGCCCCGTGCAACCGTACGATAAAACTCCACGAAAAACGGGTTCGCTGACCCAGTCTTCGATGGTTTGGGAACACGTATGGGGTCTCGGAAAGGTTTAGTGCCGTCCCCAGCCTTCCAAACCATTGTTGCGGCGTTCAGTTGGTAACCAGGTGTGCCATCCTGCGCCATGTCCACCTGCTCAATAATACCTGCTTCGCATAACACAGCCAGCAGGTCTTTGATCATTTGGGCTGTGGCAGTAGTGTCAGGCTGTTTATCGAGCATTAGAACATCCTTGCGCCTGATATACTGGCCAAAACCACCTCGAGGAGACAAGTACACATTACTGCGTTTATCTTCTTGTCGTCCATGGGGATAAGCCTTCCCAGCAAAGGTTAGGCGTTCATCCTCATCAATGGACCATGGTTCAATTAAGTGCTGACTACTTAGTTGCTGTAGTTTCTCTTGATAGTCGGCATCAAGATAATCAACTCTAATGGCTAATTCGCGTCTAAGATAATCGAGCAGGACCTGGCATAGGTGCCTACGGACTTCCGGTGCTGCGTTGACCAATATCTCATGTCTACCCTGCCAGCGATTGCTATCCTGACAGGTTTCGTCTAGAGCATGGTAGTAAATCTCAAGCAGGCCGCATTGTTCGAGATTTGGTGAGGTGACGCGCCAGCCTCTCTTGAGGTCGAGATATAACCTGTAACCTAGCACCTGCTTCAGGGCCTTATTGGTCTGCTTGGTAAAGAAGTCGGCCTGCTGCGGATTCTTGCCATACATTTCGAGGGGCAGGTTTAGTGCCTGAAATACAGCATTTGTTAGTTCCTCGTGTTCAATGCCCTCATCACCGGCTTTTAGAGCTGCAGTATAAAGCGCTGAACGAAGCCACCCTATTTCTAGGAAGTCGTTCAAGTGACCGGCCTGTAAGGACGCGTCTTGCCGGTTATCGGTAAAACTGAGGAGCTTTCTAGCTTTCTCTTCTAATTCTTTTCGTTGTCGCAGAGACCGAATAACAGCCAGGCTAAGAATAGTAGTTGCCGTACTTCTCCCTTCAGAGCCCAGAGTGCCAAGCTTGGCGAAGTCTGAGCGCTGACGGTTATTATACTCCACGCCGCAATGCGGGCAACATGAGAAGGGGCTCTCCAAGAAACCAAACCGGAGCCCACCCGTAGAGAATTCCCCGGAGGGAGTTACAAACTTATAGCTGATCGAGGGGTCCACCGATTCAGGATCTTCTGGAAACCAGAGATAGCCAGGCTTACAGACCCCCTTCTCCTCTAAGTCGTTATCGATGTCGCGGGCAACCAGGCTTTGTTTGTTTGTTTCTTTGTCAGTCATGATGTGAACACTATAGAATTCCTGCCCGCATTCACGACAGAAAACTAGCGGAACCAAAATATGCGACCTGTCGCTAGGTTTAAACTGCTGTCCATGCACTGTGACATAACGATCATCAAGAGGTTCTAGGGTAGCATAGACAGTATCGCCTCTACTAAAGAACTGGTGCAACCGGAATGCAAACAGCGGAAAATCAGACACAGGATCGCGATGATGATACCCAGCCAGTAGTACTTGCTTTATGGTCGAAGCGCAAAGCTCGGGGGCGCGACCGGTTAACTCAGCAAGTGCTTCAGCTGCTCCATCTTTCCCGTGCAGGCGACAGGGGATTGCCCGCTTGAGTCTGTTAGAGACATTGTCCATCAGCACGCCAAAATGACTCTCTACCCACATGGACAGAGGGTCGTTTAGGAACTCATCTCTACTCTGCAGTAAAGCAAGGTCGCTATCAGTGTTATCCAAGCGAGCGGTTAGTCTGCTGAGATAGTCGGCGCTCGTGATATCTGGGTTAGGGGTGGCGCGGCGAAGTGTTTCACCAATTACTCTCTCTGGTTTAACTGTGGCACCAAAAATTTGCGAAGCCACGCGGGCTACTTCCTGCCGTTGCTCCTCAAACGTGCCTGGTCCAGCCAAAGTCGCTGAAGTACCTACGCACTGTAAACCATGTCCCCCGCCACAGTAGTTCCTAACCCTGCGCACCAACATGGCAACATCAGCGCCTTGTCGGCCGCGATATGTATGCAGCTCATCAAGTACTAGGAACTTCAAACCTTGCGCTGCATTTACTAAGGCTTTCTCATAGGGCCGAGTAAGGATAAGCTCTAACATTACATAGTTAGTAAGCAGTATGTCTGGTGGGTTACTGCGGATATGCTGTCGCACGGCTTCGCTCTCTTGACCAGTGTATTTCGCAAAGGTGACAGGCCCAACACCGTTAGGGAAGCCGTAGTTTAGGAATTTCTCTAGTTCACCTTCCTGGCTGTTGGCTAGTGCGTTCATAGGATAGACAACAATAGCTTTGATTCCTTTACCAGAGCCCGCATTTAGGACGTGATTAACTATAGGGACAATGTAAGCCAGGCTCTTACCAGAACCTGTACCCGTGGTGAGGACGTAGTTGTCCCCTGCTTCAGCTGCATGAATGGCATCAACTTGGTGCTTGTGCAAGCGCATGGGTTTGCCTGGGCTCTTGGCATCAGACTTTATGCTAAATACCTTAGCGCAGGTCTGATTTAATACACCCGTCTGAACGAGTGTATCTACCGTCTCCCCCGGCTCAAAAGAAGGATTCAATTGGATTAGCGGCTCAGGCCATAGTAGCCCATTGCGCAACTCAGTGTCGACTGTTTGGCGAATACGGTCATCCTTGATGCGGATAAAGCTCTGTATGTACGCAGAGTAGTCATCAACAAGTTGTTGATTGAGTTTGAAGACGTCCATTCCATTACCCCCTAATGTGAGAGTGTCTACAGGCTTATTCGCCAATGGAATGGCTATTCCCTGCAAACGTTGTCAGTATATGTCACAGACGAAAAGGCACCCCCATTAGAGGATGCTACTGTGTATCTGACACAATTGGGCAGTCTTTGACAGGCGATGTGATTAGCGTGACATGTCGTGTGGACTGCCATTCTTAGTGACTTTAGATATATTCTACATAGAGGAGCGGCAGACAACGCGAATTATGTTCCTGGTACTTCGATCGTGGTCTGCCCTACAACAACCACGTCCTCCGGACTAAGTCTTCTCGTGGGTTCTTTTAGAGCATCTCTGAACGTGACCAGACGTTGCCGCTGTTCAAATAGAACGTCTAGGCTCTTAATTCTCTCATCGGATACGATGTTGCAGGTGAGGGTAGAAAAAGGCATGCTTTGGGGAATCATCGGAATACATCAAAAGACGGAATATGCCCTATCCTGCACGGGAGTAAAAAGCATAATCATCGTAGCATGCGCCAGCACGACCTGCAAGGTTTCTGAGGCCTATCAACTGGCTCACTTGCACCGTGAAGGCGGCTCATTTTATCCGTGACACTGGCTCACACTCGACCGGAACGATGGCTCTCAAAAGCCGCAGTATGCACCTACATCTTGTCGGCAACAGTTTTCACTCGCAGAGATGTGAGCAAGCTGCCCTAAATGACTGCCGGCAGCCCACAGCAGCCAGCCTTCATCAGGTCTTCGTTCTTAATCGTGTTCATCGTGTTAATCTGTGGCTCGTTTAAGTCTCATGGGTCGTTTAAGTCTCATGGGTCGTTCCCGTTTTTGCATCGAAAGGGGCTGTCGCATTAACAGCCCAAAATAAAAACACAAAAGACGGCGACTGGTGACAGAAGCCGTCTTTTGATGTAAAATATGTTTGTGAAAACAAATATCTTACACCAGAAGTATACATCATCC
>Ga0207951_100164_pt1 | contig 42204 bp, 36 predicted proteins | sample Subbio12Aug_8Bad_FD_184830 | JGI IMG/M metagenome (GOLD analysis project Ga0207951, IMG submission 184830) | Serpentinite rock and fluid subsurface biosphere microbial communities from McLaughlin Reserve, California, USA - CR12Aug_8Bad (SPAdes) | ecosystem: Environmental > Terrestrial > Deep... | reverse complement strand
GCCCCGGCCGCCGCGCCGCAAGCCCCCGGGACGGGCACGCCCCCGGGGCAGGCACTGAGAGCGGAAACAAGAAGGACTGACTGCCATGAATCACATTGCGCCCGGTTCAGGCGCCGGAACGCCGGCCCATGGCGGCGATTTCGACGCCATCGTCGTCGGCGCCGGCTTCTCGGGGATGTATCTGCTGCACCGCCTGCGCGACCATCTCGGGCTGTCGGTGCGCGTGCTGGAGGCCGCGGACGGCGTCGGCGGCACCTGGCACTGGAACCGCTACCCCGGCGCGCGCTGCGATTCCGAGAGCCATTCCTACTGCTACTACTTCTCGAAGGATCTGCTCGAGGAATGGGAGTGGTCGGAACGCTATCCCACCCAGCCCGAGATCCTGCGCTACCTCAACCACGTCGCCGACCGTTTCGACCTGCGGCGCGACATCGCGCTCAACACCCGCGTCGGCTCGGCCCGCTTCGACGAGGCGGCGAACCTGTGGCAGGTGACGACCGCCGAGGGCCGGACGCTCAGCGCGCCCTTCCTCGTCACCGCCGTCGGCTGCCTGTCCGCCGCCAATGTGCCGAAGATCCCGGGCCTCGAGGATTTCGCCGGCCAATGGTACCACACCGGCGAATGGCCGCAGGAAGGCGTGGACTTCACCGGCAAGCGCGTGGGCCAGATCGGCACCGGCTCCACCGGCATCCAGGCGGTGCCCGTGATCGCCGAGACGGCGGGGCATCTGTGGGTGTTCCAGCGCACCGCCAACTACAGCGTGCCCGCCCACAACGCCCCGCTGTCGCCCGAGACCAAGCGCTGGATCCGCGAGCACCGCGACGAGATCCATCGCGTGATGACCAGCAACACCAACGGTCATCCCTTCAACATCGAGGACCGCTCGGCGCTCGAGGTGAGCGAGGAGGAGCGCCAGCGCCTCTATGAGCAGGCCTGGGCCAAGGGCGGGCTGCAGTTCCGCGCCACCTTCCGCGACCTGCTGACGGACAAGGCGGCGAACGACACCGCCTCGGAGTTCCTGCGCGCCAAGATCCGCTCGATCGTGAAGGACCCGAGGACGGCGGCCATTCTGTCGAACATCGACCACCCCTATGCGACCAAGCGCCCGCCGATCGACAGCGGCTACTTCGAGGCCTTCAACCGCGACAACGTCACCCTGGTCGATCTGCGCGCCGCGCCGATCGAACGCATCACGCCGCGCGGCATCAAGACGAAGGATGCCGAATATCCGCTCGACATCATCGTCTTCGCCACCGGCTTCGACGCGCTGACCGGGCCGCTGCTGCGGATCGACATCCGCGGCCGCGACGGCCGGTCCCTGCGCGATGCCTGGAAGGCCGGGCCGGTCAACTATCTCGGCCTGCAGGTGCCGGGCTTCCCCAACATGTTCACCATGACCGGGCCGGGCAGCCCCTCGGTGCTGTGCAACATGCCGGTGGCGATCGAGCAGCACGCCAACTGGATCGCCGATTGCATCGCGGGGATGCGCGCGAAGGGGCTGAGGCGGATCGAGGCGCGGCCCGAGGCGGCGGAGAGATGGGTGCGCGACGTGAACGCCGCGGCCGAATCGACGCTGCTCCCCGAGGCCGGCAGTTCCTGGTATCTCGGCGCCAACGTGCCGGGCAAGCCGCGCGTCTTCATGCCCTATGCGGGCGGCATGGCGCATTACCGCGCGATCTGCGACGAGGTCGCGCGCAAGGACTACGAGGGCTTCGCCCTCTCCGCTTGATGGCCGGCCGGGCGGCGGGCGCGTGCTGCCCGCCGCCCGCGCCCGCGCGTCAGGTCGGCTCCATCCCGGCCTTGGCCATCAGTTCCCGGTTCACCGCCAGTTCGCGGCGGATTCGCTCGATCAGCGGCGCCTCGCCGATCTCGGGCGGCGCCATACCCTGGGTGGCCATGAAGGCCCGCACCGCCGGATCGGCGAAATGCTCCGTCAGGGCGCCGCGGATGCGCTCGATGATCGGCGCCGGGGTGCGCGCCGGGGCCTCCACCGAATACCAGGTGGTCGAGATGAAGCCGGGGAAGCCCTTCTCGATGAAGGTCGGCACATCGGGCAGTTGCGTGGCCCGCGACGCTGTGGGCACCGCCAGGGGGCGCAGCCGCCCGGCCTCGAGATGTCCCTTGCAGGCGCTGAGCAGGGCGAACATGCAGTCGGTGCGCCCGGCGATGGTGTCGGTCATCGCCGGCGGCGAGCCCGCATAGGGAACGTGCAGCATCTCGATGCCGGCGCGGTTGTTGAGGTCGAGCATCGCCATGTGCGCCGTGGTGCCGACGCCCCAGGTGGCATAGGAGATCGCCTCGGGCCGCGCGCGCGCCGCCGCCAGCAATTCCTCAAGGCTGTTCCAGCGCGGATTGGCAACCAGCAGATAGAGGCTGTCGCAGACCTGGGTGATGTGCGTGAAGTCGGTGATCGGGTCGTAGCCCGGGTTGCGCAGCGCCAGCGGCGTCAGCGTGAAGGTCGAGATGGTGCCGAGCAGCAGCGTCAGCCCGTCCGGCCGCGCCCGGGCGACATGGCGCGCCCCGATCGAGGTCGAGGCGCCGGGCTTGTGGTCCATGATGAAACTGCCGCCCAGGCGCGATTGCAGCCCGTCGGTCACGATGCGCCCGATCACGTCGGAGGCGCCACCCGCCGCATAGGGCACCACCAGCGCGACCGACTGCCCCGCTGGATAGGGCGCCTGCGCCCGGGCAGCCGGGGCGGCAAGGCTTGCCGCCCCGGCTGCCGCCAGCGCGCCGCGGCGCGTGATGTTCATCTGTCGCATGGTCATCCTCTCCCTTCCTCAGGCGGTCGCTCGGGGCCCCGGCGGCCCGCTCAGCGGTGCCCCCGCGGCTCATGACGGCTCGACACCCGAGCGGGCCATCAGCTCCCGGTGCAGGGCCAGTTCGCGCCGGATGCGGGCCAGCAGCGGCCCCTCGCCGATCTCCGGCGGCAGCATCCCCTGGGTCGCCATGAAGGCCTGCACCGCGGGATCGGCGAAGTGCTCGGCGAGCGCGTCGCGGATGCGCGCCGCGATCGGCGCCGGCATGCCCGGCGGCCCCTGCACCGAATACCAGACCGTCGAGACGAAATCCGGAAAGCCCTTCTCGATGAAGGTCGGCACGTCGGGCAGCTGCGGCGGCCGCGTCGCGGTGGGCACGGCAAGGCCGCGCAGCCGCCCGGCCTCCATGTGCCCCTTGCAGGCGGCCAGCAGCGCCGGCAGGCAGTCGGTGCGCCCGGCGATGGTGTCGGTGATCGCCGGCGGCGAGCCGGCATAGGGGACGTGCAGCATCCGCACGCCCGCGCGCCGGCACAGATCCTCCATCCACAGATGCGACGTGGTGCCGACCCCCCAGGTCGCGTAGGAGATCGATTCCGGCCGCGCCCGCGCCGCGTCGAGCAGCGCCTCGAGGCTCGGCCAGCGCGGATTGGCCGCGAGCAGGAACAGGCTCTCGCAGGCCTGGGTGATGTGGGTGAAGTCGTTGATCGGGTCATAGCCCGGGTTCCGCATCGTCAGCGGCGTCAGCGTGAAGGTCGAGACGCTGCCGAGGAACAGCGTGGTGCCGTCCGGCCGGGCGCGCGCGACATGGCGCGCGGCGATCGAGGTCGAGCCGCCGGGCCTGTGCTCGAGGAAGAAGGTGCCGCCGAGGCGCGTCTGCAGCCCCTGGGTGACGATCCGCCCGATGACGTCCGAGGCGCCGCCCGGCGCCAGCGCCACCACCAGGGCGACGGACTGGCCGGCGGGGTAGGGCGCCTGCGCGCGCACCGACGGGGCGGCGAGGCTCGCGCCGGTGGCGAGAACCGCGCGGCGGCGGGTGAGGGTCCCAATTGCCATGAACGCTTCCTCCCTTGCTTGCGGCGCGAGAGCGCCAAACCCCGTGACGCCGGCGCGGGACGGACAGCGCCATCCCCCCCCGCGCCGCCGGCCTCAGCCCTGGCGGGCGGCGATGCGGGCGAGGATCGGCCGCCAGCGCTCCGCCTCGACCTGCATGAACGCGCTGAATTCGGCCGGCGTGCTGCCGGCGAGGAACTGCGCCTCGTCGGTCAGGCGCCGCTCGATCCTCTGGTCCCGCAGCGCCTCCACCGTGGCGCCGTGCAGGCGCTCGATGACCGGCTGCGGCGTGCGCGCCGGCGCCACCAGGCCGAACCAGCTCTGCGCCACCAGGCCCGCCGTCACCTCGCCGAAGGTCGGGATTTCCGGCGTCGTGGGCACCCGCCGCTCGCTGGTCCAGCCGAGCAGCCGCCCCTGCCGGTTGCGATAGACCGGCAGCGCGGTGCTGCCGGCGACCACCATCAGGTCGAGGTTGCGCGCGAGGAAGTCGTTGAGCTGCCCGGCATCGCCGCGATAGGTCACGTCCTGCATCTGCAGGCCGAGCCGTTCGAGCACCATCAGCATCGCCATGTTGGTCAGCGTGGTCGGGCCGTTGGTGCCATAGGTGATCTGCCCCGGCCGCGCCCGCGCCGCCGCCACCATGGCGGCGATGTCGGCCGGCCCGTCATTCTGGGCGATGATCGCGAAGGGGAAGGTCGAGATGAGCGAGATCGGCGCGAAATCCGCCACCGCATAGGGCAGGTTCGGCGTGATCGCGGGATTGATGGTCAGCGTGGTGCCGGCACCCATCAGCAGCGTCTGGCCGTCCGGCCTGGCGCGGGCGACCGATTCGGCGCCGATCACGGTATTGCCGCCTGGACGGTTCTCGACCAGCACGGTCTGGCCGAGCAACTGGCCCATGCGCTCGGCCAGCAGCCTCGTGACGACATCGGTGCTGCCGCCGGCGGCGAAGGGCACGACGATGGTGACCGGCCGCGGCGCGCCGCCCTGCTGGGCCAGCGCCGGGCGGCACAGGCCCGGGCTCGCTGCCAGGCCGCCCATGCCGGTGGCAAGCCGTCGGCGCGTAAGGGAAATTGAATCCATTTGCCTTCTCCCCATCCCTTAGTTCTTCGTTTCTTCGGCGCGGGTCCGGCCGTGCCGCCATCGGCCGGCCCCGCGTACCAACATCGCGCGCCCGGCGGTCGACGGCCAGCGCGCAGCAAGCTAGGCGCCGGCCGGGGCCGCGAGCTCCAGCCGCGCGAGCAACTGCCGCGGCCGCACCTGCTCGCCCTCCGCAACGCGCAACTCCACGACCTTGCCGGCCGCCGCGGCGGTTATCGCGAGATGCATCTTCATCGCCTCAAGCACCAGCAGCGGCGCGCCCTTGTCCACCTGCTCGCCCGCTGTGACCTTCACGGCGACGACGCGCCCGCTCATCGGCGCGAGCACCTCGCCGCCCGCCGCCCCGTCCTGGAGGCGCGCATCGGAGAGCGGCGCCGGCTCGAAGCGCAGCACCCGGCCGCCGAGGTCGAGCAGCAGCGCCTCGCCGTCGAAGGCATGGCGGGCCGTCGCCTGCAGGGGGCCGAGGCGGAAGCGCAGCCGGTCGCCCTCGCGCGCCAGCAGCGCCACCGCCAGTGCCGGCGCGTCATCGGCCGGCGGGGTGGCACCATCGCCCAGGCTGACCGCGAGATGGCCCTCGGCGCGCGCGATGCGGGCATGGCGCAGCGTCTCGCCATGCCGCAGCCGCAGCGGGCGGCGCATCCGCCCGGCGCTCCACCAGCCCTGTCCGGCGCCCTCGCGCTCTTCCAGCAGCACCGCCGCCAGCGCCCAGGCCGCGTCGTCCGGGGCAGCCGCCGGCGGCATGGCGAGGCGATGGTCCACCCAGTCGGTGGTCGCCCCCCCGGCGAAGACCGGGTCGCGCAGGATGCTGAGCAGGAAGTCGCGGTTGGTGATCGGCCCCAGTAGCGCCAGTTCCTCGAGCGCGCGCACCAGCCGCCGCCGCGCCTCCTCCCGGTCGCGGCCATGGGCGATGATCTTGGCGAGCATCGGGTCGTAGAAGGCTGTCACCTCCTGCCCGGGCAGGATACCGGCATCCACGCGCAGCCCCGGCCCCGCGGGCGGATCGAAGACCAGCACCCGGCCGGTCTGCGGCAGGAAGCCCTGGCGCGGATCCTCGGCATAGAGCCGCGCCTCGATGGCGTGGCCGCGCAGCGCCACCTCCTGCTGCCCGAGCGGTAGCGGCGCGCCGGCGGCGACCTCGATCTGCAGCGCCACGAGGTCGAGGCCGGTGACGCATTCGGTGACCGGGTGCTCGACCTGCAGCCGCGTGTTCATCTCGAGGAACCAGAAGGCGCCCTCGGCGTCGAGCAGGAACTCCACCGTGCCGGCCCCGACATAGCCCACCGCGCGGGCGAGGCGCACCGCCGCCTCGCCCATCGCCGCGCGCAGCGCCGGGTCCACCGCCGGGGAGGGCGCCTCCTCGATGATCTTCTGGTGGCGCCGCTGCACCGAGCAGTCGCGCTCGCCCAGATGCAGGCAGTTGCCGTGGGTGTCGGCGAAGACCTGCACCTCGACATGGCGGCCCGAGAGCACGGCGCGCTCGAGGATCAGCTCGCCGTCGCCGAAGGCGGATTGCGCCTCGGCCGCGGCGAGGGTGAGGGCGGGGGCGAGGTCGGCCTCGCGCTCGACGAAGCGCAGCCCGCGCCCGCCGCCGCCCGCCGCCGCCTTGACCATCAGCGGCAGGCCGAGGCCGCGCGCGACCGCGAGGATGCCTGCCTGGTCGAGGCCGCGGCATTCGAGCCCGGGCAGGCAGGGCACGCCCGCCGCCGCCGCCCGTTCCTTGGCCTCGCGCTTGTTGCCCATGGCCTGGATCGCGGCCGGCGGCGGGCCGATGAAGGTCAGCCCTGCGGCGATGCAGGCGGCGGCGAATTCCGCGTTCTCGGCCAGGAAGCCGTAGCCCGGATGCAGCGCGTCGGCGCCGGTCAGCGCCGCCGCGTCGAGCAGCCGCGGCACCGAGAGGTAGGATTCGCCCACCGGGGCCGGGCCGATCTCCACCGCCTCGTCGGCCAGGGCGACATGCGGCGCGCCGGCATCGGCGGCGCTGTGCACCGCCACCGTGCGATAGCCCAGCGCGCGCGCGCTGCGGATGATGCGCGCGGCGATCTCGCCGCGATTGGCCACCAGGATCTTGGAGAAACCCGCCACCGGCGCCCCCTATGCCTCGCCGGCCCAGGCCGGGCGGCGTTTTTCCAGGAAGGACCTTGTGCCCTCGATGCCTTCCTCGGTGGTGACGCAATCGGCGAAGACCTCGGCGGCGAATTCGATCATCGCCGCGTCGTCGAGCAGCGATGCGGCGTTGAGCACCCGCTTGGTGCCCGCCAGCGCGCCCGGCCCGCAGCGCCGCACGGCGCGCTCGATCTCGGCGAGGCGCGCCTCGATCGCCGCATCGTCCTCGCACAGGTGATGCGCGAGGCCGAGTGCCGCCGCCTCCCGCCCGTCGATCCGCGCGGCGGTCAGCGCAAGCCGGCGCGCCTGCGACAGGCCAAGCCGCCGCACCACATAGGGGGCGATCTGCGCCGGGGCGACGCCGATGCTCGCCTCCGGCATGGCGAATTGCGCGTCGGGCCGGGTGAGGGTGATGTCGGCCGCACAGGCGAGGCCGAAGCCCCCGCCCATCGCCGCCCCCTCGACCACCGCGACGACCACCTGCGGCGCGTGGTTGACGGCGCGGAACAGCTCCCCGCCCAGGCGGTTGCGCTCGCGCGCCGCGACGCGTGGATCCGCGTTCGGGTCGTGCAGGCTCTGGTCGCGCTCGCGCATGTCGCCGCCCGAACAGAACCAGCCGCCGGCGCCGCGCAGCACCACCAGCCGGACCGAGCGGTCATCGACCAGCGCCGCGAACAGCGCGCGCATCTCCCGGTTCAACGCGACGCTCATGGCGTTGCGGCGTTCCGGCCGGATGAACAGCACGTCGAGCCGCATGCCGCGGCGGGCAAGCGCCAGCGCCTCATGCTGGCTGGTGGTGATTTCCATCTTCCTGCTCCCCGCCGTCACATGCGCGCCGCGCCGAAGGTGATCGGGCTCAGCGGCCGCAGCGCGCCCTCGCGGCAGATCGACAGGCAGAGCCCGAGCACCCGGCGCGTGTCGCGCGGATCGATGATGCCGTCGTCCCACAGCCGCGCCGTGGCGTAGAGCGCGGTGGAGACGCGGTCGTATTTCTCGATTATCTCGCGGCGCAGGGTGGCGATCCGCTCCTCCTCCACCGGCTTGCCGGCGCGCTGCAGCTTCGCCTCGGTCACGGTGCACAGCACGCCGGCCGCCTGCTCGCCGCCCATCACCGCGATGCGCGAATTGGGCCAGGAGAACAGGAAGCGCGGGTCGAAGCTGCGCCCGCACATGCCGTAATTGCCGGCGCCGAAGCTGCCGCCGACGATGACGGTGATCTGCGGCACGGTGGCGTTGGTGACCGCCTGGATCATCTTCGAGCCGTGCTTGACGATGCCCTCGGTCTCGGCCTCGCGCCCCACCATGTAGCCGGTGGTGTTCTGCAGGTAGATGATCGGGATGCCGGACTGGCAGCACAGCTGGACGAATTGCGCCGCCTTGACCGCGCCGCGCTGCGTGATCGGCCCGTTGTTGCCGATCAGCCCGCAGGGGTGGCCCTCGATCCGGCCGCGGCCGCAGATGGTGTAGGGGTCGAAGGCGGCCTTGAACTCCAGGTAGTCGGAATCGTCGAGGATGCGCGCGAGGATCTCGCGCATGTCGTAGGGCGTCTGGTGGTGGGGCGGCACCAGGCCGAGCAGCTCCTCGGCCGCGTGGCGCGGCGGGCGGGCCGGCGGCACCGCGAGCGCCGGCCGGCGGTCGTTCCAGTACAGCTTCTCCACCACCTCGCGCGCCAGGGCGATCGCGTCGGCGTCGTCCTCCGCGAGGTATTCGGTGGTGCCCGGCCCGGTCGCGTGCATGTCGGCGCCGCCGAGTTCCTCGTCGTCGGCGATCTCGCCGGTGGCGGCGCGCAGCAGCGGCGGGCCGGCGAGGAAGACGCGGGCGCGCCGCCGCACCATGATGACATGGTCCGACATGCCCGGCACATAGGCGCCGCCCGCGGTCGAGCTGCCATGCACCACCGTCACCTGCGGGATGCCGGCCGCCGAGAGCCGCGCCTGGTTGAAGAACTTGCGCCCGCCGCGGACGAAGGTCTCCTCCTGGCGGAACAGGTTGCCGCCGCCGCTCTCGACCAGCTGGATCAGCGGCAGCTTCTCGCGCAGGGCGATGTCCTGCGCGCGCAGCGCCTTCTCGGTGCCCATCGGCACCGTGGTGCCGCCCTTGATGGCGCTGTCATTGGCGATGACCATCACGCGCGTGCCCGCGACCTGGCCGATGCCCACGATCAGCCCGCCGCCGAGCACCTCCTCCACCCCGTCATCGTCATGCATGCCGAGCCCGGCAAGGGAGGAGAGGGCGAGGAAGGGCGCGCCGGGGTCGAGCAGCAGCTCGACCCTCTCGCGCGGGAGCAGCTGGCCGCGGCGGCGGAAGCGTTCGCGCTCGCGCTCCGAACGCTGCCGCACCTTGTCCTCGAGCGCGCGGAAGCGGGCGATCTCCGCCAGCATCCGCTCACGGTTGTCGTGGAAGGCGGGCGCTGCGGTGTCGAGCCGCGATTCGATCACCGGCATCGGCGGACCTCCCGCCGCCTCAATGCCGCTGCCGGTGCGACAGGCCCATGTCCTTGGCGATGATCTGCATCATCACCTCATTGGCCCCGCCGCCGATCGAGCTGATGCGCGAATCGCGGTAGATGCGCGAGACAGGGTTCTCCCACATGAAACCCTGGCCGCCCCAGAACTGCAGGCAGCCGCTCGGGATCACCTGCAGCAGCTGGCCCGCCTTGAGCTTCGCCATCGAGGCCAGCCGCGTGACGTTGCCGCCATTCACGTAGATCTCGACCGCGCGGTAGATCAGCGCGCGCAGCGCCTCGATCTCGGTCTGCCATTCGGCGAGCTTGAACTGGATCCACTGGTTGTCGAGCAGGGCGCGCCCGAAGGCCTGGCGCTGGCCGGTGTATTCGGCCGTCATCGCCACCGCGTCTTCGAGCTGCGTGATGCTGCGCGTGGCCCCGTAGAGGCGTTCCTCCTGGAACTGCTCCATCTGGTAGATGAAGCCCTTGCCTTCCTCCCCGATGCGGTTGCGGACCGGCACGCGCACCTCGTCGAAGAAGATCTGCGCGGTGTCCGAGCAGCGCAGGCCGAGCTTGTCCAGCACGCGCGCCACGGTCACGCCCTTGGTCTTCATCGGCACGACGATGAGCGACTTGTTGCGGTGCGGCGCGCCTTCCTCGCCGGTGTTGCACAGCAGGCAGATCCAGTCGGCCTGGGCGCCGTTGGTGATCCACATCTTGCCGCCGTTGATGACGTAGTCGTCGCCGTCGCGCCGCGCATGGGTGCGGATGCTCGCCACGTCGGAGCCCGCGCCCTCCTCGCTGACGCCGATCGCGCCGACCATGTCGCCGGCGATCAGCGGCGCGAGGAATTCCCGCCGCAGCTCGTCCGAGCCGTGCTTCGCGAGCGCCGGGCAGCACATGTTGGTCTGCACCCCGATCGAGGTGGACACGCCCTGCGCCGCGACATGGCCGAGCTCCTCGGCCATCACCGTCTCGTAGGAATAGTCGAGGCCGAGGCCGCCGAAGGACGGCGGGCGGGTGATGCCGAGCAGCCCGGCCTTGCCCAGGATCTTCATCACCTGGTGGGCGGGGTAGCGGCCGGCCTTCTCCCACTCATCGACATGGGGATTGATCTCCTCCTTCACGATCCGGGCGATCGTGCGGCGGATGGCCTCGTGTTCCTCGGTGAACAGCATGCGCGTCTCCTCGTTGTGTCGCTCAGAGCGTCTGGATCAGGGCGTCCACGGCGACGCCGCCGCGCCCGCGCGGGTGCAGGATGAAGGGGTTGACGTCCACGCCGAGCAGCCGGTCGCGGTGGCGGTCGGCGAAGACCGACAGCCGCGCGAGTGCGGCGGCCAGCGCCTCGACATCGGCCGGCGGCGCCCCGCGCGCGCCTTCGAGCAGCGGCCAGGCGCGCAGCTCGCGCAGCATCCGCATCGCCTCGGCCTCGCCGAAAGGCGCGACGCGGAAGCTGACATCGCCGAGCGCCTCGACATGGATCCCGCCGAGCCCGGCCATCACCACCGGCCCGAAGACCGGGTCGCGATGGACGCCGAGGATCATCTCGGTGCCGCGCGCGACCATGGGGGAGACGATCACGCCCTCGATGCGCGCGCCGGGCGCCTTCTCCCGCGCCGAGGCGCTGACGCGCGCGAAGGCGTCGCGCACCGCCGTGGCCGAGGCGAGGCCGAGCGCCACGCCGCCCACCTCGGTCTTGTGGGCGATGTCGGGGGAGAGGATCTTCATCGCCACCGGGAAGCCCAGCGCCTCGGCCGCCGCCGCCGCCTCCTCCGCCGAGCGGGCGAGGCGGTCGGGGACCATCGGGATGCCGGCGCCGGCGAGGATCGCCTTGGCCGCGCGCTCGTCGAGCGGGCCCGCCGGCAGATCCGGCTGCGGCGGCAGGACCGGCGGCGGCCCGGCCGCGCCGCGCTCGGCGAAGGCGCGCCCGAAGCGCACCAGCGCGGCGATGGCGCGCGTCGCCTCCACCGGGTCGCGATAGACCAGCATGCCGCGCTCCTCGAGGCTGCGCCGGACCTCCGGCGCGGCATCCATGGCCAGCGCGAAGACGCGGTCCGCGAACTCGGCCGACAGCGCCTCGAAGATCGGGCGCAGCCGCTCGACGAAAACGGGGTTGCGGCCGAGATGGGCCATGAACAGCACCGCCGTCGGGCAGCCGCCCTGCTGCATCAGGATCCGCAGCGACTTCGGCCACAGCGAGAAGTCGTGCAGCGCCGCGCCGGTCAGGTCCACCGGGTTGCGCAGCCCGCCCGCCGGCACCAGCGCGCGCAGCTCCTCCTGCGCCGGGGCCGGCAGCTCCGGCACGTCGAGCCCCTCGCGCCGCGCGGTGTCGGCGGTGAGCACGCCCGCCCCGCCCGAGATGGTCAGCACGCCGAGTGCCGGCGTGGTCGGGAAGCGCCCGAGGTTGCAGGCGTAGCCGATCGAGAGGAACTCCTCGAGCGAGCGGGCGCGGTGCACGTCGTACTGGCGGAACAGCGCGTCATAGACCTCGTCCGCGCCGGCCAGCGAGGCGGTGTGCGAGGCCGCCGCCGCGGCGCCGACATCCGAGGCGCCGACCTTCATCATCACCACCGGCTTGCCCAGCGCGCGGGCGCGTTCCAGCGCGCCCACCAGCGCCTGCGGCCGGCCGCAGCCCTCGATATAGGCGAGCACGACGCGCGTCTCGGGATCCTCGAGCGCATAGGTCAGGGTGTCGGTGAAATCCACATCCGCCTGGTTGCCCGTGGTGGCCCAGAGGTTGATCCCGATCCCCTGGTCGCGCGCGAGGCCGAGGCAATAGGAGCCGAAGGCGCCGGACTGGCTGACGATGCTGACCCCGCCCGGCTTCGGCCAGTTGCCCGAGACGATGTAGGTGAAGGAGGCGATGAGCCGCCGGCGCACGTTGATCGTGCCCATGCAGTTCGGCCCCATCAGGCGCATGCCGTGCCGGCGCGCCAGCGCGACGAGGCTCTCCTGCGCCTGCCGCCCCGCCTCGTCCACCTCGGCGAAGCCGGCGCTGAACACCACCGTGGCGCGCACGCCCTTGGCCGCGCAGGCCTCGATGGCGCCATGCACGTCGCGCGTCGGCACCGAGACGATGGCGAGATCGACCTCGCCCGGCACATCCACGATGGAGCGATAGGCGGGCAGGCCCTGCACCGTCGGGTAGTTCGGGTTGACGGGCAGGATGCGGCCCTCGAAGCCGGCCTCGATCAGGCCGGCGACGGGGCGGCCGCCGATCTTGAGCGGGTCGGCCGAGGCGCCGATCACCGCCACCGAGCGCGCATCGAAGAAGGGCGCGACCGTGCCGGTCGCGGGCCAGCAGCCGACGGTCACGGACGCCGCGCCCGGCAGCGGCAACCGCTCCGCATCGCGCGCCGCGATCCGCAGCCCGCGCCGGCATGCCGCGCCGCGGCCCGCAAGCGAGTCGTCATCCTGAACTTCCCCACCCATGGCCGCGGCTGCGTCGCGCCGCGTGCCTCATTCTTGTGGTCCAATCATTGAGGGCCGGAACAGGGTTGTCAAGGACGCCGGGACGGCTGGCGCGACAGCGCCCTCGTGCCGCAAGATGGCGCGGCGGGCGCAACGCGCCGGCGCATATGGGGAGGAGGCCAGGACGCATGTCCGATCTGCCGAAGCGCGTCGAGTTCCACGAGGAAGGCCCGCGCGAGGGCTTCCAGATCGAGCCGCGGATCTATCCGCTCGAACAGCGCGCGGCGCTGGTCGAGGCGCTGGCCGAGACCGGCCTCAAGGCGGTGCAGGTCGCCTCCTTCGTCTCGCCCAGGGCGGTGCCGCAGATGGCGGATTCCGAGGCGCTCTTCGCCGCCATCCGCCGCCGCCCCGGCGTGCGCTACGAGGCGGTCTGGCTGAACGAGCAGGGCTTCGAGCGCGCGCGCGCCACGCCCGGCGTCGATCTCGCCGGCAAGATCAGCCTCTATGCCTCCGACGCCTTCGCGCGGCGCAACAACAACTGCTCGGCCGAGGAGATGCGCGGGCGCGTGCTGCGCTGGCTCGACCTCTATGCCGAGGCGGGGCTGACGGTCGAGCGCGCGCTGGTCATGGCCGCCTTCGGCTGCAATTTCGAGGGCGAGATCCCGCCGCGCCGCGCGGTGGACGAGCTGGTCTGGGCGCACCGCATCTGCGCCGAGCGCGGCATCGTGCTGCCGAAGGTCTATCTCGCCGACACCATGGGCTGGGCCAATCCGCAATCGGTCCGCCGGCTGGTGGGCATGCTGCGCGAGGCGCTGCCCGCCACGCGCATCGGCCTGCACCTGCATGACACGCGCGGGCTCGGCGCGGCGAACGTGCTGGCGGCGCTCGAGATGGGCGTCGATCTGTTCGACAGCTCGATCGCCGGGCTCGGCGGCTGCCCCTTCGCCGGGCATGGCGACAGCAGGGGCGCGGGCAACATCTGCACCGAGGACATGGTGTTCCTCTGCCACGAGATGGGCATCGAGACCGGCCTCGACCTCGAGAAGCTGATCGAGGCGGCGCGCCTCGCCGAACGCATCATCGGCCGTCCGCTCGGCGGGCATGTCATGCATGCCGGCTCGCTCGCGGCATACCGCGCGCGGGCGGGTGCCGCCGCCGGCCACGGCTGATCGCAACCAGGGGCGGGACATCCGCGAGGGAACTACGAATGAGCTTCATACCGACCGAGGAGCAGCAGGCGATCTCCGACGCCGCGCGCCGCTTCGCCGCCACCCGGCTCGCGCCCGGCTACCGCGCGCGCGAACAGGCCGGCACGCTCGATCGCGCGCTGCTGCGCGAGATGGGCGGGCTCGGCCTGATCGCGCCCGAGATGCCCGACAGCCATGGCGGCCTCGGCCAGCCCTGCGTGACCGCGGGGCTGGTGGTCGAGGCGGTGGCCCATGCCGACATCAATGTCAGCTACGTCCAGCTGCTCGGCTCGCTGATGGGCAGCATCATCCTGCGCCACGCGGCACCGCCGCTGGCGCAGGACTGGGTGCGGCGCATCGTCGGCGGGGAGGCGATCGTCGCCATCGGCCTCACCGAGCCGCGCGGCGGGTCGGACGCCGCCAACCTCGCCCTGCGCGCCGAGCGCGCCGGCAATGGCTGGGTGCTGTCGGGCGAGAAGACCTCGATCAGCTGCGCCGACCAGGCCGATGGGATCGTCGTCTTCGCCCGCAGCGGCCGCCCCGAGGACGGCGCGCGCGGCATCAGCGCCTTCCTCGTGCCGCTCGACGCGCCGGGCATCTCGCGCTCGCGCTTCGACGATCTCGGCACCTGCGCGGTGGGGCGCGGCTCGGTCTTCTTCGACGGCGTGAAGGTGCCGGCGGACCACATGCTCGGCGAGGAGAACCGCGGCTTCGTGCAGGTGATGCAGGGCTTCGACTACAGCCGCGCGCTGATCGGGCTGCAATGCATCGCCGCCGCGCAGGCCTCGCTCGACGAGAGCTGGGCCTACATCCAGGAACGCCGGACCTTCGGCGCGCCGCTGGCGCAATACCAGGGCGTGACCTTTCCCCTAGCCGAGGGGGAGACCATGCTCGCCGCGGCGCGGATGCTCTGCTACCAGACCCTGGCGCTGCGCGACCACGGCCTGCCGCACACCTCCGAGGCGGCGATGTGCAAGTGGCTCGCGCCCAAGACGGCGGTGGAGGTCATCCACCAATGCCTGCTGACCCACGGCCATGCCGGCTATTCGAAGGACCTGCCGCACCAGCAGCGGCTGCGCGACGTCATGGGCCTCGAGATCGGCGACGGCACGGCGCAGATCATGAAGCTGGTGATCGCGCGCGAGAGGATCGGCCGCGTCGCGGTGCAGTACGCGCGGCAGGGCTGATGCCAAATCCCGTGGATCGTGACCGATCCGCGGGATTTTGCTGCTTGTTCATGCCCTCGAACGCCGGGCGCCGCATCCGCCGGCTTGGCTTTCGCCGAACTGTCGGCGGGCGTGAGTCACGATCGACGGGATTTGGCATGATGCCCCGCCGCGCCGGGGCGCCGCCTCCGTTCAGCCCGTGCGCTGCTCGGGCGTCAGGCTCTTGGCCTGCTCGCGCAGCTGGAACTTCTGGATCTTGCCCGAGGGCGTCTTGGGCAGCTGCTCCACCACCTCAAGCCGTTCGGGCAGATACTGCTTGGCGATCCGTTCGCGCAGCAGGAAGGCGTTGAGTTCCGCCAGGCTCGGCGCGCCGGCGCCGGGGCGCGGCACGACGAAGGCGCAGGCCCGCTCGCCGAGCCGCGCATCCGGCATGGCGACCACCGCCGCCTCCTGCACCGCGGGGTGGCGGTAGATCAGGCCTTCCACCTCGACGACGGGAATGTTCTCCCCGCCGCGGATGATGATGTCCTTGGCGCGGCCGGTGATGCGGATGTACCCGTCGGCATCCATGCGCGCGAGGTCGCCGGTCTCGAACCAGCCCTCGGCGTCCGTGCCGTACCATTCCGGACGGCGCAGATAGCCGACGAAATTGCTGGCGCTGCGGATCTGCAGCCGGCCCTCCTGCTCGGCCGGCAGCGGCCGGCCTTCGCCGTCCACCACCCGCAGCTCGACGCCGGGCAGCGGGCAGCCATCGGTCTCGAAGGCCTTCTCCGGCGGGTCCTCCGGCCGGGTGGTGGTGGCAGCACCGTTCTCGGTCATGCCCCAGGCGGAGATGATGGTGGCGCCGAGCGACACGGCGGCGCGGCGGGCGAGCACGCGCGGGATCGGCGCCCCGGCGGAGAGGAACATCCGCAGGCTGCGGACCGCCGCGGGCCGGCGCGCGCCCACATCCGCGAGGTCCGACAGGAAGGGCGTCGAGGCCATGGTGAAGGTCACGCCCTCCGCCTCGATCAGGTCGGCCGCCTCCTCCGGCTGCCAGATGTCCTGCAGCACCACCTTGGCGCCGAGCACGATCGGCGCCATCAGCCCGTACATGAAGCCGGTCTGGTGCGCCATGGGGGAGGACATCATCAGCACGTCCGCCGGACTGAGGCCGATGCACTCGATATAGCCGCGGACATTGCTGAGCAGCGTGTTGGAGGTGTGCATCACCCCCTTCGGTTCCCCGGTGGTGCCGGAGGTGAAGAGGATCTGCACCACCTCGTCGGCGCCGGGCCGGCCGGCGGCGAAGATCGCGCGCGCATCGGCCCCGGGCTGCGGCGCGAGGAGCCGGTCGAAATCCTCCTCGCCCTCGCCGCCGATCACCAGCAGCCGGGCCAGCCCGGGCAGGCGCGCCCGCAGCGAGCGCGCCATCGCCGCATGATCGAAGCCGCGATACTGCCGCGGCACGATGAACACCTTGCTCTCGGTGAGGCCGAGCATGAAGCCGAGCTCGCGCTCGCGGAAGATCGGCATCAGCGGGTTGGTCACCGCGCCGATCCTCAGGCAGGCGAGGTGCAGGGCGGTGAACTGCCACCAGTTCGGTAGCTGGAAGGACACCACGTCGCCGCGTCCGACCCCCATCCGCGACAGGCCGAGCGCGATGCGCTCCGCCCGCCCGGCGAGGTCGCGATAGGTCAGCACGGCGCGCTCGCCGGTCAGGCTGTTGCGGCCGACGATGGCGGTCGCGCCCGGCTGCGCGGCGACCGCCGCATCCAGGCTGTCGGTCAGCAGATGGTCGCCCCACAGGCCCTCCGCGCGCATCGCACGGATGCGGGCCTCGGGCAGGATCGGGTCGAATTGCATGGACGTTGCCTCCGTTGATTGGGGGGCCGCCCGTCAGTCGCGCCTGGCGAAACTCCGGCCGATCAGCTGGCGGTGCACCTGGTTCGTACCTTCCCATATCTGGGTGATCTTGGCGTCGCGGAAAAGACGCTCCACCCGGTAGTCCTGGATGTAGCCGTAGCCGCCATGCATCTGGATCGCGTCGGTGGCGATCCGCATGGCGAGGTCCGAGGCGCGCATCTTCGCCATCGAGGATTCGAGGCCGTAGCCCTCCTCGCCATCCTCCATCACGCCGCACAGGTAGTCGAGCCACGCCTCGGCCATGGCGAGGTCGGTCGCGGCATCGGCGATGGTGAACTGGTTGGCCTGGAAATCCACGATCCGCCGGCCGGAGGAGCGGCGGTCATTGGCATAGGCGACCATGTCGCGGAAGGCCGCCCGCGCGATGCCGAGCGCATGCGCCGCCACCGAGGGGCGCGAGCGGTTGAGCGCGGCGAACAGCAGCTTCAGCCCATCCCCCGGCGCGCCGATCAGGTTGGCGCGCGGCACGCGGCAGCCCTCGAAGGCGAGGGCCGCGGTGGAGGAGGCGCGGTGGCCGAGCTTCTCCTCGAGCCGCAGCACCTTGTAGCCCTGCACCGCCTGCCGTTCCATCACCAGCAGGCTGATCGAGCCCTTGGGGTCGGCGATGCCCTCCCACTTGCCGAAGAGGAGCAGGAAATCGGCCACGTCGCCGCTGGTGATGAAGACCTTGCCGCCATCGACCACGATCTCGTCGCCCTCGGGGCGGAAGCGCGTGGTCATGGCGGTGGCGTCCGAGCCGCCGACCGCCTCGGTGATGGCGAGCGCGCCGAGCGCGCCCTCGGCGATCCGCGGCAGCACGCGCGCCTTCAGCGCCTCGGAGCCGAAATCCATCAGCGGGCCGAGCGCATGGTAGTTGGTCGCGTAGATGATGGCGGTGGCGGCGCAGGCCTCGGCGAGGATCTTGACCACCTCGAGATAGGCGCGGAAGCGCAGCCCCACCCCGCCATGGGCCTCGGGCAGGAAGATGCGGTTGAGGCCGAGCTCGTTGATGCGGCGGATGTTGTCCCAGGGGAATTCGCCGCTGCGGTCGTGATGGGCCGCGCGCGGGGCGATCTGCTCGGCGCAGAGCCGGCGGACCTGGTCGAGCAGCAGCGTCTCCTCCGCGGTCCAGCCGCGGCGGCGTTCGATGCGTTCGAAGATGGGGTTCATGGTGTCCTGCCTTTCATGCGCTGGCGCCGCCCGGTCATGCCGGCCGCATGCCGGAACGGCGGACGACGTCGCCCCAGCGCTCGATCTCGCGGGTGATGAAGGCGGCGATCGCCGCCGGCGGCATGGGCTCGCCCGGATTGGCGCCGAGTTCGGCGAAGCGCGCGCGCAGCGCCGGGTCGGCCAGCGCGGCGATGACCGCCTCGTTCAGCCGCGCCACGGCGTCGGGCGGCGTGCGCGCGGGCGCGAGCGCCGCGTTCCAGGTGCGGCAGTCGAAGCCCGCGACGCCCGCTTCCTCGAGCGTCGGCACGCCGGGAAAGACCGGCGAACGGGTGCGGGTGCTGATCGCGACGGCGCGCACGCTGCCCGAGCGCGCCAGCGCCGAGGCGGTGGAGACCGGGTCGAACATGAACTGGATCTGTCCGGCCACCAGATCCTGCAGCGCCGGGCCGTTGCCGCGATAGGCGACGTGCAGGATGTCCACCCCGGCCAGCAGCCGCAGCAGCTCGCCCGCCAGGTGCGGCGTGCTGCCCACCCCGGCCGAGCCGTAGGTGAAGGCGCCCGGCCGCTCGCGCAGCAGCGCGACGAAGGCGCGCGCATCCGCCGCCGGCACCGAAGGATGGACGATCAGCGCCATCGGCACCTCGCTGAACATCGCCACCGGGGCGAAGTCGCGCTCGGTGTCGTAGGGCAGGGAGGGCAGCAGCGTCGGGTTGACCGTGTGGCTGGTGGTCGCAACCAGCAGCGTGTAGCCGTCGGGCGCCGCGCGGGCGACGAATTCCGAGCCGCCGACCACCCCGCCGCCGGTGCGGTTCTCGACCACCACCGGCTGGCCGAGCCGGGCGGTGATCGCCTGGGCCACGAGGCGGGAGACGACATCGGTGCCGCCGCCCGCGGCATAGGGCACGACGAGGCGCACCGGACGGTCGGGAAACGCCGCCAATGCGGGCGCCGCCAGCGCCGCACCGCCCATCCCGGCCATCAGCGACCGGCGCGAGATGCCAGGATTGTGCTTGTGGTTCATTGCCGCCTCCTCCGTGCTTGGTGGCGGGCGCGGGCGGCGACCCGCCCGCGCCCGTGATGGTCCTCTTGCCCTCGGCCGCGCCTCAGCGGAAGGGCGAGAAGTCCGGCTTGCGCTTCTCGACGAAGGCGCGCTTGCCTTCCATCGCTTCCTCGGTGTGGCCGAAGCCGTCAAGCGCGGACATCGCCATCTTGGTGGTGCCGTAGGCATGGGCCGAATCGGCGTTGAAGGAATATTTCAGGAACTTGATGGCGGTCGGGCTCAGCGCCGCGATCTCCGCCGCCCAGCCCTTGGCCTCGGCCATCAGCTGGGCCTGCGGCACGACCTTGTTGACGAGGCCCATCTCCTTCGCTTCCTCCGCCGTGTACTGGCGGCAGAGGAACCAGATCTCGCGCGCCTTCTTCTCGCCGACGATGCGCGTCAGCAGCGCCGTGCCCCAGCCGGCGTCGAAGGAGCCGACGCGCGGCCCGGCCTGGCCGAAGCGGGCATTGTCGGATGCGATGGTCAGGTCGCACAGCACATGCAGCACATGGCCGCCGCCGATGGCGAAGCCGTTCACCGCCGCGATCACCGGCTTGGGGATGTCGCGGATGGTGTTCTGCAGCGTCTCCACCTCCCACAGCCCGTTGGCGCTGGTGCCGTAGCCGCCGGTCTCGACGTATTCCTTCTGGTCGCCGCCGGTGCAGAAGGCCTTGTTGCCCGCGCCGGTGAGGATCACGCAGGCGACCTTCTTGTCCACCCAGGCGCGCTGGAGCGCGTTGATGAGCTCCTCCACCGTGCGGCCGCGGAAGGAGTTGTAGCGGTCGGGCCGGTTGATGGTGATGATCGCCGTGGAATCCTCCACGGCATAGAGGATGTCGGTGTAGTCCATCGGTGTGTTCTCCTGGAGATGGGCGCAAAGGGGGAAGGCGCGGGGCGCGGCGGCCCCGCGCCCGTCACGACATGGTCAGCCCGCCCGAGACGCTGAGCGTCTGGCCGGTGATGTAGCGCGAGCGGTCGGAGGCGAAGAACACGATCGCATCGGCGATCTCCTCGGGCTTCGCCACGCGCTTCAGCGGGATGACGCGGGCCAGCGCCTCGCGCATCCGCTCGGGCTGGGCGGCAAAGAGCGGCGTGTCGGTCGGCCCCGGGCAGACCACGTTGCAGGTGATCTCGTGGCGCGCCATCTCGCGCGCCAGCGACTTGGTGAAGGCGATGACGCCGCCCTTGGCGCCGGCATAGACCGTCTCGCCCATGCTGCCGACGCGCCCGGCGTCGCTCGCCACCGTCACCACCCTGCCGCCGCCGCCCTCCATCATCGGGTCGAGGAAGGCGCGCACGAAGCGCACGCAGCCGAGGTAGTTGATCTGCACGATCTGTTCCCAGAACTCGGGCGGATTCTTCACGAAGGGCTCGATGCGGTCCCACCCGGCGGTGCTGATCACCGCATCGGCGCGCTTGACCTTCGCGTGCACGCCGGTGGCGAAGGCGGCGACCGCCTCGGGCTTGGTGACATCGAGCGGCAGCGCCTCGGCCTGGCCGCCGGCGGCGGCGATGCGCGCGGCCGTCTCGCGCGCGCCCTCGAGGTTGAGGTCGCCGATGAAGACGCGCGCCCCGACCTCGGCCAGGGCGAGGCAGGTGGCGCGCCCGATGCCGGAGGCGCCGCCGCTCACTACGGCAACCTTGTCGTTGAGTTTCATCTCTCGCTCCTACTTCCGTCTGCTTTCAAGGAAGGCCGAGACGCGCTTGCGCGCCTCCTCCGTGGTCATCAGCCGCCGCGTCGCGTCGTGCTCCATCGCGTATCCGTCCGGGGCGCGGTCGGTCGAGGCGCGGATGCACGCCTTGCAGGCGGCCAGCGCCGGCCCCGCGAGGCCGGCCACCTGGTCGGCCAGCGCGCGCGCGCGCGCCGGCAATTCGGCGCCCGGCACCGCCCACTGGACGATGCCCAGGCGTTCGGCGGTGGCGCCGTCCACCATGTCGTTGGCGAGGATGATGCGCGCCGCGACGCCCGGCCCGCACAGCCGGGTCAGCCGCTGCGTGCCGCCGGCGCCGGGGATCAGGCCGATGCCGGCTTCCGGCAGCCCGATCCGCGCCTCCTGCGCGGCGATCCGCAGGTCGCACGACAGCGCCAGTTCCAGCCCGCCGCCGAGCGCCGGGCCGTTGATCTCGGCGATGGTGACGAGCGGCAGCCGCTCGATCCGGTCATAGAGGTGATGGAAGGCGGCGACATGGCGCAGCATGTCGCGCACCCCCTCCTCGGCGCCGAACCGCCCGCCGATCTCCTTGAGATCGGCGCCGGCCGAGAAGAACCGCAGCGCGCTGCGGATGTGCAGCGCGCGCGGCAGGCCCTCGCGCTCGATGCCGTCGAGCACGCGGTTGAAGCCGGCGAGGAACTCCTCGCTGATGGCATTGGCGGGCGCCCGGTTCATCGTCACCACGACGACGCCCTCGCGCCGCTCGACCTCGAACATCCTGTTTCCTTTCCTTCCTTCCCGCGGGCGCCTCAGCCCATCCGGCAGGCCCCCGAGGGCGGCGGCGTCGCCTCGGCGGCCCGCACCGTCATCTCGATCGCGCGGTGCACGCGGCCGCCGTCGCGCACCACGCGGCCCATCAGGTTCGGCATCACCAGCTGATGGTCCTCGGCGCGCATCCGCACCATGCCGAAGGGCGATTCGAATTCGAGGCCGTTCATCGCCCGCGCCACCTTGTCCGGATCGGTGCTCTCGGCCTTGCGGACCCCCTCGAAGATCAGGCGCATGCCGGTATAGGTCTCGGCCTCGTATTCGCCGGGGTCCTGGTTGAAGCGGCGGCGCCAGGCCTCGACGAAGCGGCGGTTCTGCGGCGTGTCGAGGGAGGCGTCGTAGTTGATGACGCCATAGGAGCCGACCACGTCCTCGCCCGCCGCGCGCAGCGTCGTCGGCACGATGTAGGCGTGCCCGACGATCGTCAGCTCCGCCGACAGCCGGAACTGCCGCGCCTGCTTGGCGAAGTTGATCGCGTCCCCGCCCGAGAGCACCACCCACACCCCCTGCAGCCCGGCCGCCTTGAGCTGCGAGATGTAGGGCGCGTAGTCGCGCGTGCCGAGCGGCGGGAAGACGCTGAGCGCGACCTCCTTGCCGGCGTCCTGCGCCGCGCGGGTGAAGCCGGCCGCCGAATCGCGGCCCCAGACGTAGTCCGCCGCGCAGATGCCCCATTTGCGCTCCGGCCGGCCGCGCAGCCACGGCCCCACCACCATCAGGTCCATCGCATCGGAATGGTTGGCGCGGAACAGCCGCCGCCCGCAGGCCTCGCCCGTCAGCCGGTCGGCCTTGTTGACCGTCGAGACATAGAGCGCGTTCCACCGCTCGAGCTGGCCCGCGATGGCAAGGCCGCTCGCCGAGGAGATCGCGCCGATCAGCAGGCCGTGGCCGCCGAGGGCCAGGCGCTCGGCGGCGCGGCGCGCGGCGTCGGGGTTGCTCTGCTCGTCGCCGATGCGGAACTCCACCTGCCGCCCGTCGATGCCGCCGGCGGCATTGGCCTCGTCCACCGCGAACTGCACGCCGCGGATCACCTCCTCGCCCAGCACGGCATAGGCGCCGGTTTGCGAGGTGGGCACGCCGATGCGGATCGGGTCGCGCCGCGCCTGGGCGCGCGCCGCCCCGGCGAGCCCGGCGGCGAATGCGCCGAAGGCGGCGGCGCCGATGATCGCTTCTCTCCTGGTTCGCATGACGTTCCTCCTGTTCCCTTGGTTGACGCTAGACGCCCAGATGCTCGTGCAGCACCGCCTCGTCGAGGCCGGCGACCGGCCCCGAGGCGACGATCCTGCCCTTCGCCATCGCATGAAACTGCCGCGCGGCGCGGCGGATCAGCCCCAGATGCTGCTCGATCAGCAGCAGCGCCGTGCCTTCGCGCGTCGCCAGGCGGTCGAGCGCCTCGCCGAGCTCGTCCACCACCACCGGCGCCAGCCCCTCGCTCGGCTCATCGAGGATGAGCAGGTCCGGATTGGCCATCAGCGCGCGCCCGATGGCGAGCATCTGCTGCTGCCCGCCCGACAGCGCGGTGCCCGGCGTGGCGGCGCGCTCGGCGAGGATGGGGAACATCTCGCACACCGCGGCGAGCGTCCATGGCCCCGGCCGCTGCACCGCGGCGCCGAGCAGGAGGTGCTCGCGCACCGTCAGGTTGGGCAGGATGCGCCGGCCCTGCACCACCACCGCGATGCCCGCCCGCGCCGCCCGGTAGGGCCGCAGCGGCAGCGGCTGCGCCGCCCCGTGGAAGCGCACCGCGCCTGCCCGCACCCGCGCCAGCCCGAGCACGGCATTGACCGTGGTGGTCTTGCCCACGCCGTTGCGCCCGACCAGGGCCACGCGCTCCCCCTCGCCCACCGCCAGGCTGACGCCGTGCAGGATATGCGCCTCGCCGTAGAAGGCATGCACGCCGTCGAGTTCGAGGATCATGCCGCCGCGCTCCCGAGATAGGCGCGCACCACCTCGGGGTGGCGGCGGATCTCCTGCGGCGTGCCCTCGGCGAGGATGGCGCCGAGTTCGAGCACGGTGATGCGCTCGCAGATGCGGAACACCACCTCCATGTCGTGCTCGACCAGCAGCACCGTCACGCCCCGCGCGCGGGCGAGCTCGCGCAGCCGGTCCGCGAGCGCGAGGGATTCCTCGGCCGTCAGCCCCGCCGCCGGTTCATCGAGCAGCAGCACGCGCGGCGGGCCGACCAGCGCGAGGGCGAGATCGAGTCGCCGCTGGTCGCCATAGGCGGTCTCCTGCGCCGGCACCGCGGCGAGCCGCGCGAGGTCCAGTTCCTCGAGCAGGCGCGGCGCGTCGGTCGCGCCGACGCGCCGCGCCGCGAGTTCGAGTTGCGCGCCCACCGGCAGGGCGGGGAAGATGCTGGTGCGCTGGAAGGACCGCGCCAGCCCGGCATGGCGCCGCGCCGCCGGCCCCAGGCCGGTGATGTCCTGGCCGAACAGCCGCACGCTGCCGGCGCTGCCCGGCGCGCGGCCCGACAGCACGTCCACCAGCGTGGACTTGCCCGCCCCGTTGGGGCCGATCAGGCCGCGGATCTCGCCCGGGGCGAGGTCGAGATCGACGCCGCGCAGCGCCGCGACGCCGCCGTAATGGCGCGCGAGGCCCCGCGCCGAGAGCGCCGGCGCGCTCATGCCTCGGCCCCGCGCGGCCGGCGCAGCCGCCGCGGCAGGCCCGACAGCCCGTCCGGCAGGAAGACCATGACCAGCACCAGCAGGATGCCGAGCAGGCCGAGCCAGCGCTCGGTCACCTCGACCAGCTGCTCGCGCAGCAGGAAATAGACGGCGGCGCCCGCGAGCGGCCCCCACGCCGTGCGCGTGCCGCCGAGCAGCGCCATGATCAGCGCCGAGCCGGAGACGCTCCAATGCACCGTCTCGGGAGAGACGAAGCCGTTGTAGAGCACATAGAGCACGCCGCCCGCCGCGGCGATGCCGCCCGACAGCGCGAACACCGCCGCGCGCGGCAGCACCGTGCCGTAGCCGAGGAAGCGGGCGCGTTCCTCGTTCTCGCGGATCGCCTCGGTCAGCAGGCCGAAGCGGCTGCGCGCGAGCAGAGCGGCGAGCGCGGCCAGCGCCACCATGGCCAGCCAGGCGATGAGGAACATCCCCTCGGCCCGCTGGAAGGTGGCGGCGGGCAGGCCGAAGATCTCGCGCGGCAGGGCCACGGTCAGCCCGTCGGCGCCGCCGGTCACGCCGCGCGCCTTGTTCGCCGCCTCGAAGCAGGCCTGGCCGAGGGCGAGCGTCAGCATGGCGAAGGCGATGCCATGCACCCGCACGATGATCAGCCCGAGCCCGAAGCAGACCGCCGCCACCGCCGCCACGGCCAGCGGCAGCGCCGCTTCCGCCGGCAGCAGCCCGGGCGCGCCGAGGCCGATGCCGGCGAGATAGGCGCCGGCGCCGAACATCGCCGCATGGCCGAAGCTGACCATGCCGTTCTGCCGCGCCAGCACGCCGACGGACAGCGCCAGGATGGCGTAGATGCAGGCCTGGACCAGCAGCGAGAGCAGCACGCCCGGCGGCACCAGCGCCGCAATCGCCGGCCCCGCCGCCGCGGCCGCCAGCGCCCCCGCGCCGATCCGCCCCGCCCCGCTCACAGCCGCTTCCCCGCCAGCCCGGTCGGCCGCCACAGCAGCACCGCCGCCATGGTCAGGAACGGGATCAGCGCCGCGATGTCGGGCACCAGCACCGCGCCCAGCACCTGCACCTGGCCGAGCAGCAGCGCCGCCAGCGCCGCGCCGCCCAGGCTGCCGAGCCCGCCCACCACCACCACCACGAAGCAATCCACCAGGATCTGCCCGCCCATCGCCGGCGACAGCGACAGGAAGGGCGCCGCGATCACCCCCGACATCCCGGCCAGCGCGGCGCCGAGCGCGGTCACCAGCATCGCCACCGCGTCGGTGTTCACCCCCTGCACGGCGGTGATCGCCGGGTCGAGGCTCGCCGCGCGGACGAACAGCCCGGCGCGGGAGCGGTGCAGCCAGGCCAGCAGCGCGGCGGTCAGCGCCGCCGCCATCGCGATCACCGCCAGGCGATAGACCGGGAAGGCGTCGCCGCCGAGCGCGACGCTGCCCGCGAGCAGCGACGGCGCGTCCATCGAGCGGCCCTCGGCGCCCCAGATCCACTGCACCGCATCCTCGATCACCAGCAGCAGGCCGAAGGTGACGATCACCGTCACCAGCGGGTCGCGCTCCTGCAGGGCGCGGAACACCAGCCGGTCGAGCACCGCGCCGAACAGCGCCAGCACTACCGCGCTCGCCGCCAGCCCGGCCCAGAAGCCGCCCGCCTGCGCCGCCGCATAGCCGACATAGGCGCCGAGCATGTAGAAGGCGCCATGGGCGAAGTTGACCACGCGCCGCAGGCCGTAGATCAGCGCCAGCCCCGCCGCCAGCACCAGCAGCAGGCTGCCATAGACGAGGCCGTTGAGGATCTGGATGGTCATGGCGGCGCCTCCGCCCGCCGCCGCGCCCCGAGCGGCGTGAGCAGCGCGCCGAGCAGCATATCGAGGCTGTCGGCGATGTAGTCGTCGATCGTCATGCGCCCGGCCAGCCGCCAGGTCTTGAGCGCCCAGCCATGCGCCATCATCACCACCCGATAGGCGGTCAGCTCGGCATCCACCGGCCGGAACAGGCCCTGCGCGATGCCGTCGCGGATGCACGCCGCGATCAGCGCGTTGGTCTCGATCTCCCGCCGCTTGATGTGCTCGCGCAGCGGGCGGCGCAGCGAACGCGATTCCTGATAGGCGAGCAGGGTCGCCTCGGGCCTCTCCGCGACGATCCGGCAATAGGTGTCCACCGCGGCGGCGAACCGCGCGATCGGGTCGCGCAGCCCGGCGAGCGCCGCCGGGATCCTGGTGGCATAGGCATCGAGCAGGCTGTCGAGAACCAGCAGAAGGAGTTGCTCCTTGTCCTCGACATAGTTGTAGATGAGCCCGGGGCTGACGCCGACGCACAGGGCGATGTCGCGCATCGTGGCCGCGTGGTAGCCGCGGCGCCCGAACAATTCGCCCGCCGCCTCGGTGATCTGGGCCCGGCGCTCGGCGGTCAGCCTAGCCGCGGCGGGCTGGCCGCCGGCCGCGCGCGCCGTCGCGGGGGCGCCGCGTCCCGCGCTCATCGCCCGGCTCCGCGCGCGCCGATGCTCCGCCAAGGCGCCATGCCGCGGCACTCCCGCCCGCGCCGCCCGCCCGCCCGGGCGGGCGCGGGCCCGCCGATGGAAAGTTCGATCATCGCCCCGGTCCGGTCAACGCGGCTGCGCCGCGCCCGACGCCGGCATGTCGTGGGCGAGGAAGATCTCGCCGCCATAGCCGGCGGCGAGCGGGATGCGGAGTTCGCGCCCGCCCTCGACGGCGCGCACGAATTCCGGCTCGACGGTGACGATGGGCGCGCCGCGCGCCGCGCCGATCGAGGCCTCGGCGGTGGTCTCGCGCGCCAGCTTCATCAGGTTCATGCGGGTCGGGAAGATCATCTTGCGACGCCCCCCGGCGGCATCGTCCAGCGCGTCGGCCGGCCGGATCCAGACTGAATCGACCGCCTCCCCGCCGTCATGCAGGGCGAGATGGTCCTCCGGCGCGACGGCCAGGAAGAAATGCGTGTCGAAGCGCTTGGGCTGCGTGCGCGGCGTGATCCAGTGCGCGAAATGCACCAGCAGGTCGGTCGCCAGCACCAGGTCCTCGGCGGCGAGGATATCGGCGAAGGAGGCCTCGCGCCGGCACAGCGCGGCGCGCGGCGCCTCCAGCCGCCGCACCACATCGGCGCCGACCAGGGCCTGCTCTCCGCGTCGCCGGGCCAGCAGCACGCCGCATTCCTCGAAGGTCTCGCGCACCGCCGCGACGTGGATGGGCGAGGCTTTCTCATCGCCGCCGAGGCCCTCGGCGATGCCGGCATCGTCCGGATCGACGCGGCCGCCGGGAAAGACCAGCGCGCCCGAGGCGAAGTCGATCTCATGGTGGCGGACCACCATGAACACCTCCATGCCCTGCGGACGGTCGCGCAACAGCAGCACGGTGGCGGCGGAGCGGGCGGTAACCGGGGAAGCGGGGCTGGCAGACATCGGCAGGGGAACCTCGGGCGGCGTGCAGGCAGGGGCCGGCTGCACAGGCGGCGGGGGGCGCCATCGCGGCGCGGGGGGCGCGGTCAGTGGCGGCGCAGCAGCACCTCCCCGACGGCATGGTCGCTGCGCTTGGACAGCAGGACGCGCGCGCGCTCGCGCGTCGGCGCGACATTGCGGTGGAGATTGACGAGGTTGATGCGCCGCCAGATGTCGCGGGCCATCGCCTCCGCCTCCGCGCGCGGCAGGTCGCGGTAGCGGTGGAAATAGGAGGCCGGGTCGCGGAAGGCGGTGCGCTGGAGCAGCAGGAAGCGTTCCAGGTACCAGGCCTCGATGTCGGCGGTCTCGGCATCGACGTAGATCGAGAAGTCGAAGAAATCCGAGGCCACGACCGAGGCGGCGGTGGTCTGCAGCACGTTCAGCCCCTCGAAGATCAGGATGTCGGGCCGACGCACCGACTGTCGCTCGCCGGGCACGATGTCGTAGGCGAGGTGCGAATAGACCGGCGCCTGCACCTCGAGCCCCGACTTCGCATCGGCGAGGAGGCGGATCATCCGGCGCAGGTCGTAGCTTTCGGGAAAGCCCTTGCGGTGCATCAGACCGCGCTGTTCCAGCACCCGGTTCGGATGCAGGAAGCCGTCGGTGGTCACGAGATCCACCCGCGGATGGTCGGGCCAGCGCGCCAGCAGGAACCGCAGCGTGCGCGCGAGCGTGCTCTTGCCCACGGCGACGCTGCCGGCGATGGCGACGATGAACGGCCGGTGTTCCGCCGCGCGGTCGAGGAAGGCCGCCTTGTCCGCCGCCAGCCGCCGCGCCGCCGCCACCTCGAGGTTGATGAGGCAGGCGAGCGGGGTCAGCGTCTCGGTCACCTCGGCGAAGGAGACCGGCTCGCTCACGCCGCACAGCGCGGCGAACTCGGCTTCCGTCAGGGCGGGCGGCGTGCCGGCGGCGAGCGCGGCCCAGTCGCGCCGCGTGAACCGCTCCCATTCCTGCGGGCGCGGCTCCGCGCGGGGCGCGTCGAGGGCCGGGGCAAGGGCCGCGGCCAGCATGGCCGGACGCGGCATCAGCCGCCATGCTCCGCGCCGCGGGCGGCGCCGCGAGGAGGCGAAGAAACCATCGGAAAAGCCTCGAGGTGCATGGCGGTCCCCGGAATCAGCTCAGCGCCACGCCGGCATAACCGCGCGCGGCGATGTCGTCGGCCCAACCGCGGTAGGCCGGCGCGCTGCCGGTGTAGCGCGCGACGCGGCGCACCTGCCGGCCCTCGACATTGACGTTGACGCCGGTCATCCAGGAATCGACCTCCATGGAGAGCAGCCCCTTGGCGACCTCCATCACATGGTCCATCCACTTCGCCATCGCCTCGGGCGTCGCCTCGGCGCGCGTCAGGCCATTGGCCTGCATGTGGCGCAGCAGCCGGGTCACCCAGTCCACGTTGAACTCGATCGAGCGCGGGATGTTGCCGAGCGCGGCGTGCGGGCCGAGCAGCATGAACATGTTGGGGAAGCCGTCCTGCAACATGCCGACCAGGGATGTCGCGCCGTCCTTCCACATCTCCTTCAGCGTCACGCCGTCCTTGCCGCGGAAGTCGATGCGGTCGAAGGCGCCGCGCAAGGCGTCGAAGCCGGTGGCATAGACGATGATGTCGAATTCGTAGTCCCGTTCGCTGGTGCGGATGCCGGTCCCGGTGATGCGCTCGATCGGCGTCTCGCGGGTGTCCACCAGCGTCACGTTCGGCTGGTTGTAGACCTCGTAGTAGTTGGTCTCGAGCGGCACGCGGCGGGTGCCGAAGCCGTGGTTGGTCGGGATCAGCTTCTCGGCGACCTTCTGATCCTTCACCCGCTGGCGGATCTTGTTGGCGACGAAGTCCGAGATGACGCGGTTGGCCTCGCGGTTGGTCAGCATGTCCTTGAAGTTGCCGACCCAGATGCCGAAGCCGCGCTCGTTGTAGAGCTTCTCGAGGATCGCGTTGCGCTCCTCCTCGGACGCGTCGAAGGTGTTCTTGTCCATCGGCGTGTGCAGGAAGCAGGAGAAGGTCTCCTCGCAGCGACGGAAGATCTCGTCGTAGCGGGCGCGGATCTGCTCCATCTCCTCGGGCGCGATCCTGCCGTTGCCGAGCGGGGCGCACCAGTTCGGCGTGCGCTGGAAGACCACCAGTTCCCGCGCCATCTTGGCGACTTCCTGGATGGTCTGCACGCCCGAGGCGCCGGTGCCGATGACGGCGACGCGCTTGCCGGCGAAATCCACCGGCTCCTTGGGCCACAGGCCGGTGTGGAAGGACTGGCCGCGGAAGTCGCTGATGCCGGGGAAGTTCGGCATGGTCGGCGCCGACAGCGCGCCGATCGCGGTGATCAGGAAGCGCGAGCGGTGGCGGCTGCCATCCTCGAGCGTGACGGTCCAGCTGCGGCTGGCCTCGTCCCATTCGGCCGCCTTGACCCGCGCGTTGAACTGGATGTCGCGGCGCAGGTCGTATTTGTCGGCGACGCGGTTGAGGTAGCGCTCGGTCTCCGGCTGCGGGGCGAAATGCTCGCTCCAGCTCCATTCCTGCAGCAGGTCCTTGTCGAAGGAATAGCCATAGGAATAGCTCTCGGAATCGAAGCGGCAGCCGGGGTAGCGGTTCCAGTACCAGGTGCCGCCGACGCCCGTGCCGGCCTCGAAGACGCGCGCGCGCAGGCCGAGCTCGCGCAGGCGGATCAGCTGGTAGAGGCCCGACATGCCGGCGCCGATCACGATGGCGTCGAAGGTGGTGCCAGGGGCGCCGGCGGGCGCGGCGCGCGTCTCGGTCATGGTGGTCATCGGGTTCGGTCCTTGCAGGATTGGCGGCGCGCCGGTCAGTCCGCGCGGGCGCCGGAAATGCGAACGATCTCGCCCCAGCGGTCGATCTCGGAAGCGATGATCCCGCGCAGCTCCTCGGGCGAGGAGAAGGCGATCTCGAGCCCGAGCGTGTCGCGGAACCGTTCCTCGACGCCGGGCGCGCGAAGGCCCCGCTGCAGTGCGGCCGAGGTGCGCTCGACCGCGGCGCGGGGCATCCCGGCGGGGCCGATGACGGCGAAGAACACATCGGTGACGAAGTCCGGCACGCCGGCCTCGGCCATGGTCGGCACGTCGGGCAGCGCCGGCGCCCGCGCCGCCCCGGTCACCGCGAGGGCGCGGAACTGCCCGGCGCGGATCGCGGCGAGGCCGGTGGTCATGGTCTCGAAGGTGAAGGCAACGTCGCCGCGCATCATCGCCGTGGCCGAGGGCGCATTGCCGCCGAAATGGACGGGGAAGATGTCGATCCCGGCGCGCACGCGCAACAACTCGCCCGACAGGTGGCTCGACGAGCCCACCCCGGGGGTGGCGTAGGACAGCTCCCCCGGGCGCGCCCGCGCCGCGGCGATCAGCTCCGGCAGCGAGCGGATCGGCGATTGCGAGCGCACCACCAGGATGTTCGCCGTGCGCGCGATCTGGGCGATCGGCTCATGGTCGCGGCGCGGGTCATAGGGCAGGCGACGGAACAGCGAGACATTGATCGCCAGCGCCCCGCCCGCCGAGACGCCCATCGTGTAGCCGTCGGGCGCCGCCTTGGCGATGGCGTCCACGCCGATATTGCCGCCGGCCCCGGCGCGGTTCTCGACCACCACAGGCTGCCCGAGCCCATCGCGCAGCATTTCGGCGAGCAGGCGCCCGAGCACGTCGGTCGAGCCGCCGGCAGGGAAGGGCACGATGAAGCGGATCGGCCGTGCCGGCCATTCCTGGGCCCGGGCCGGGGTGGCCAATGCAGGCGTCAGCAACGCCGCGCCGCCGATCAGCGCCTGCCGGCGCGGCAAGGCCGCAGCCTTCGGTCGTTCCATGGTTTCCCCCACTTCACTCAATCTTTTTCGGTTTGCTTTTCCAGCGGGCAGCAGCCCGCTGAACATGGGTTCAGTCTGCGCAGCCGGCGCGGCAATCGTCAATCACCTCTCCTGCGGCCCGCGAGGCGGCCATCGGGCGACACATCGCGGATGCCGTCTCCGGCGGCAGACCGCCGCGAGGATCGCCATCGCCGCTTTTTCGATTGCATCAGATTAATTGTCTGGCTAATTAATTACCTGCGATGAGATTGGATGCAACCCTGCTCGGCGGTCAGGAACGCTTCGGCGTGCTGCTCGGGCAGATCGCCCGCCATTGGCGCGCGCGCCTCGACCGCCGGCTGAGCGAGTTCGGGCTGACGGATGCCCGCTGGGTGACCCTGCTGCATCTCGCGCGCAGTGGCGACGGCCTCACCCAGAAGGATCTCGCTGCCCGCGTCGGTGTCGGCGGGCCGACGCTGGTCCGCACCCTCGACCGCCTGGAGCGGGAAGGCATGGTCGTCCGGGTGGGCGACGTGCAGGACCGCCGCGCCAAGACCGTCCACTTGACGGCCAAGGCGATCCCGGTGCTGCGGCTGATCGAGGAAAACGCGGCTGCGGTGCGGTCGGAACTGCTGGACGGCATCTCCGCGGCGGAGCTCGATCTCTGCCTCGCGGTGTTCGATCGCGTGGCGGCCAATCTCGCCGCCACGCCTGCAAGGACGGATTGCGAGAATGGACATAGGGCAGCCTAGCGGCATCCCGGCGGAGACGGCTGGCCAGCCTGCGCGGATGCGGGTGATCCGGCGGATCGTGGGGCGGGCGGCCGCGGTGGTGGTCGGCGGGGCCATGCTGGTCGCCGCCGGTTCGTGGCTGATGAAGCAGTTCACCCATATCCATGTCGATGATGCGCGCATCGCCGCCGACATGGTCGTGCTGAGCAGCCGCATGCCGGGCTGGGTGACGGAGGTCAGCGTCGCGGAAGGCGATTCCGTCACCCGGGGAACGGTGATCCTCACCATCGATCAGCGCATCGCCGCGCTCGACCTGCGCAATGTCGAGGCGCAGCTCGCCGGCGTGGCCGCCCGCCGCGCCGAGACCGAGGCGCGCATCGTGATGATCGACCACCAGACCGCCAGCCAGGAGGAGGCCCAGCGCGCCCGGGTCGAGGCGGCCGAGGCGGCGCTCGCCGGGGCTGAGGCGCAGTTCGAGCTGGCCCAGGCGGATTTCGCGCGCGCGCAGGAACTCGTGACCACCGGCGCCGGCACCAGGGCCCGCTTCGACCAGAGCCGCGCCGCCCTCGATTCCGGCCGGCAGGCGGTGCTCGCCCGGCGCGCCGACCTGACCAATGCGCGCGCCACCCTCGCCGAGGTCATCGCGGCGCGCGAGCAGCTCAACGTGCTGCGGCGGCAGCTCGAGACACTGGCGGCCGAGGAGGCGAGCCTGACGGCGCAGCGCGAGCGCGCCGCGCTCGACCTCGCCGACCGGCGCATCGTCATGCCGTTCAACGGCCGGGTGAGCCGCGTCTTCGTCGATCCGGGCGAGTACGTCACGCCGGGCCAGCGCCTGCTGATGGTGCACGATCCCGACGCGGTGCGCGTGGATGCCAACGTCAAGGAAACCGACATCCGCTATTTCCGCCCCGGCGGGCGGGTGCGGGTCACGGTGGACGCCTATCCCGGCCTGGTCCTCGACGGCGCGGTCGATCGCATCGGCCAGGCCGCGACCAGCGAATTCGCGCTGCTGCCCAACCCCAACCCGAGCGGCAATTTCACCAAGATCTCCCAGCGCCTGCCGGTGCGGATCCGCGTGCCGCAGCAGGAAGGGCGGCTGCGCCCGGGCATGATGGTGGAGGTCGAGGCATCCATCCGTGACTGACCAGGCGCCGGCGCCCGGCTCGCTCCCCGCGCTCATGAAGCGCTGGGGGCCCAATTACCGGTGGTATGTCACGATCACGGCGATGATGGGCACCATCAGCACCGTGCTCAGCTCGACCATCGTCAATGTCGCCCTGCCGGACATCATGGGGACATTCGGCATGGGCCAGGACAAGGCCCAGCTGATCTCCACCGGCTTCCTCGCCGCGATGACCGGCACCATGCTGATCAATGCCTGGCTGGTGGACAGTTTCGGCCAGCGCGCCACCTTCTCCGGCACCATCGCCGTCTTCATCGTCGCCTCGGCGATGGGCGGCCTCGCGCCCAGCGAGCCGGTCCTGATCCTCGCCCGGGTGCTGCAGGGCGGCGCGGCGGGGGTGTTGCAGCCGCTGGCGATGGTGACCATCTTCCAGGTCTTCCCGGCCGAGCGGCGCGGCTCGGCCATGGGCATCTACGGCATCGGCGTGGTGCTGGCGCCGGCGCTCGGGCCAACCATCGGCGGGCTGATGGTGGACAACTTCAACTGGCGCTTCGTGTTCTTCCTAGTGCTGCCGTCCTGCATCGCCGGGCTGTTCCTCTCGGCGCTGTTCATGCCCGGGCGCGCGACCAGCGGCCCGCGCAAGCCCTTCGACTGGATCGGCTTCGCCCTGCTCTCGGTGTTCCTCGTCGTGCTGCTCAACGGGCTGTCCAACGGCCAGCGCCATGGCTGGCGGTCGCACATGGTACTGCTCAACTTCACCCTCGCCGCGGTCTCGGGCCTCGCCTTCGTGGCGTGGGAGACCTGGACCGCCGCGCCGATGCTGAACCTCGCGCTGTTCCGCCTCCCGAGCTTCTCCGGCGCCTCCATCGTCGCCATCGTGTTCGGCGCCGGCATCTTCGGCTCGACCTACCTGGTGCCGATCTTCGTGCAGACCATCCAGGGCTACACCGCGACCCGGTCGGGGCTGGTGCTGATGCCCGCCGGGCTCATCCTGACGATCGCCTTCCCCATCGCCGGGCGGCTGACAGACAAGCTGCCGGCGGATGTGATGATCACCGCCGGGCTGCTGCTGTTCGCCTGGTCCTCGCTGCTCATGGCCGGGCTCGACACCAACACCCCCTTCTGGTCGCTGGCGGTGTGGATCGCGCTGGGGCGCATCGGGCTTTCCCTCATCATGCCGAGCCTGAACGCGGGGGCGCTGCGTGCGCTTCCGCCGCAACTGCTGGGCCAGGGTTCGGGGGCGCTCAACTTCGTCCGCCAGCTTGGCGGGGCGATCGGGACCAACCTGCTCGCGGTGATGAGCGAGCGGCGCGGCCAGCTCTACGCCCATGCCTTCGCCGCCTCCCAGGACACCGCCAATCCCGCCACGGTGGATTTGCTGCGCCAGCTTCTCTCCTACCTCCTGGCCGAGGGAGGCGTTGCCGAAGGCGGTGTCGCCCCGGGCTTCGGGGCGGAGAGCATCGGCCTGGCCGAGGGGCAGCGGCTCGGCTACGCGCTGGATTATCTCGGCAGGATGCTGGCGGCGCAGGCGGCGATGATGGGCTACCGGGACGGCTTCCTGCTGATCGCCATCGCCTTCGTCGTCGCCATCCCGCCGGCCTGGCTGATGCGCCTGCGTTCCCGCCATGCGGGCTGAGCGGCGGCGCCATCGTCGGCCCCGGCGCTTCCGCAGGCAGCCGGGCCGTGCGAACCTGGAACCGAGTCGTGACGCATGGCAGGACGGATGGCAGACCGGCCCGAAGGGCGCGGATGGTCATCGAGGAATGAAGGGGGAGACGTCGTGGATTTCGCTCTGACACCGCAGCAGGAGGCGCTGCAGGACGCCATCGGGCGCATCTGCGCCGATCTCGGCGACGACTACTGGCTGATGCGCGACCGCCAGGGCGGCTTCCCGACCGAGCTGCACCAGGCGCTCGCGAAAGGCGGCTGGCTCGGCGTCTGCATGCCCGAGGATGTGGGCGGCGCCGGCCTCGGCATCACCGAGGCGGCGCTGATGATGCAGACCATCGCGCAATCCGGCGCGGGCATGAGCGGCGCCTCGGCCATCCACATGAACATCTTCGGGCTGCAGCCGGTCGTGGTGTTCGGCACCGAGGAACAGAAGCAGCGGATGCTGCCGCCGCTGATCGAGGGGCGCGAGCGGGCCTGCTTCGCCGTGACCGAGCCCAATACCGGCCTCGACACCACCCAGCTCAAGACCCGCGCCGAGCGGCGCGGGGACCGCTATGTGGTGCATGGCCAGAAGGTATGGATCAGCACGGCGCAGGTCGCCGAGAAGATGCTGCTGCTGGCGCGCACCACCCCGGCTGAGCAGGCGCGCAAGCGCACCGAGGGGCTGTCGCTGTTCTACACCGACTTCGACCGCAGCCGCATCGAGGTGCGCGAGATCGAGAAGATGGGCCGCAAGGCGGTCGATTCCAACCAGGTGTTCATCGACGGGCTCGAGATTCCGGTCGAGGACCGCATCGGCGAGGAAGGGCAGGGCTTCCGCTACATCCTGCACGGCATGAACCCCGAGCGCATCCTGATCGCCGCAGAGGCGGCGGGCCTCGGTCATCTCGCGGTGTCGCGCGCCGCCGCCTATGCCAAGGAGCGCGTGGTGTTCGGGCGCCCGATCGGCCAGAATCAGGCGATCCAGCATCCGCTCGCCGAATGCTGGATGGAGCTCGAGGCGGCGCGGCTGATGACGATGAACGCCGCCTGGCGCTACGATAGCGGGCTCGAATGCGGGGCGCAGGCGAACGCGGCGAAATACCTCGCCGCCGAGGCCGGCTTCAAGGCATGCCAGCAGGCGGTGATGACGCATGGCGGCTTCGGCTACGCGAAGGAGTATCACGTCGAGCGCTACCTGCGCGAGAGCATGATCCCGCGCATCGCCCCGGTGAGCCCGCAGCTCATCCTCAGCTTCGTCGCCGAGCGCGTGCTCGGGCTGCCGAAATCCTACTGAACGCGCCGCCGCAGGGCGGCCCCTTGAGCAAACCAGGAAGATGCCGATGAAGGTCCTCGTCCCCGTCAAGCGGGTGGTCGATTACAATGTGAAGGTCCGCGTCAAGGCGGACGGGTCGGGCGTCGAGACGGCGAACGTCAAGATGTCGATGAACCCGTTCGACGAGATCGCGGTCGAGGAAGCCGTGCGCCTGAGGGAGAAGGGCGTGGCGGGGGAGATCGTCGCGGTTTCCTGCGGCCCGAACGCGGCGCAGGAACAGCTCCGCACCGCGCTCGCCATGGGGGCGGACCGCGGCATCCTGGTCGAGCATGACGGCGTGCTGGAACCGCTCGCGGTCGCCAAGCTGCTCAAGACGATCGTCGCCAAGGAAGGCCCGGCGCTGGTCATCCTCGGCAAGCAGGCGATCGACGACGACATGAGCGCCACGGGGCAGATGCTGGCCGCGCTGCTGGGCTGGGGCCAGGGCACCTTCGCCTCCAAGATCGAGAAGGAGGGCGAGAGCCTGCGCGTCACGCGCGAGGTCGATGGCGGGCTCGAGACGGTATCGCTGAAGCTTCCCGCGATCGTGACCACCGACCTGCGGCTGAACGAGCCGCGCTACGCCTCCCTGCCCAACATCATGAAGGCGCGCAAGAAGCCGATCGAGACGCTGAAGCCGGCCGACCTCGGCGTCGACCCGACGCCGCGGCTGAGCGTGCTGAAGGTCGAGGAGCCGGCGAAGCGCCAGGCCGGCAAGAAGGTGGGCTCGGTGCAGGAGCTCGTCGAGAAGCTGCGCAACGAAGCGAAGGTGATCTGACCATGGCCGTGCTCGTTCTCGCCGACCACAAGGATGGCGGCATCACCCAGCCCACGCGCAGCACGGTCGCGGCCGCCGCGGCGCTCGGGGACGTCCATGTGCTGCTGGTAGGCGAAGGTGCCGCCGCGGCAGCGCCCGCCGCCGCGAGGATCGCTGGCGTAGCGAAGGTGCTGACCGGTGCGGAAGCGCCGGTGCTGGCCGAACCCCTGGCCGCCCTTCTGGTGGCGATGGCGCCGGGGTATTCGCACCTGCTGGCCCCGGCCTCGGCTTCGGGCAAGAACGTGATGCCGCGTGTCGCGGCGCTGCTCGACGTGCAGATCCTGTCCGACATCTCGGGCGTGGTCGATGCCGATACCTTCATCCGCCCGATCTATGCGGGCAATGCGTTGGCCACGGTGAAGTCGTCGGATGCGAAGAAGGTGATCACGGTGCGCGCCGCGTCCATCGACCCGGCGCCGGCCGAGGGTGGCTCCGCTTCGGTGGAAGCCGCGCCGACCGCCGCCGATCCCGGCCTGTCCACCTTCCTGGGCGCGGAGATCGTGAAGTCCGAGCGGCCGGAACTGACCGCCGCGCGGATCGTCATCTCCGGTGGTCGGGCCATGGCGTCCTCCGAGAACTTCGCCATCATCGAGAAGGTCGCGGACATCCTGGGCGCGGCCGTCGGTGCGTCGCGCGCCGCGGTCGATGCGGGCTATGCGCCGAACGACATGCAGGTCGGCCAGACCGGCAAGATCGTGGCGCCGGACCTCTACATCGCCGTCGGCATCTCGGGCGCCATCCAGCACCTGGCCGGGATGAAGGACAGCAAGGTCATCGTCGCCATCAACAAGGACGAGGAGGCGCCGATCTTCCAGGTCGCCGACTACGGCCTGGTGGCGGACCTGTTTAAGGCGGTGCCGGAACTGGAAGCCGAACTGGCGAAGTAAGGCCGGGGGAGGAGAACCTCTCCCGAACCTCCTCCCTTCCTTGTCATCTGGCGCCGGCCTCGGCTGTCAGTTCCCAGGTGCCAAGAAAGGTTGAGGGGGGTACGGGGGGAGAAGTTCCCTTCTCCCCCCGTTTCTCGTTTCAGGGTTCAGCCCGCGAGGACGATGCCTTCCTCGATCAGCGCGGCGATCTCGGCGCCGGTCGCGCCGAGCCCTTCCAGCACCTCGATGCTGTGCTCGCCGATGCCCGGCGCGGGCCGGATCGCGGCCGCGGCTTCCGGCGGCACCCCGGGCAGCCGGGGCACAAGGATGCGGCCATAGGGCGCCTGGTCCAGCTCCGTCAGGATGCGCGAATGGCGCACCTGCGGATCGGCGCGCATCTCGGCATAGCTGTTCACCGCGCCGCACAGCACGTCGTGGCGGCTCAGCAGCTCGATCCAATGCGCGGTCGGCGCGGTGGCGAACAGCGCGGCCAGCCCGGCATCGATCTCGCCGCGCCGTTCGAGCCGGCCGGCGACCTTGGCGAGGGACGCATCCCCCGCCCAGTCGGTCCGCCCGATCGCCTGGGCGAGCTTGGCGAACATCGGGTCGGTCAGCGCGGTGACGTTGATATAGCCGTCGGCGGTCGCGTAGGTCGCCGCCGGCACCGCCACGGGCTGCACGGTCTTGCCGCCGGCGATCTCGTCCTCGACCACCGCCATGGCCTGGAAGGCGCTGGTGGCCTCGAGCAGCGAGGCCTCCACATGCCCGCCCTTGCCGGTGGTGGCGCGGCGATAGAGCGCCGCGCCGGTCGCCTGCGCCGCATAGACGCCGGTGCAGATGTCGGCCACCAGCACGCCCACCTTGCGCGGCGTCCCGCTCGCATCGCGGTTGACGCGCATCAGCCCGGTCATCGCCTGGAACACGGAATCCGATCCGGGCCGCGTCTCATAGGGGCCATCCTGCCCGTAGCCATTGACCGAGACATAGACGAGCCGCGGATCGCGCGCGGCGAGATCGGCATAGCCGAGGCCGAGCCGCGACGCGACGCCGGGGCGGAAGCTCTCCACCACCACGTCCACGCCCTGGGCGAGGCGCGCCAGCAATTCGCGCCCCTTTGGCCGCGTCGCGTCGATGGCGATGGACCGCTTGCCGAGGTTGCCGGCGATGAACAGCCCGCACTTGCCTTCGAGCCCCCAGCCGATGCCGCGGCCCCAGTCGCCCGCGGGCGGCTCCACCTTGATCACCTCCGCCCCCTGCTGGGCGAGGATCGAGGCGCAGGACGGCCCCGCGAGCCCCTGGCTGATATCGAGCACCCTGAGCCCGCGATAGGGCGGCTCCCATGCCGGCATGGCGTTCCTCCTCCTCAGAACCTGGCCCGGTCGTAGATCTCCGTCCGCAGCGCCTGCTCGAAGCGGTCCACGTCCACGCCGGTGCGCTGCACGATCTCGCGCCATTTCCGCAGATTGGCAAGGAAGGCCTCGATCACCGGCTCCGGGTTGCGGGCGCCGCGCTGGCGCGCCACGGCGATGGCGTTGCGGACCTCGTCACGGTTGTAGTCCTCGAGCAGCCGGGCCAGCGCCGGATCGGGCGGGAAGGTGGTCACGCCGCGCTCGCGCGCGCGGCGCTCCACCGTCTCGTCGTCGCGGACGTAGCCGACCGCGACCTGCGCCAGGGCGCGCGGGACCAGGCGCAGGAAGGCGGCGCGGTCCTCGGCGCGGATGCCGTTCCAGCTGTCGCGGTTGAAGGCGATCAGCGCGCCGCCGAAATACGCCCCCATCGGCAGGTCCACGACGTTCTTCGCCACATCCCACAGCGACAGCGTCTCGAGCCAGGCCACTGAGCCGATGACGCAGTCGAGCTGGCCGCGCTCGAGCGCCTCATAGGCCTCGGCGTTGGGGATGTTGACGCCGACGCCGCCCATGCGCTGCGCCCAGCGGCCATAGACATTGCCGGCCGCGCGCATCCGCAACCCGCGCAGGTCGTCCATGCTGCGAACCGGCTGGCGGCACATGACGCGGTATGGCGTTGTCGAGTAGGCGCCGATATAGACCGTGTTGTTGCGGCGGTACTCGGCGAGGCAGTCGGGACAGTTCAGCAGCACCGTCTCGTTGATCGCGCCCATCGTCGCCAGAGGATCGGCGGCGAGCAGCGCGAGGTCGCTCATCGCCGTGTTCAGCGGGATCTGGTTCGGGTGGTAGAGCGAGACGACGAAGCCGCCATCGACGAGCCCGGTGCGGATGGCCGAGAGCGTCGCCGGCCCGGCGACCAGCGAGCCGCCCGTGTGCAGCTGGATCCGCAGCGACCCGCCGGTCGCGCGTTCCGCCTCCTGGAACAGCGGGATCAGCCCGTCGCGGTTGCTGCCGTGGCTGGGCGGCAGGTAGCTGGAATAGGTCAGCGCCCGCTGCTGCGCCGATGCGCCGGCCGGCAGCAGGCTGCCCAGCGCCAGCGCGGCGCCGGCCAGCAGGGTTGTCAGTCTCGATCGGCTCGTCATCTCGGTTCCTCCCGTGTGGTTGATGGTCGGTCTCGCGCGGGGCGGCCTCACCGCCCCATCATGTCGGGCAGCCAGAGCGAAATCTGCGGATAGGCGATCAGCAGCGCCACGATCACCGCCTCCGCCGCCAGGAACCAGAGCAGGCCGCGAAAGATCGTCGGCAGCGGCACCTCCTTGCCGACGATGCCGCTGACGACATAGGCGTTCATCCCCACCGGCGGCGTCAGCAGGCCGATCTCGAGATACTTGATGACCAGCACGCCGATCCACACCAGGTCGAGGTTGAGCGCCTGGAACATCGGCAGCAGCACCGGCAGCGTCAGCAGCATCAGCCCGAGCGGATCGAGGAAGCAGCCGAGAAACAGGTAGATCAGCGAGGCGCCGATCACCACCAGCAGCGGATCCACCGCCCAGCTTCCCATCAGTCCGGCGAGGAAGCCCGGCATCCCCGACAGCGCCAGGAAGCGCGACAGCAGCACCGCGCCGATGGCGATGAAGAAGATCGAGGCGGTCCCCTCCAGCGCCTCCATCACCGCCGCGCCCATCGCCGCGCGCGACATCCGGCCCTGCAGCGCGGCGATGCCGCAGGCGGCGAGCGCGCCGACCGCCGCCGCCTCGGTCGGCGTGGCGACGCCGCCATAGAGGCTGCCGATCACCGCCAGCACCAGCACCGGGATCGGCCAGACCTGGCGCAGCGCGGCCAGCCGCTCGGCCCAGCCGGCCGGCTCCTCCGCGCGCGGCGCCAGCGCCGGGTTCAGCCAGCAGCGCAGGATGATCATCGCCGCATAGACCGCCGCCGTCAGCAGCCCTGGCAGGATGCCCGCGATCAGCAGCCGGCCGATCGGCTGCTCGGCGAAGATGCCGTAGAGCACCATCAGGATGCTCGGCGGGATGAGCGAGCCGAGGGTACCGCTTGCCGCCACCACGGCGGTGGCGAGGCCGGGCTCGTAGCGCGCGCGCAGCATCTCCGGGATGGCGAGGCGGCCCATCGCCGCCGCCGTCGCCATCGAGGAGCCCGAGGCGGCGGCGAAGCCGGCGGCGGCGAAATTGGTGGCGACCGCGAGCCCGCCCGGCAGGAAGCCCAGCCACAGCCGCGCGGCGCGGAACAGGCTGCCGGTCATGCCGGTGTGGTATGCGACCGCCCCCATCAGCAGGAACATCGGCACCGCCGAAAGCGACCAATGCGCGGCGAATTCGAAGGGCAGCGCGCCGAGCGCGCCGAGTGCTGCCTGCGGGCTCCGCAGCAGCGCGATGCCGACAACCGAGACGCCGCCGAGGGCGACGCCGATCGGCACCCGCAGCGCGATCAGCACGAAGACGGCGCCAAGCCCGGTGAAGCCGATCTGCAACGGGGTCATGCGGCGGCTACGGGCCGGGGGCGGTGGGGAAGCGGGCGGCGCTGCGGCATCTACTCCACCCTGATCCCGGCTTCGCGGATCAGCGCTCGCCAGGTCGCGAGGTCGGCGGCGAGCAGCGCGCGCAGCTCCTCCGGCCCGCCCTGGCCCATCACTAGCCCGCGCGCTTCCCACTGGGCGCGGAAGGCGGGATCGGCGGTGGCGGCGCGCATTGCCGCGGCGAGG
>Ga0207951_100163_pt1 | contig 42366 bp, 41 predicted proteins | sample Subbio12Aug_8Bad_FD_184830 | JGI IMG/M metagenome (GOLD analysis project Ga0207951, IMG submission 184830) | Serpentinite rock and fluid subsurface biosphere microbial communities from McLaughlin Reserve, California, USA - CR12Aug_8Bad (SPAdes) | ecosystem: Environmental > Terrestrial > Deep... | reverse complement strand
AAGCCGCCGTCCGCGCCGACCGTTGCGGTCTGGCCGAGCTCGACGATGGTGACCTCGGCGCCCTGCAGGGTGCGGGTGCCGGACCCGTCGGCGACTGTGCCGGTGACGGGACCCGCCACGGCGGGCGAGGCGACGGCGAGAAGAAGCGGCGCCACCGCGGCGCCGACAAAGAGAGAGAGTTTCATTTTGGCTGTGCCCCCTGCACTCGACCCGGCCTTGACCCGGATCGGAGATTCATGTTCTGCGGCCGTTGGATATTTTGATCTCGGGAGCGCGGCCAGTGATGTTTCGGCAACCAAAATATTTCGCATATGTTACATTGCTGGGATTGTCCGTGCTCGGATCATCTTGCGCCTCCGTCGAGGATCGGGGCCCGCAGGGGGTTCTGGCGCCGGGGGACCCCGCCCGGGCCGTGATGGCGGCCGTCGAGACCGTCGTCACGACCGACCCCGCGGTCGACGCGGACGACCCCGCGCTCTGGGCGGACCCGCGCAATCCGTCCCGCGCGGTGATGTTCGGCACCGACAAGTCGGACGGCCTCTATGTCCACAATCTGGACGGGACAGTTCGCCAGTTTCTGCCGTCAGGCCCCGTCAACAATGTCGACCTGCGCCCGGGCTTCCCGGTCGCGGGCGGCGAGCGCGTTCTGGTGGCCGCCAGCAACGATGCGCCCGGCGCCAACGGCGTGAACCTCTACCTGTTCGATCCCGCCACCCTGACGACGGCGGACTACGGATTTCTGCCGACCGCCTATGAGCCCTACGGCTTCTGCATGGGCCGGCGCGACGACACCTTCTTCCTGGTCGTCACCACCAAGGCCGGAACCGTGCACCAGATGACGGTCGCGGCGGGCCCGACCGGGCCGGTGATCGGCCCGGAACGGGTCCTGAGCCTGGGCAGCCAGCTGGAAGGCTGTGTCGTCAATGACGCGGCCGACACCCTGTATGTCGGTGAGGAAGACGTCGGCGTCTGGCGGTTCGACTTCGACCCGGCGGGGCCGTCCACCGCCACGGAGATCGCCCGCGTCGACCGGATCCGCATTCGGGACGATGTCGAGGGCCTGACCATCATGCGCGACCGCGGGGTCGAGTATCTGATCGTGTCCAGCCAGGGCGACAGCACCTATCCGGTCTATCGCATAGAGGGCGGTGAACACGTCTATCTGGGGCGGTTCGCCATCGTCGACGGTCCGGTCATCGACGGTGTCACCTCAACCGATGGGCTGGACGCCTTTTCCGGTCCGATCGGGCCCTTCCCCGAGGGTGCGGTGGCGTTCCATGACGACATGGACGCCCCCACCCCCGGCCAGCAGAACTACAAGATCGTCGACTGGCGCGAAATCCGGACCGCGCTGGGCCTCTAATTCCAGGGGCCAGAAAGCAGAAAAGCCCGATCACGGGGACCGGGCTTTCTGGGCTTCGACTGGAGCGGGCGAAGAGATTCGAACTCTCGACCCCAACCTTGGCAAGGTTGTGCTCTACCACTGAGCTACGCCCGCACTTCAGTCGGAGGCGGGCGTATACCGAGCGGCCCGGTCCCTCGCAAGTCCCTCACCCCAGAATTCGGCGCTCAAGCATCCCGGGATCATGCAATCAGGGCCGGCGCCGGAATCTGCGCTCACGCGGCGAGCCCGGATTTAGTCCGGGGCGAGCGATAGCGCCCTGCCCGCGCGTCAGCGCGGGGCGAGCCGGATCGCGCCGTCCAGGCGGATGCATTCGCCGTTGATATAGACGTTGCGGGCCAGCTCCAGCACCAGGGAGGCGTAGTCCGCGGGCGTGCCGAGGCGGCTGGGGAAGGGGATGGCGGCGGCGAGGGCGTCCTGGATCTTCTGGTCCATGCCGGCCATCATCGGCGTCCACATGATGCCGGGCAGGATGGTGTTGCAGCGGATGCCTTCCTGGGCCAGGTCGCGGGCGACGGGCAGGGTCATGGCGTAGACGCCGCCCTTGGAGGCCGAATAGGCGGCCTGGCCGATCTGGCCGTCCTGGGCCGCGACTGAGGCGGTATTGACGATCAGGCCCCGCTCGCCGTCGGCCATCGGCTCCAGCGTCACCATCCCGGCCGCCGACTGCGACAGGACGCGGAAGCTGCCGAACAGATTGACCCGCACGGTTCGCTCGAACTGGGCCATGTCATGGGCGCGGATCTCACCGGTGTCCTTCTTGCGGCTGACGGTCTTCTGGCCGGTGGCGATACCGGCGCAGTTGACGGTCAGCCGCTCCTGGCCGTGGGCGGCGCGAGCCTTTTCGAAGGCGGCGGCGACCGAGGCGTCATCGGTGACGTCGACCTTGCAGAAGAAGCCGCCGATCTCGGCCGCGATAGCCTCGCCGCGTTCCTCGTTCAGATCGAACAGGGCGACCTTGGCCCCGGTGGCGGCGATGGCCCGCGCCGTCCCCTCGCCCAGACCCGAGGCGCCGCCCGTCACCACTGCTGCAATCGACCCGTCGAGTTTCATGGCCGGAGCCCCTATATGAATATTGAACCTGAGATCAGTCGCGGGGATTTAGCCGCCATGACCACGAATGCCAAACCGATCACGCCCGAAGACGCGCTTGATCCTTCGCGAGCCCTCGTGCCCTCGGTCCAGAGGGTCAATGAGGTGCGGGTCCAGAAGGGCTTCTGGCCCAAGATCCGGCGCACGGCGGCGCGCATTCCCTTCGCCCGGCAGGTGATCAGCGTCTGGTATTCGGCCCGCGACCCGGAGACGCCGGCGGCGGCCAAGGGGATCATGCTGGGCGCCCTCGCCTATTTCGTCATGCCGATCGACGCCATTCCGGACGTCTTCGCCGGGATCGGCTTCACCGACGACGCGGCGGTGATCGCCGCGCTGATCGCCACCGTGGGGGCCCATATCCGACAGCGGCACAGGGACCAGGCCGAGGCCGCGCTCGAACGGCTCCGCGACGGCTAGACCGGCTGGTTCGAGCGCAGCCAGCCTGTCACCGACAGCCGGTCCCGCGGCGCGAAGCCGGCCACCTGGGTCACCGCGTGGCGCATCGGCACGGCGAAGATGTTCAGGGCGTTGAAGGCCGGGGCGAACCCCTCCTCGATGTGGCCCTCCGCGCCTTCGAAGGTCAGCACCCCGCCCCAGTCGGCGCGCCAGTCGCGCGTCAGGTTCAGCACATAGGCATAGAGCCGGTTCTTGCCCTCGGCCGTATCGTCATGGCCGGTCAGGACATGGCCGGGCCGGTAGCGAGTGCCCTGGGCGTCGGCGAAATCGATCCGGTCGTCCCCGGTCACGCCCCGGACGAAGGCGAGGAAGTCCGGTCCGTTGAGGAAGTCGGGCACCGTGCTGACGGCGTCGCGCGAAGCGTCTTCCGGCTCCATGTCCAGGCGGCGGGTGTCGAAGATGTACTGCATGCGGGGGTCGGCCCCGTCGACGCGGGCCTGGTCGATCCAGGCCTGTTTGCCGGGCTCGGCGGCGACGCGACCGCTCAGGGGCAGTTCGAATACCTCGCCCCCGGCGGAGACGCTGAGCTTCCAGCCGTCAAAGGCCTCCATGGCGGCGGCCACCGCCTCGGCGCTGTCGGAATCGAGAAAGCCGGCGATGTGCAGCCGACGCCGCGCCGCAAACGCCGTGTTCAGCGCCGCGACATCCAGCGAGGGTGACAGCCGAACGGTCACGACTCCACGGTGACCACGACCTTGCCCATCACCGAGCGATCGCCCAGCGCCTTGATGGCCTCATGGGCGCGCTCCAGCGGGAAGGTCTGGCTGACCCGCGGCCGGATCTTGCCGTCCTCCCAGAAGCGCAGCAGGTCGGCCATGTTGGCGGCATGGGCGGCGGGGTCGCGCATCACGGCGGCGCCCCAGAACACCCCGATCACCGACACCGACTTCAACAGGGTCAGATTCAGCGGCAGGGACGGAATGCCCGCCGGGAAGCCGACCACCAGATAGCGGCCGTTCCAGTCCATGGCGCGCAGGGCCGGCTCGCAATAGTCGCCGCCGACCGCATCATAGACCACATCGGGACCGTCGCGGCCCGAGGCCAGTTTCAGCTCGCCCGACAGTTCCTTCTGGGCCGCCCTGTCCATCTTGCCGGTGGGGTAGATCAGGCCATTGTCGGCCCCGGCGTCGAGCGCGAACTGGACCTTGTCATTGGTCGAGGCGGCGGCGATGACATGCGCCCCCATGGCCTTGCCCAGTTCGACCGCGGCCACGCCGACGCCGCCCGCCGCACCCAGCACCAGCAGGCTCTCGCCCGCCTTCAGCTGGGCCCGATCCTTGAGGGCGTAATACGAAGTGCCATAGGTCATCACGAGCGCCGCGGCGGTGTTGAAATCCATGGCGTCGGGGATCTTCATCACCGAGGCGGCCGGCACGGCCAGCCGCTCGACCATGCCGCCCCAGCCGGGCACGGCGATGACGCGGTCGCCCTTGCGCACGGTGGTCACGCCCTCGCCGACAGCCTCGACCACGCCCGCGACCTCGCCGCCGGGCGAGAAGGGGCGGGTCGGCTTGAACTGGTAGCGGTCCTCGATGATCAGGGTGTCGGGGAAGTTGACGCCCACGGCCCGGACCTCGATCACCACCTCGCCCTTCATCGGCCGCGGGTCCAGCACCTCCTCGACGACGAGGGTTTCGGGACCGCCGGGAACCTTGGAGAGGACAGCGCGCATGAGAGGGTCTTTCGCAAAGGCGTCCCGCCCCGGTGGCGCGCGCGTCGGCTTGAGGCTAATCAGCGGACCGCCCGTTTGGAAGGGGCGATGCGGAGACCACCCTGAATGACGGCCCTGATCCTCCACGGCGGCGCCGGCGCGCGGCGCGGGCGCGACTATGCGGCCGAGGTCGCCCATATGGGCGAGGTGGTCACGGCCATGAAGGCGCGGCTGGACGCGGGGGCCAGCGCGCTGGACGTGGCGGTCGAGGCGACGGTGCGGCTGGAGGACTCGGGCCTCTATGTCGCCGGACGCGGGGCCTCGCCCAATCTGGCGGGGGCGTTTGAGCTGGACGCCAGCCTGATGGACGGCGCCACGGGCAAGGCCGGGGCGGTGGCGGCCCTGCAGGGGTTCCGCAATCCGGTCGTGGCCGCCCGGGCGGTGATGGAGCGCACGCCCCACGTGATGCTGGTCGGCGAGGGGGCATCGCTGTTCGCGCTGGATCAGGGGCTGGACATGATCGGCGACGAGGACGGCTGGTTCACGCGGGCCGGTCAGGGCGAGGACAATCATCCGCCCGGGACCCTGAGCCACGGCACCGTCGGCTGCTGCGTGCTGGACGACCAGGGCCGGCTGGCCGCCGCCACCTCGACGGCGGGCGTATTCGGCAAGATGCCGGGCCGCGTCGGCGACACCCCCATCCCCGGGGCGGGCAGCTGGGCCGACGGCCGGGTCGCCGTCTCGGGCACCGGGCAGGGCGAATATTTCATCCGCGTCGCCGCCTGCGCCCAGGTCAGCTGGCGCATGGGCGCCGGCCAGACGCTGGCCGAGGCCGGACGTGCGGTGATCGACGAGATCGGCGGCCTCGGCGGCGACGGCGGCCTGATCGCCCTGGACCGCGACGGCAATATCACCGCCCCCTTCAACAGCCAGGGCATGAAACGGGCCTGGCTGACCCCCGACGGCGAGGTCGGGGTCGAGGTGTTCGGGCGCTGAGGCCGGAGTTTCACCCGGATAGAATCTGAAAACACCGTCCAAACCGTCCATAGAGTCTATTCCGGTCGGTCACGGCCCACGGGCTATCGCGTCCAAGAACCGGTCGGGGCGCAGTCTGGCAGTCGGGTACGTCAGGATCGGTTGCAGGCGGATTACGGCGAATTAATCCCCCGGCGAACACGGTTCATCGGCCGTTCACCGCGCGCTACGCTAAAGCTTGGCGCGAAACCGGGAGCCCCAGATGAAGTCCGCCACCACCGCAGTCCTCGCCGCCGCCTTGCTCGCCGCCACGGCCTGCGCGCCCGTGATCGAGGGCGGGCCGCCCATCGCCCTGCCGGTCGGTCTGCAGGAGACCGCACAGATCGGCAGCCTGACCCTGTCCACCGCCTGGCTGAACGCCGAGGACGATTTCGCCGACACCTTTACCGACGAGGTGCACGAAGAGCTGCGCCGCTGCATGTGGGGCACGGCCCCGATCAACGTGCGCGTCCATATCGACGACATCCGGCGCGCCGACCGCCTCGGCGTCCTGTTGAACGGCGACGGCGTCCACACCCTGTCGGGCACGGTGGAGTTCGTCGATCCGGCCGCCGGCAACCGGGTGGTGGGCCGCTTCCCCGTCTCGGTGGCGACCAGTGCGCAGGGACGCCTCGGCGGCCTGCTGGGCGACCGCCAGATGATGGTCTCGGAAGAGTTCGGCCGCGCCGTGTGCGAGCAGGCCTTCGGGCGCAATCCACGGGACCGGGGGCCCCACAATGCGACGGCAGGCTGAACCGGGATCGGGGTTCTTTGAGTGAGTCGAAATCGCGTGATAGAACGAACACGGTTCTTTATGGCGAGGCCAATGAACAGCAAGCCCCGCCGGCCCGGCCGGAATTCGCCGGTCAGAAAAGGAGGCCGCCATGACCCTGTTCCGTCTGTCTCTTCTCGTTCTTGTCAGTGGACTTTTCGCCCTGCCCGCCGCCGCCCAGACCGTTCGCGCGCCCACGACGGCGCCCGCCCAGCAACCCGGCGTCCGGGCGCCGGATGTCGACCCGTCCAGCCAGGCGCACAGCGCGATCATGCTCAGACTGAACGAGGTCGAACAGGCCGCGCGTCGTCAGGTCGTGGTGCTGGAGTATGCAGAGGGGGCCGGCGTCGCAGCCGAGACCTACCCCATCGCCAGCGAGTCCTCGAGCAGCAACGCCAACCGGGTCACCGCGCTCTGCAACCAGGCCCTTCAGGACCGGTTCGGCAGGGTGGTCTCGTATCAGCGCGCCTATGTCGGCGACTCCTATTTCTTCAACAGGATCGTCTGCGAAACACGCTGAGGCGACCTTACCCACGAGGGTCGGCGGATCGTCCGCTGGTCCTCGCGGGCCACGTCGGGCCAGGGTGCGACTCGCCGCTCCGCAGGGTCTGACGGAAGAAGCGCACGATCTCGCGATTGAAGGTCCTGTGGAAGTCTGACCGGTCGAAGCCGGGCGCAGGGGCGCAGATCATCGGAGCGTTCTGCGCCAGCTGCGGCGAGCAGGGCGGCAGGAAGTCGAAATGACCCGCGCCCGGAACGCTGTGGAACTCCGGCGGCCGGGGCAGGGCGTCGCGCACGGGCTCGACATAGAAGGGGCCGGGCAGGATCCGGTCCTGCTCCGCCTGCCACAGCTGGACCGGCTGGGTCAGGCCGGCCAAGCCGTCCGCCGTGAAGGTGAAGCCGAGGGCCGGGGCCGCCACGACGATCGAGCGGATGCGGGGGTCATGCGTCCAGGCGGCGCGGCCTGCGGTCTCCCGATCGACCGGCCGGGCGGCGATCAGGCGGCAATCAAAGAAGCCGGGGTTGGCCCGGCAATGATCGGCGACCCGGGCCAGATCGGGCTGGCCCCCGGCCGCCGCGAGGACGGTGAAGCCGCCGGCGGAGAAGCCGAAGGCCCCGATGCGGTCGGGATCGACGCTCGCATTGCCCGACCATTCGCCGACCATGAAGTCGATCAGCCGGTGGAGCTGGCGCGGGCGCAGGGCGACGTCGGTGGCCCGGCTCTGGTCGCGCCAGTTGTCGCCGGTGTGGGTCAGGGCGGCGACGACAAAGCCGTCGGCGGCCAGCGCCCGCGCGGTGTCCTCATGGCCGCGGAAGTCCCCGCCGTTGCCGTGCGATATGACGACCAGCGGTCGAGGGTCGCCGACGGAGGCGGCCGAAGGCGTCCAGACGCCGATCTCGACGCTTTCATCGCCGTCCGGGATGGTCAGGCGTTCGAAGACGACGGTTTCGGCGGTTGATTGCGGCAGGCTCGGCGCGGCCGGGCGCGCGGGAGTGTCGGTCGGTGAGCCGGCGGCGAGGAGGACCGAGACGGCGAGGGTCAGGAGCATGGGTTTCTGTCCGGAACGGGGGCGGGTGACGCCGTCGTCGCCGGTCCGGCGGGCTCCGGCCATGCCGTCTGCGCGAACGGGCGAACGGGTTCGTCGCCGGGCGACCGGATGCACGGGCCCCCGGGCTGTGTCAGGATCGGGCCATGGATTCGGGGGCTTTGAAACGATGGGCGCGAAGCCCGACGGCGGCGGGCCTGGCGATCTCGACCGCGGTCGGGATCGCGCTGGGCCTGATCGGGCCGTTCGGCAGCTACCTCAACGACGGTCTGCCGGTGCGTCTGGCCTACTGGGTGCTGAGTCTGTGGGGCGGATGGGCGATCTTCGGTCTGATCCTGCCCTGGCTGGCGCGCCGGGCGGCAGGACGGGGCGTGCCGGTCTGGCTCTGGGCCCCGCCGGTGATGATGGCTCTGGCCGTCCCAGCCGCGGTCCTGAGCCGGCTTCTGGCGGGGGCGATCTGGCCGGTCATCGGCGGGGTCTCCCGGCTGGAATGGTACGCCCAGTCGCTGGTGATCAGCGTCATCGCCACGACGGCGGTCCTGTGGTTCGGCTGGCGCGGCCGCCGGCGCTCCGGCCCGGCTCCCGAGTCCGCCGATCCGCGCGACCGCCTGCCGCCGCGACTGGGTCGGACCATCCTGTGCCTGCAGATGGAGGATCACTACGTCCGGGTTCACACGCCGCGCGGCTCGACCCTGGTCCTGATGTCCCTGTCCCAGGCCATCGCCGGGCTGAAGACGCTGGAGGGGGCGCAGACCCATCGCTCCTGGTGGGTCGCGCGGGCGGCCATCGAGGGCGTGGTCGAGGACGGGCGTAACCTGCGCCTCAGACTGGCGGGCGGGCTCGAGGCGCCGGTGTCGCGCGCGCGGGTGGGGCAGTTGCGCGCGGAGGGCTGGCTGGAGGGGTGATGCGGGGCGCGGCCTGATCGCGGTCGCGAGGGGGCGAGCCTTGTCATCCCGGACAATCGCGTTGCGATTTCCGGGAGGCCAGAGAGTTTGGGGGCCGTCCGTCCCGGCTCTCCGCTTCGCTTCGGACGATGACAAGAGCGTTGCACGTCCGCTCCCGGCGTCCGACGCTCACCCAACGAAAAAGGGCCGGCGGATCGCTCCGCCGGCCCCCGTCGTTTCGTCCGGCCTGAAGCCTACTCCGCCGCGCCGCGCGCGAGGTTGCGCAGGACGTAGGGCATGACCCCGCCGGCCTTGAAGTAGTCGAGCTCGGTCTGGTTATCGATGCGGCACCGGACCGGGAAGCGGGCCATCTTGCCGTCCGAGGGGCGGAACAGCTCGACCCACAGGTCCTGACGCGGACGCAGCTTGCCGACATTGACGTCGGACAGGCCGCGGATGGTGACGATCTCCTCGCCGGTCAGGCCAAGGCGGACCCAGCCGTCGGCCTTGAACTGCAGCGGCACCACGCCCATCCCGACCAGGTTGGAGCGGTGGATGCGCTCATAGCTCTCGGCCAGCACGGCGCGGACGCCCAGCAGGCGGGTGCCTTTGGCCGCCCAGTCGCGCGACGAGCCGGTGCCGTATTCCTTGCCCGCGAAGACGACCAGCGGCCGGCCCTCGGACTGGTAGCGCATGGCGGCATCGTAGATCGACATCGTGTCCTGCGACGGGAAGTGGCGCGTGACGCCGCCCTCGATCTCGGGGGTGATCTTGTTGCGGATGCGGATGTTGGCGAAGGTGCCGCGCATCATGACTTCGTGGTGGCCGCGGCGGGCGCCGTAGGAGTTGAAGTCGAGGGCGTCGACGCCGCGGTTGGTCAGATAGGCGCCCGCCGGCGAGGACTTCTTGATCGAACCGGCCGGGCTGATGTGGTCGGTGGTGATGGAGTCGCCGAAGATGGCCAGCACCCGGGCCTCGACGATGTCGGCGATCGGCGCCGGCTCCATCGACAGGCCCTCGAAATAGGGCGGGTTGGCGACATAGGTCGAGGCCTCGTCCCAGGCGTAGGTCTGGCCGCCCTCGACCTTGATGTTCTGCCAGTGGCTGTCGCCCTTGAAGACGTCGGCATAGCGTTTGGCGAACATGGCCGGAGTGACGCATTTCTTCTGGATGGCGGCGATCTCGGCCGAGGTCGGCCAGATGTCCTTCAGGAAGACGTCCTTGCCCTTCTTGTCCTGACCGATCGGATCCTTCGAGATGTCGATCCGCATCGAGCCGGCCAGGGCGTAGGCGACCACCAGCGGCGGCGAGGCCAGATAGTTGGCCTGGACGTCGGGGTTCACCCGGCCTTCAAAGTTGCGGTTGCCCGAGAGCACCGAGGTGGCGACGAGGCCGTTCTCGTTGATGGCTTTCGAGATGCTGTCCGCCAGCGGGCCCGAGTTGCCGATACAGGTGGTGCAGCCATAGCCGACCAGGTTGAAGCCCATGGCGTCCAGATCGGCCTGCAGGCCGGCGGCGGTCAGATAGTCGGTGACCACCTGCGAGCCGGGGGCCAGCGAGGTCTTGACCCACGGCTTGACCTTCATCCCCAGCTTGTGGGCCTTGCGCGCCACCAGACCGGCGGCGATCAGGACCGACGGGTTGGAGGTGTTGGTGCAGGAGGTGATGGCGGCGATGACGACGTCGCCGTCGCCGAGGTCGAATTTCTCACCCTCGACCTTGACGCGCGGGGCGTCGGCGGCGCGGCCGAAGACCTCGCCGAGGGCGGTTTCGAACGACGGGGCGGCGACGGTCAGTTCGACCTTGTCCTGCGGGCGTTTCGGTCCGGCGAGCGACGGCACCACCGTTGCCATGTCGAGCTCGAGGATGTCCGAGAACACCGGGTCCTCCGAGGTCTCGTCGATCCACAGGCCCTGCGCCTTGGCGTACGCTTCAACAAGCGCGACGCGCGCCTTGTCGCGGCCGGTGGCGGTCAGATAGGCGATGGTGGCCGCCGAGACGGGGAAGAAGCCGCAGGTGGCGCCGTATTCCGGGGCCATGTTGGCGATGGTGGCCTGGTCCTCGATGGTCAGGCTGATGACGCCGGGACCGAAGAATTCGACGAATTTCCCGACCACGCCCTTCTTGCGCAGCATCTGGGTGACGGTCAGCACCAGGTCGGTGGCGGTGGCGCCTTCCGGCAGGGCGCCGGTCAGGCGGAAGCCGACCACTTCCGGGATCAGCATGGGGATGGGCTGGCCCAGCATGGCCGCCTCGGCCTCGATGCCGCCGACGCCCCAGCCGAGAACGGCCAGGCCGTTGATCATGGTGGTGTGGCTGTCGGTGCCGACCACGGTGTCGGGATAGGCGACGGTTTTCTTGCCTTCCTCGGCGGTCCAGACGGTCTGGGCCAGGTTTTCGAGATTGACCTGGTGGCAGATGCCGGTGCCGGGGGGCACGACGCGGAAATTGTTGAAGGCCGACGACCCCCAGCGGAGGAACTTGTATCGCTCTATGTTGCGCTCATATTCGCGCTCGACGTTCTGGGCGAAGGCGCCGGGCGTGCCGAAATGGTCGACCATGACCGAGTGGTCGATGACCAGATCGACGGGGTTCAGCGGATTGATCTTGGTCGGATCGGCGCCGAGGGCCGACATGGCGTCGCGCATGGCGGCCAGGTCGACGACGGCGGGCACGCCGGTGAAGTCCTGCATCAGCACCCGGGCCGGGCGGAAGGCGATCTCGTGCTCGACCGAGCCCTTGTTGTCGATCCAGGCGGCGACGGCGCGCAGGTCGGCCTCGGTGACGGAAACCCCGTCCTCATGGCGCAGCAGGTTCTCGAGCAGCACCTTCATCGAGCGCGGCAGACGGGAAATCCCGGCCAGACCGGCTTCCTCGGCGGCCGGAAGGCTGTAATAGGCGTATTTCTTGCGCCCGACGGAAAGGTCCTGACGGGTCTTGAGGCTGTCGTTCGACGGCATGGAGAGGCTTCCTCTGGTCAACGCCGCCCGACAATCCGGTTGCACGCTCGCGCGGCTTGCGGCGGGGCGCACAGGTCCCCGACGCGCGCGGCGAACGCCTGCTGCGGCGAGGGCGGATATAGCCCTCGTTCAGGGGCGCGTCCATGTGTCCACGTCAGGGTCAGGGGCATTGAGAGACGCTCGCAACTGGAGCGGGGCCCGATGATCGCCGTCACAGCCCTGACCGTGTCCCGCGGCGAACGCGTGCTGTTCCGCGATCTGTCCCTCACCGTGGCCGCGGGCGAGGCCGTGGCCCTGACCGGGGCCAATGGCGCGGGCAAGACCTCCCTGCTGCGGGCCCTGGCCGGCTTCATCCGCCCCGACGCCGGGGAGATCGCCTTCGCCGACGCGGAACCGGCCGAGGCGCGCGCCCGGGATATTCACTGGCTGGGCCACCTCGACGGCCTGAAGGGCGCACGCCGCGCCGGCGACGAACTGGACTTCCAGGCGCGCTGGGCCGGGGCCGGGCCGGACGGGATCGCCGCGGCGGTCGATGTGCTGGCGCTCGAACCCCTGCTCGATCTCGAGGTGAGAAAGCTGTCAGCGGGCCAGCGGCGGCGCCTCGCCTTCGCCCGGCTGATCGCCGCGCCCCGGCCGCTGTGGCTGCTCGACGAACCGTTCGCGCCGCTCGACGTCCGCTGGCGGGCGGCGCTCGGCCTGCTGATGCAGGCCCATCTCGACAAGGGCGGCGGCATCATCGCCGCCGTGCACGACCCGCTGCCGGTCCCGGCGCGCCCGGTCGATCTGGGGGCCGGACGGTGAGCGCCCCCGGCATCCTGTTCCGGCGCGAACTGGCCCTGGCGTGGGGCGGCGGCGGCGGGCCCCTGCTCGCCTGCGGCTTCTTCCTGTGCCTGACCGTGCTTGTGCCCCTTGCGGCCGGCGGCGATCCGGCGGGGCTGAGGCCGGTCGCCGGCAGCGTGGCCTGGCTGGCCCTCGCCCTGGCCTCGATCCTGTCGCTGGAGCGGCTGTTCGAGCGGGATTACGAGGACGGGTCGCTGGACCTGATCACCCTCGGCCCGGCCCCGCTGGAGCTGGTCGTCCTCGCCAAGGCCGCGGCCCAGTGGCTGGCCGTCGGCGTGCCGCTCGCCGCCATCGCGCCCGTGGCCGCCATCACCCTCGGCCTTGCGCCGTCACTGGCCTTGCTGGTCGCCCTGTCGGCCCTGATCGGATCGCTGGGCTTCGCCCTCACCGGGGCGCTCGGCGCGGCGCTGGCGCTGGGGTCGAAGCGCGGCGGTCTGCTGATCGCCGTCGTCGTCCTGCCGCTGTTCATCCCGCCGGTGGTGTTCGGCGCGGGGGCCCTCGAGCGGGTCGCCAACGGCCTCAGCCCGGGGCCCGCCCTCGCCCTGCTGGCGGCCTATGTCCTGTTCGCCGCCGTGGTCACGCCCTTCGCCGGCGCCGCCGCCATCCGCAACGCGCAGGGCTGATCCGCCCGCGCGAAGCGCCTGACCGTTGGCGGCGCAGGTTCATCACAACGGGCACAACGGTCTCACAACGGACACGACGGGCCCGAGCCAGACGCGATCTCGTTGTGTTCGTCGTGCCTTTCGTCGTGCCCGTTGTGATGAACCCGGACGTTGGCAAACTTGTTGCGCTTCGCGCGTGCGGGCGGCCCTCAGGCCTTCTTGACGAACTCGGTGCGCAGCACGAGGCCGCGCACCTTGTCGACATTGGCTTCGATCTCGTCGGTATCGCCGGTCAGGCGGATGTTTTTCACGAGGGTCCCGCGCTTCAGCGTCACCCCGCCGGAGCCCTTGACCTTCAGGTCCTTGATCAGGGTCACGCTGTCGCCATCGGCCAGCACATTGCCGTTGGAGTCCTTCGTGGCGTCTTCGGTCATGGTTCAGGTCCTGCGGTCGAGCGCGACCCACTATCACAGGCCGCGCGCGCATATAGCGTCACTCGCGAGAGGCCTCTAAGAGAGCAGTCATGTTTCTGGCCAATCCCGACCGCTTCATGCGCTTCACCCGCCCGCTGACCCCGGCGGCCTGGGGTCTGGCGGTTGTCCTGCTCGCGCTGGGAGTCTGGTTCTCCTTCACGGCGCCGGAAGACTATCAGCAGGGCGACACCGTCCGGATCATGTTCATCCACGCCCCCGCCGCCACCCTGGGCCTCGCGGCCTATGCGGCGCTGGGCGTATCCAGCTTCTTCGCCCTGGTGTTCCGCCATCCCTTGGCCGACGCCGCCGCCCGGGCCGCGGCCCTGCCCGGCGCGGCCTTCACCGCTCTGGCTCTGATCACGGGCGCCCTGTGGGGCAAGCCGATGTGGGGCGCCTGGTGGGCCTGGGGCGACGCCCGGCTGATGTCGGTGCTGGTGCTGTTCCTGTTCTACCTCGGCTATATGGCGCTGCGGGCCTCGATCGACGACGAGGCCAAGGCCGCGCGGGCCGCCGCCGTGCTGGGCCTCGTCGGGTTGATCAATCTGCCGATCGTGAAATTCTCGGTGGACTGGTGGAACACCCTGCACCAGCCGGCCTCGCTGCTGCGGGCCGAGGGCCCCGCCATGCCGGCCATCTATCTGACACCCCTCCTGCTGATGATGGCGGCCTATGGAGTCCTGTTCGCCGCCATCTGGCTGACCGCGATCCGCACCGAGGTCGTCCGCCGCCGGGTCCTGTCGATCCGCGCCCGCCGCGCCCTGGAGGCCTAGATGGACGCCTTGAGCATGTTCGACCTCGACATGGGCCGCTACGCCGCCTTCGTCTGGCCCGCCTGGGGGATCAGCGCACTGGTGCTCGCCGCCGTGGCGGCCCGGACCCTGATCGCCGCCCGGCGCTGGTCGGCCGAGCTGAAGCGGCTGGAGGATGAGCCCCAACCATGAGCCGCTGGCTGTCCATCATCCCGCTCGTCGTGCTGGCGGCCCTCGCGGTGCTGTTCGTCGGCTGGTCGCTGAAGCGCGATCCCGCGGTCAAGCCTGACGCCCTGGTCGGCCAGCCGATCCCGGAAACGGTCCTGCCCATGCTGACGGGCGATCAGGCCGGGCCCGGCTTTCTCGACCTCAAGACCGCCGGCGTCGGCCGGCCCATGCTGGTCAATGTCTTCGCCAGCTGGTGCGCGCCCTGCCGGGTCGAACATCCGAATCTGATGGCGCTGGAGGCGCGCGGGGTCGCTGTCGTCGGCGTCGCCTGGAAGGATGATCCCGTCGCCACCCGCCGGTTCCTCGACGAGCTCGGCGACCCCTATTCCATGGTGCTGGTCGACCGCGACGGCCGCGCCGGCCTTGATCTCGGCATTACCGGCGCGCCCGAGACCTTCGCCGTCAACGCCATGGGCGAGGTCGTGGCCAAATTCTCGGGGCCGCTGGTGGACGACGCCGAGGTCGAGCGGCTGGTCGAGGCCATCCAGGCGCCGCCGCGCCCCCTGCCCACAGCGACCTCGCGCGACCCGGGCCGTTAACCCATTTCCGACCGATCTGGTTAACCCTGTCGGCATGAGCGCGATTCGCCCCGACCTGCCCTCCGCCCTGTTCCCCCCGCTCCCCGCGGGACAGTCGCCGGTGCGCGCCTCCCGCTCGGACTTCTTCAAGGCCGCTCTGGACGCCGTCCAGGGCACGCCGGCCGAGCCGTCCCTGGCCCCCGCCGCGCCGCGCCCGACGCCCGCGGCCTTCGAGACCCCTGCCGGCCGCCCCGGGGCCCTGCTGGACATCCGCGTCTAGCGGTCCGTTCAGCCTTCACGCGAAAATGAGCGGCGTCCGTTCGCCCGCCGTGATTAATCTCTCCGCCATGCGCACCAAGGGCTGGATCATCCCTGCGGCGGCCCTTGCGGCCGCGCTTGTCGCGGCCGGGTCCGTCGCCCAGCCGACGGAGGCCCGCGCCCCGCGCAGCGGCGCCGTCCGGCCCGAGCCCGTGGTGGTCGAACTGTTCACGGCCCAGGGCTGCGCCGGTTGCCCGGAGGCCAGCGCCCGCTTCGAGACCGTGGCGGCGGGACCCGGCGTCATCGCCCTGACCTATACAGTGGACTATTGGGACTACCTCGGCTGGACGGACACCTTCGCCCGGCCCGAGTTCGCCCAGCGCCAGCGGGACTACCGCCGGTCGCTGCGCCTTCGAAACGTGTCGACGCCCCAGGTGGTGATCGACGGCCGTCGTCAGGTCGCAGGGGTCCAGACCCCGGATCTGCAGAGCGCCATCGATGAAGAGGCGGCCCGCCGGATATTTCCCCCCGAGATCGAGTTCCGGATCGATGGCGACCATGTCGGGGTCGGCTCGGGACGGCCGCCCTCCGGCGGAGCCGAGGTCGTGGCGGTGACCTACACGCCGGGCCCGCAGGAGGTGGAGATCGCCGCCGGCGACAACCGCGGCCGCACCATGCGGCACCTCAATGTGGTTCGCTCGGTGCGGACCCTCGGCGACTGGAGCGGTCAGTCGACCCTCTACGATCTGGCCGAGGCGCACGAACCCGGCCAGGCGATCGCCGTCCTGGTCCAGGCCAAGGACGACCGGCGCATCCTCAACGGCGCCGTGCTGGAGCCGCGCTGAGGCCTAGGCGCCGGCCTTTCTGGCGAAGCCGAGTGCGCCTTCGGCCAGCATCGGAACCTGGGCGGCCATGGTGCGGGCATGTTCCGAAGCCGCCGTGCCGTCGCGCACCCGCCCGGCGATGCCCTGGCAGATGGCCGCCAGCCGGAACAGGTTGTAGGCGAACAGCCAGTCGAGGTTCGCCGGCGTCGTGCCGGTCAGCCCCGCATACCGCTCGACGGTCTGCGCCACTGTGGGAATGCCCATCGCCTCGATATCGGCCCCGGCCAGACCGTTGCGCGCCGTCGCCGGAATGACCCAGGCGATCAACAGATAGGAAAAATCCGCCATCGGATCGCCGAGCGTCGACAGTTCCCAGTCCAGCACCGCGCGAACCTGCGGCCCGTCCGGCGCCAGGATCAGATTGTCGAGGCGGAAATCGCCATGGACGATCCGCGTCGGACCGTCCGGCGGCAGGGTGGCGGGCAGGAATTCGATCAGCCGGTCCATGGCCGGGATCGGATCGATCTCGGAGGCGCGATATTGTTTGGTCCAGCGGCCGACCTGGCGCTCGAAATAGTTGCCCGGCCGTCCGTAGTCGGACAGGCCGATGGCCGCGGGGTCGAAGGCGTGCAGGGCCGCCAGCGTATCGACCTGTGAGTCATAGATGGCGCGGCGCTCGGTCGGCGTCATGCCGGGCAGTTTCAGGTCCCACAGCACCCGGCCCTCGACCTTGTCCATGACGTAGAACATCGAGCCGAGGACCGCATCGTCCGTGCAAAGCGCATAGGGCCGCGCCACCGGATAGCCCTGTTTGTGCAGGGCCGAGATGACGGTGAACTCACGATCCACCGCATGGGCGCTGGGCAACAGGACCCCGGGCGGCTTGCGCCGCAGGACATAGGCGTGGCCCGGCGTGACCAGCTCATAGGTCGGGTTCGACTGGCCGCCCTTGAACTGGCGCAAGGTCAGGGGCCCGGCATAGCCCTCGACATGGGCCGTCAGCCAGCGGTCCAGCGCCGCCTCGTCGAGCGCATGGCGTGGGTCGACCTCGCGGGTGCCGGAGAAGGTCGACTGGGCATCGGCATTCTGGACGTCGTCGGGAACGGTCTGGGTCATGTGTCTTCCGGATGAGCGGCCATGATGGCCGCGTGCACTGCGCCGCGCCAGCCCTTCAGCAAGCGGGCCCGTTCGTCCGCAGCCATGCGCGGGGTCCAGCGCGCCGGGGCCTCGACCGGATGGTCCTCGAGGTCCTCGATCAGGCCGACGCCCAGCGCCGCCAGCCTGGCCGCGCCGAGCGCCGTCATCTCCTGGAAGGCCGGGCGCTCGACCACCACGTCGCAGATGTCGGCCACGAACTGCATGGCGAAGGCGTTGGCGGTGACCCCGCCGTCGACCTTGAGCACCCTCAACTTCGGCGCCCCGTCCGTCTCCAGCGCGTCGAGCAGGTCGCGCGTCTGATAGGCCAGCGATTCCAGCGCCGCCCGCACCAGCTGGGCCGGGCCAGAGTCGCGGGTCAGGCCGACGATGGTCCCGCGCGCCTCCGGCTCCCACCAGGGGGCGCCGAGGCCGGTGAAGCCGGGGACCAGATAGACGCCGCCATTATCCTTCAGCCCCTGGGCCATGGCTTCGGACTGACGCGACTCCGTGATGACCCCAAGCCCGTCGCGCAGCCACTGGATGGCCGAGCCGGCCGAGAAGATCGAACCTTCGAGGGCATAGGCGACGTCATCGCCGACCGCATACCCCATCGTGCCGAGCAGCCGGCTGGTCGAGACCACCGGCGTGGGCCCGACATTGGCGACCAGAAAGGCCCCGGTGCCATAGGTGATCTTGGCGTTCCCGGCCCTGAGCGCGCCGTGTCCGACAAGGGCCGCCTGCTGATCGCCCGCCGCGCCGTGGATGGGCAGGGCCGCGCCGAACAGCGACGGATCGCAGTCGCCGAAATGGTCAGCGCAGCCGCGGATCTCCGGCAGGGCCGCCATCGGCACATCGAACAGGGCCGCGAGATCAGGCCGCCACCGGCGCGTGGCCAGATCCATCAGCGAGGTGCGGCTGGCGTTGGTGGCGTCGGTGACGTGGCGGGCCCCGCCCGTCAGTTTCCAGATCAGCCAGGTCTCTATGGTCCCGACCTTGACCTCGCCCGCGCCGGCCCGGTCGCGCGCGCCGGGCACGGCGTCCAGCAGCCAGGCGAATTTCGAGGCTGAGAAATACGGGTCGAGGATCAGGCCGGTCGCGGCCTGCACCATGGGCTCATGGCCGGCGGCCGCCAGTTTCGCGGTCACATCCGCCGTTCGCCGGTCCTGCCAGACAATCGCCCTGTGCAGCGGCTCCCCGGTCGCGGCGTCCCACAGCACCGAGGTTTCGCGCTGGTTGGTGATGCCGATCGCCGCGAACCGGCCGACCCCGCCCGCCTTGCGGATCACCTCGCGGCAGGTCTGCAGGGTCGCGGCCCAGATCTCGGCGGCGTCATGCTCGACCCAGCCGGCCGCGGGGAAATACTGGGCCAGTTCGATCTGGCTGACGGCGACAGGCCGGAGACCGCCCTCGGGCGCGCACTCGAAGGCGATGGCGCGGGTCGAGGTCGTGCCCTGGTCGATGGCGAGGATCAGTGACGTCATCCGGGCAGGTTAGAGCCCCGTCCACGAGACTCAACCGCCATCGCGGCGAAGCCGCAACCCCAGGCCGGGCGCGGAGGCGGGGTTCATCACAACGCACACAACGAATTCACGACGAACACAACGACAGGGGAGCCAGGCGCAGGCTCCGTCGTGTCCGCTGTGAATTCGTTGTGTGCGTTGTGATGAACCTTCCGGCGGTCAAAGCCGGCTTCGCCGGAAGGAATTCACGCGGTATGGAGGACCATGCACACCGCCTCCTTCGCCGGCGTCCAGGACGCCGCCCGCCAGATCGCCGGTCACGCCGTCCGCACCCCCCTGGTCGAAAGTCCCGCGCTGAACGAACGGTCGGGCGGGCGGGTGCTGTTGAAGGCCGAGAACCTGCAGCTGGCCGGGGCCTTCAAATTCCGCGGCGCCTATAACCGCATCAGTCGCCTGACCGCCGACGAACGGAGACGCGGCGTCGTCGCCTATTCCTCGGGCAACCACGCCCAGGCGGTGGCCGCGGCGGCGCGGATGGTCGGAACGACGGCCATCATCGTCATGCCCGCCGACAGCCCCAGGGTGAAGGTCGAGGGCGTCATAGCCTTCGGCGGCGAGGTGCGGATGTATGATCGCTATACGGAGAGCCGCGAGGCCATCGGCGAGGAGATCGCGGAATCGAAGGGCTCGATCCTGGTCCGGCCGTTCGACGACCCCTATGTCATCGAGGGCCAGGGCACCGCCGGGCTGGAGATCGTCGAACAGGCCCGGGCCCTCGACGCCCCGCTTGACCAGCTGGTCTGCGGCGCCTCGGGCGGCGGGCTGATCGCCGGCATCAATCTGGCCATGGCCTCGCTGTCGCCGCACACGCCTGTGATCGCGGTCGAGCCCCGCCACTACAATGACATGCAACTGTCGATCGCGGCCGGCGAGCGAGTGACCCATCCGCCGGCGCCGGGCACCATCTGCGACGCCCTGATGACCGACCGGCCCGGCGAACTGACCTTCCCCGTCAACCGCCGCGTCGACCGGGTCGAGACCGTCTCCGACGCCGAGGTGGCCGAGGCCGTACGCTACGCCTTCCGCGCACTGAAACTGGTGGTCGAGCCCGGCGGCGCCGTGTCCCTGGCCGCCGTCCTGGCCGGCAAGGTCGAGACGCGCGACCGCACCACCGTCGTCGTCCTGTCGGGCGGCAATGTCGACCCGGCCTTGTTCGCCGCCATCATCGAAGACCGATTCACCCCGATCGCCTGAGGAGACCGACCCATGACCGAACGCAAGGGAACGCCCACCCCCGTCGCCGACCTGCCCGGCCTGATCGGCCAGGAGATCGGCGTCAGCCGCTGGATCACGATCGACCAGGCCCGGATCGACGCCTTCGCCGAGATCACCGAGGACCGCCAGTTCATCCACATCGATCCCGAAGCGGCGGCCCGGACCCCGTTCGGCGGGACCATCGCCCACGGCTTCCTGACCCTCAGCCTGCTCTCGGCCATGACCTATGACGCCGTCCCGCCGCTGCAGGGCGTGGTGATGGGGGTCAACTACGGCTTCGACAAACTGCGCTTCCTCGCGCCCGTACCGGCGGGCTCGAAGGTCCGGGGCCGGTTCAAGCTGCTGTCGGCCGACGACAAGGGCGGCGGGCGGTGGCTGCTGAAACACGAGGTCACGGTCGAGATCGAGGGAGCGGAGAAGCCTGCGTTGATCGCAGAATGGCTGGGGATGCAGGTGGTGAGCGGGTAAATCTTGATTTGGACCATTGATTGGTCCATATATCGGCCATGACCCACGTTCCCCTCTCGCTTGCCAAAGCTCAGTTGACTGATCTCGTCCGGCGGGCCGAGGAGGGAGAGCGGATCGTGCTGACCCGTCACGGCCGGGACGTCGTTCGTCTGACGCCGGTAGATCGATACGGCAACGGCAAGACTCGGGAAGAAAAGATGAGGATCATCCAGGAGATACAGGAATCGGCTAAAGGCAAGTTCCCGCCAGATTTCGATTCCGCCCGGGCCGCCGACTTTCTGTATGGCGACGACGGCCTGCCGGGGTGATCGCGGTCGACAGCTCCGCCCTGATCGAGGTGGTGGCCAGACAACGTCTCGCTGCTGTATGCGCGGACGCCCTGCTCTCCGACGATCTGGTGATGTCGGCGGCGACCTTGACGGAATCTTACATCGTGGCGGCGCGCAAGAATGCCGCCGACGAACTGACCCGGCTTCTGGCCCTGATTGAGCCGGAAATCGAAGACGTTACAGCGGTCTTCGCCCTCCGGGCCGCCGACGCTTACCGCCTGTGGGGCAAGGGGTTTCACCGCGCCGATCTGAACTATGGCGACAGTTTCAGCTATGCCCTCGCTGAGATGTACGGCTGTCCGCTGCTCTACGTCGGCAATGACTTTGCGCAGACAGATATCAGGAGCGCCTTGGGCTGACCGGTGAGATGGCACCTGGCCAGTTTGGTATCGAGCACCGCTAGTTGGACCAACGGGGCCGGACATGAACGGCAAGCAAAGCCGAGACCAATGAAGCGCCTGCTCCCGCAATCGCGAACATCCACACCGCGCCCAGCATCAACATCGACGCCAAGGTCCCGACAACTACAGCTAACAGGATCCACAAGGCCTTCGAGCGGATGTGGGATGAAACGAGCCCAAGGAGCAGGCCAGTCGCTGCTGCGGGCAAGGCCCCGAAAGGGTAGCCGATGAGGCCCGCGAGCGGGAATGTCAGGATATCGGTCAGGCTTAGTCGGTCTGCCAGGCCGCCGAAGCTATTAAGGGCAAGGATCGACCAGATCGCGAGGCCGCCGACATAGGGGCCGATAAGGACGAAGGCCCCCGCCACCATCCAAAGCGAGCCCTGCGGCGTTCTCATGCGACAACCGATAACATTGATTTCTGTCAGCAGTATGTGACCGACGGTCGCTATCCTTCCCCCAGACACCGCAATGCCACTTCCAGGTTCCGCAACCCGTCCTCACCGGTCACCGCCGGCGGCTCCCCCATGCGGATCGCATGGGCGAAGGCCTCCAGTTCCTTCTTCAGCGGCTCGGCGGGCCAGCTGTTGACGGCGCGGGTCTGGTAGGAGCCGTCGGCCTGCTGGCCGAAATATTCCGTGACCTGACGGGTCATAAGATCGGCGACGACGAATTTGTTCTGCGTCGCCACCTGCAGGGTGCGGACCTTGTAGGGGGTGACCCAGTTGGTGGTGATGTGGGCGATCGTGCCGTTCTCCAGCCGGAACTGCAGCAGGGCCGTGTCCTCGCGGTCGGCCTTGGTGCGGGCCAGCTGCGGCTGGACCTCGACGATTTCGGACCCCGTCAGATGGCGGATGATGTCGATGTCGTGCACGGCCAGATCGATCACCACTCCAACTTCGCCCATACGCGGCGGAAACGGTCCGACGCGGGTGATCTGGATGGAGATGATGTGGTCGCCGTCGATGGCGCGCTTCACTGCCTCGACCGCCGGATTGAAGCGTTCGACCTGACCGACCATCAGCACCCGGTCATTGGCGTGGGCGGCGTCGATCATCCGCTGGGCGTCAGCCACCGTGGCGGCGATCGGCTTTTCGACCAGAACATGGACGCCCTTCTCCAGCAGGGCCACACCCAGGTCGGCGTGATGGCGGTTCGGCGTGGCCACGACGGCGGCGTCGAGGCCGGCGGCGACGAAGTCGGCGGCGGTGGTGAAGGCCTTCGCGTCATAGAGGGCGGCCACGCCCCCGGCCGTGACCTCGTCTGGATCAAACACCGCTGTCAGTTCGAAATCGCGGATGTCGGACAGGACGCGGGCATGGTTGCGGCCCATGACGCCGACGCCAGCGACGCCGACCTTGAGCGGAGGAAGCAAGGCGTTCGGCATGCGGTTCAGGCCCTGAAGCTGGCGACGGCCGCGATGATACGGTCCTGGGTGGCTGCGTCGAGGTCGGCGTGCATCGGCAGGCTGAGCACCCGCTCCTTGAGCCGCTCCGTCACCGGCAGACTGCCCGGCCCCCTGGAGAAGCGCGCATAGGCGGGCTGCAGATGCATCGGAACCGGATAGTAGACGGCCGTAGGAATGCCCTGGTCCTTCAGATGGGCGGCCAGGCCGTCCCGGTCCTCATGTTCGATCGTATACTGGGCCCAGACCGAGACCCCGCCCGCGATCACGGCCGGAACCCGGGCGACATGGGGGGCGAGACCGGCATTGTAGCGATCCGCCGCCACATTCCTCCAGCCGATCTCGTCGGCGAAGACATTGAGCTTCTCGATCAGGACGGCCGCCTGGATGGTGTCGAGGCGGCTGTTCATGCCGATCCGCATGGCCAGGTATTTCGGATCATGGGCAAAGCTGGCCCCGTCCTTGAGGTCCTTCTCCACGACCTTGCCGTGGACCCGCAGGGAGTCCATTTCCTGGGCCAGGTCATAATCATCGGTCAGCACCGCCCCGCCGTCGCCATAGCAGCCCAGCGGTTTGGCCGGGAAGAAGCTGGTGGTCGTGACATCGGCCCAATGGATCGGATGGGCCCCGTTCAGCGTGCAGCCGAAACCCTGGGCCGAGTCCGCGATCAGTTTGAGTCCGTATTTGTCGCAGATGGCGCGAATGGCCGGATAGTCGGCGGGCTGGCCGAACAGGTCGACAGCGATGACCACGCGAGGCTTGAGCCGACCCTCTTTCAGCGTCGCCTCGATGGCCGCCTCCAGCTGGACCGGATCGATGTTGAAGGTGTTGGCGTCGACATCGACGAAGACCGGCGTGGCCCCCAGCCAGGGCACGACCTCGGCCGTGGCCGTGAAGGTGAAGCTAGGGCAGAAGACCGCATCACCGGTGCGAATGCCCCAGGCGATCAGGGGCAGGATCAGGGCGTCGGTGCCGTTGGCGCAGCCCAGGGCGTGTTTGGCCTGGCCGAAGGCGGCGAGGTCGGCCTCGAACTGGCGCACCTGCGGGCCCATGACCCAGGCGCCGCCGACGACGGCGGCCTGGACGGCGGCCTCGATCCGGCCGTTTAGGCGGAGGCGCTGGGCCTGAAGGTCGATGAAGGCAACGGTCATGTCGGAACGCTCTCCGGTCGCGCACGGCGCAAGGCGGCGTCAGCCCTTGCGGGAGACGCGATGGTCGCGCCTCCTAGCAAATCGGGGGCCGCCACGCCAAACCGTCCAGCGTCACTTCGCGTGACGGCTTGCAACGACCGCGCACGGCGCCGTATGCCCAAGCTATCATGACATCTGGCGTACCCGCCGTCTTCCTCGATCGCGACGGCGTGCTGATCGAGGACACCGGCTATCCCTACCTCGAAGAGCATCTGCGGTTCTTGCCCGGCGCGGCCGACGCCGTGCGGCGACTGAACCAGCTCGGCTTCCTCTGCGTCATCGTCACAAACCAATCGGGAGTGGCGCGCGGCCTCTTCACCGAAGACCAGATGAAGACCTTCAACGCCCTGATTGTGCGCCGGCTGGCGGCCAGGGGGGCGGTGGTCGGCGCGGTCTATGCCTGTCCCTTCCACAGCGAGGGCCAGGTCGCGGCCTGGATCCATCCCGACCATCCTGACCGCAAGCCCAATCCCGGGATGATCCTGCGCGCCATCGCCGACCACGGCATCGACCCGGCCCGCAGCTTTCTGATCGGCGACCGGCCCTCCGACATGGAGGCCGCCCGACGCGCCGGCGTGCCGGGGTTCCGCTTCGACGGCGGCGACCTCCACGCCTTCGTCGAGGACCTGCTGGGACACTAGAGCCCGACCTGGTCTCGACGGGTGGGATTTCGTCCGACTATGAAATAAGGATCGGGAAAGACGGAGTCCGCCCATGTCCCAGACCTTCGCCGAACGACGCTGGAACAGCGCCGACGGCCTCAGCCTGTACGCCCGTGACTATGCGGCGACCTCCGGCCCGGCGAAGCTGCCGGTCATCGCCATTCACGGCCTGACCCGCAACTCGGCCGATTTCGACACCATCGCACCGCTGATCGCCCAGAGCGGCCGGCGCGTGCTGGCGGTGGACGTCCGCGGCCGCGGCCAGTCGGACCGGGCGCCGGACCCGATGACCTACCAGCCCCAGGTCTATGCCCAGGACATACTGGCCCTGATGCGGGATCTGGGCATCGAACGCGCCGTCTTCCTGGGCACCTCGATGGGCGGGCTGATCACCATGGGACTGGCCGCCATCCGATCGAAGGTCATCGCCGCCGCGATCATCAATGATGTGGGGCCGGAGGTGGCCCAGGAGGGGCTGGCGCGGATCGCCGCCTATGCCGGCCAGCCGGTCGAGATCAACAATTGGGCCGATGCGGCCGCCTATGTGCGCAAGCTCAACGGGGTCGCCCTGCCGCACTATACCGACGCCGACTGGGACGCCTTCGCCCGCCGCACCTTCCGGATCGGCACCGAGGGCACGCCCGTGCCGGACTATGATCCCGACATCATGGCCCCGATCCGGGCCGCGGGGGCCAAGGCCCTGGTCCCCAATCTCTGGCCCTTCTTCACCCGCCTGGCCAAGGGCCGGCCGGTGCTGCTGGTGCGCGGCGAGACCTCGGACCTGCTGAGTGCCGAAATCGCGGCGAAGATGCGCAAGCGCGCCCCGAAGATGGATTTCGTCGAGGTCCCCGGGGTCGGTCATGCGCCCATGCTCGACGAGCCCGAGGCCAAGGCGGCGATCTTCCCGTTCCTGAGCGAGCTGCCCTGACGAGGCAGCAGGCAGTAGGGATAAGTTGGTCGGACGCATTGGCGCCGGGCATCCACCCAATCTCTGCTGCCTGCTGCCTCAGTCGGGCACGTTCGCCTCCAGCTCGTCCAGCCAGACCCGCGCCGTGGCGTCCGACGGCGCGCGCCAGTCGCCGCGGGGGCTCAGCGAGCCCCCGGTGACCACCTTGGGCCCGTTGGGCATGGCCGAGCGTTTGAACTGGCTGGTCTGGAAGAAGCGGACGAGGAATTTCCGCAGCCAGTGTTTGATGGTCGCCAGATCGTATTCGACCCGCTCGTCGTCCGGCGTCGCCGTCGGCCAGTGACCGCTCGCGGAATCCTTCCATGCCTGATGCGCCAGCCAGGCGACCTTGGACGGCTTGAGGCCGAAGCGGGTGATGTGGAACAGGAAGAAGTCGTTCAGGGCATAGGGACCGACGGTCGCCTCGGTCGACTGGATTTTCCCGTCGGCGCCGGCGGGCACCAGTTCCGGTGAAATCTCGGTGTCGAGAATAGCGTTCAACACCGCCGCCGCCTCGCCGGAATGCTCGCGGCCCGCCACCCACCGGATCAGATGTCTGATCAGCGTCTTCGCCACCCCGCCGTTCACATTGTAGTGGCTCATCTGATCGCCGACGCCATAGGTCGACCAGCCCAGGGCCAGTTCCGACAGGTCGCCGGTGCCCAGCACGAAGGCGTCATGCTGATTGGCCAGGCGGAACAGATAGTCCGTCCTCAGTCCGGCCTGCACATTCTCGAAGGTGACATCGTGCACCGGCTCGCCCATGGCGAAGGCGTGGCCGATGTCGCCCAGCATCTGGGTTGCGGCCGGCCGGATGTCGATCTCGGACGCCGTGATCCCCAGCGCCTTCATCAGCGCCCAGGCGTTCGACTTCGTCCCCTCCGAGGTGGCGAAGCCCGGCAGGGTGAAGCCGAGAATATTGGACCGCGGCAGCTCCAGCCGGTCGAGGGCGCGGCAGGCGACCAGCAGGGCCTGGGTCGAATCCAGCCCGCCCGAGACGCCGATGACGACCCGCTCGCCCCTCGTCGCCTGCAGCCGGCGCATCAGCCCCTGCACCTGGATGTTGAAGGCCTCGTAACAGTCCTGGTCCAGCCGCGCCGGATCGTCGGGCACGAACGGGAACCGGTCCAGCGGACGGATCAGGTCGCCGTCCGGCCCCGGCCCGGCCTCGAACGGCACCACGGTCGCCGGCTCGCCCTCAATCCGCGCGCAGTCGGCGAAGGTGCCGGTCCGCAGCCGGTCCAGCCCGATCCGTTCGACGTCGATGTCGGCGACCGTCAGGTGGCTCTCGAGCGAGAACCGTTCGCCGTCGGCCAGCCGGCAGCCGAGTTCATAGATGGTCGCCTGCCCGTCCCAGGCCAGGTCGGTGGTGCTCTCGCCCCAGCCCGAGGCGGCGAAGACATAGGCGGCTTGCGTCCGCATCGACTGGCTGGCGCACAGCACCGCCCGCTCCTCGGCCTTGCCGATCAGGATGTTGGAGGCCGACAGGTTCAGCAGGATCCGCGCCCCGGCCAGGGCCGCCCGGGTCGAGGGCGGCAGCGGCGCCCAATAGTCCTCGCAGATCTCGGCGGCGAAGACGAAGCCGGGCCGGTCGACCGCCTCAAAGATCAGGCCGGGCGCGAAATCGATCGTCTCGCTATTCAGCACGATCACGTCCTCGGACCGGCTGGCGGCCGGCGCGAACCAGCGTTTCTCGTAATATTCCCGGTAGTTGGGCAGATAGGTCTTGGGCACGATACCGAGCACGACGCCTGAGCCCAGCACCACGGCGCAGTTGTAGAGGGCGTCGCCATTGCGGACCGGGGCCCCCACGACGGCGACCAGCCCGGCCGCGCCGGCGGCTTCGGCCAGGACGGCGATTTGCCGCTCGACCTCGGCCAGCAGGGCGTCCTGCATCAGCAGGTCGTCGATGGCGTAGCCGCTCAGCGACAACTCCGGAAACACGATCAGGTCCACGCCGCCTTCGCCCGCCTGGTTGATCAGGGCGATATGTTCCCCGGCGTTGGCGACCGGGTCGGCGGTATGAACGACCGGCGTCGCAGCGGCGACGCGGACAAACCCGTGGGTGCGGGGCGAATGGAACGGGTGGGTCTGGGCCAAGCGTCGGTTCCTTCGGTTCAAGGCTCATTTAGAGGCAAAGGCCGTCCCGCGCCACGATTGCCCGTGACCTTCAAACCCCCGGCGGCTAAAGCGGGTCCATGAACGACACGCCGAAAAAGGGCTGGCTCTCGCGGCTGAGCGAGGGTCTCTCCCGCTCTTCCAGACAGATGACCGAACAGGTCGTGGCGACCTTTGTGAAGGAGCCGCTGTCCGAGGCCGCGCTGGAACAGCTGGAAGAACATCTGCTGGAGAGCGATCTCGGCCCGGCCGCGACCGACCGGATCGTCGAACGGTTCCGCGAACTGCGCTTCGGCAAGGTGTCCGAACGCGAGGTCAAGGAGGCCCTGGCCGAAGCCGTCACGGCCGAGCTGATCTCGCACGAAGCGCGCTACGAGCCGCTGGACGGCGCCCGCCCCTTCGTCACCCTGTTTGTCGGGGTCAATGGCTCGGGCAAGACCACGACGCTCGGCAAGATCGCCTCGGACCTGACCGGACAGGGCGCCAAGGTCATGATCGTCGCCTGCGACACCTTCCGCGCCGCCGCCCGCGAACAGCTGAAGGTCTGGGCCGAACGCGCCGGGGCGACCTTCGAGAGCCGCCGCGACGGCGCCGATCCCGCCGGCCTCGCCTTCGACGCCTATACCCGGGCGAGGGCCGAAGGGTATGATGTGGTCCTGATCGACACCGCCGGCCGGCTGCAGAACAAGTCCGCCCTGATGGACGAACTGCTCAAGATCGTCCGGGTGTTGAAGAAGATCGATCCGGAGGCCCCGCACGAGACCCTGCTGGTGCTGGACGCAACCGTCGGCCGCAACGCCCTTGCCCAGGAACAGATCTTCGGACGCACCGCCTATGTCTCGGGCCTGGTCATGACCAAGCTGGACGGCACGGCCCGCGGCGGGGTGCTGGTGCCCGTGGCCCAGGCCTCCGACGCCCCGATCAAGCTGATCGGCGTGGGCGAAGGCGTCGACGACCTGCAACCGTTCGACGCCCGGGCCTTTTCACGGTCGCTGGTCGGGCTTGAGGATTGACGCATGACTGACGCCGAAACCCCGCCTCCCCCGCCCAGGTCAGAGTCCCGCCTGCGCCAGGCGGTCGACTTCAGCGGCCTGCTGGCCTTCGGCCTGGGCTTTCTGGTCATGCGCCTGCGCGGTCTCGACGGCGACGAGGCCCTGGTCAACGCCACCTGGTTCCTGGTCGCCGGCTCCGCCATTGGCGTCGCCGTCGGCCTGATCGTCGAGAAACGCCTGGCCCTGCTGCCCCTGCTGGTCGGCGTCTTCGCCCTGGTCTTCGGCCTGCTGACCCTGTTCACGGGCGACGGCCTGTGGGTCAAGCTCAAGGTCACCATCCTCAACGCCTGCCTCGCCATCGCCCTGCTGGGCGGCCTGTGGCTGGGCAAGCAACCGCTGAAGGCCCTGCTCGGCACGGTGATCCCGATCAACGACCGGGGCTGGCGGACCCTGACCTTCCGCTACGGCCTGTTCTTTCTCGCCGTGGCCATCACCAATGAAATGATCCGCAGTGAAGCCCTCGTCGGCTGGGGCGCCCGGCAGCTCGGCCGCACCGACGTCGATCCGGCCGATGTCTGGGTCAGTTTCCGCGGCGTGCTGTGGATCGCCTCGTCGGTGTTCGGCCTTTCCCAGATTCCGCTGATCATGCGGAACCTCACCGCGACCGACCAGCCGGTTGATGCGATGGCCCCGGCCGAGCCCGACCGGGCCCCGTGAAACCGTCGACGGATCGTCCGTCGTCAAACCGTAAAGCGTCGCTGCTAGGTCTGGTCCATCGAGGCCTCAAGGGACACGGTTCATGGTCAAATCCGGGAAGCAGACGCGGCGCAACGGCAGCCTGGGCGCGTCTCCCAGCCACCTGATGCACCGGGTGCTGCAGTTGGCGCTCGACATCTATTCCGAGGAGACCGGCTCCGCCGGCCTGACCCAGCGCCAGTTCGCCGTGCTGGAGGCGGTGTCGCAGAAATCGGGCCTGACCCAGACGGATCTGGTCCGGGCCACCGGCATTGATCGCTCCACCCTGGCCGACCTCGTCACCCGCATGACCACCAAGGGCCTGCTGGACCGGGAGCGCTCGGCCGTCGACGCCCGCGCCAAGGCAGTGAGCCTGTCCGCCGCCGGCCAGGCCGCCCTGGACGCCGCCCGTCCCAGGGTCGAGGCCGCCGACAAACGCATCATGGCCCTGCTGCCCAAGAGCAAGCGCGACGGCTTCCTCGCCCTGCTGGCCGAACTGGCCGGAGAGGCGGATGCCGCCCCCGACAAGGCCCGCGCCGATGCCAAGGCGGCCAAGAAGGCGGCCCGCGAGGCGAAGAAGGCCGAAAAGCTGGCGAAGAAGGCGGACAAGCCGGCGAAAGCCGACAGGCCGGCGAAGGCCGTGAAGGCGAAGAAGGCCAAAGAGGTCGAACCGGCCTGACCGTCCCTTCTCCCCCGCGGGGGAGAAGGAAAACGCGTCTCAGTCCATCAGCTGCTGGCTCAGATAGACATAGTGCCGGGCCCAGCGGCGGGCGTTGGCGACGGGGTCGGCGTCGTTGGAATGGCCGCCGGCCGTGTCCTCGAAATACAGATGGTCATGGCCCATGGCGCCCAGACGCGCGGCGAATTTGCGCGAATGGCCGGGGTGGACGCGGTCGTCGCGGGTATTGGTGGTGATATAGGCGCGCGGATACTCCGTATCCGGACGAAGCTGTTGATAGGCCGAATAGCGCGCGATCCAGGCCGCTTCTTCCGGAATGCGCGGGTCGCCGTATTCGCCGATCCAGGACGCCCCGGCGGGCATTTCGTGATAGCGCAGCATGTCGATCAGCGGGCTCTCGATCACCACCGCATTGATCAGTTCCGGATGCTGGGTCATCACCACCGAGGTCAGGACTCCGCCGTTGGAGCGGCCATAGATGCCGGTGCGGCGCGGCGAACTGATCCCTCGCCGGTGCAGGTCGGCCGCCACCGCCGCGAAATCGTCGAAGGCCAGCTGGCGGTTCTCGTTCAGCACGCTCTGGTGCCATTGCGGCCCGAACTCGCCGCCGCCGCGGATATTGGCCTGGACGAAGACCCCGCCGTTCTCGAGCCAGAGCTTGCCCATTTCCGGCTTGTAGGCCGGCGGGAAACTGATCTGGAAACCGCCGTAACCGAACAGGATCGTGGGCGCAGAGCCGTCCATCGCCATGTCGCGCGGACGGGTGACGAAATAGGGGATCAGGGTCCCGTCCGAAGACCGGGCCTCGAACTGTTCGACGACGTGGCTGGAGGCATCGAATTTGGGCGGGGCGGACCGGAGACCGGAAAGTCCGGCGTCTTCGAAGGTGAACAGGCTCAAGGTCGGAGGCGTGAGGAAGCCTTGGCTCGAGACAAACATACGGCCGGACCCACGCGACGTATCGCCGAGCGAGACGGCCTGACTGTCGGGCACGGCCACGTCCACTCGTGACCAGTCCGCCATACGCCGGTTCTCGAACACGGCCACGCGCCCGACGACGTTGTCATTGTAGGATACGACGACGCGATCATCGAATACGGCGACCGATGCGATCGACTGGCGCTCGCTTGGCTGAAAGATTACGTCCGGCCCGGTGCGGACCGCGATGACCGTGCCGGGGCCGGGGTCTTCACGCAGATTGCCAAGGTGCTGGGCCAGCAACGTCCCGGCCGGGATTTCTAACACATGAGGGGTCCAGGCTTCGTCGATGCTGAAGATCAGCTTGTCGTCCTGGACGCCGTGCACATTAACGCGCTCGGGCAACGTCAACCGGGACGCCCGCCCCGCGTCTACAATCCAGGTTTCTGCGCGGAAGGTATCCAGCGGTCGATTGATCAAGACCGCCTGTACCGTGCCATCGCCATCGCGCAGCACGCTCGAACTGACCCCATAACCCCCGTCGCCGATGTCGCCGCGATAGACCTCGGTCGCCTGGGTCAGGGTCTGGCCGCGCTTCAGCGACTTGATGATGAAGGGGTAGCCGGACTCGGTCAGCGTCCCCGGACCGAAGTCCGTCGCCACCAGAAGCGTATCTGCGTCCAGCCAGCTGATGCGGTGCTTGCCCTCAGGCAGGACAAACCCTCCGTCCACGAACGATCGGGTCGTGGTGTCGAATTCGCGCACCACCACGGCGTCCTTGCCGCCGTCGGACAGGTTGATGAGACAGCGAACCTCGTCCGGCGCCAGGCAGGATGCGCCCTTGAACACCCAGTCGCGACCCTCGCTCAGCGCCAGGGCGTCGATGTCGAGCAGGGTCTCCCACCGCGTATCGGCCGAACGGTAGGACTCCAGCGTCGTGCGCCGCCAGACGCCCTTGGGATTGGTCGCGTCCTGCCAGAAATTGCCGATCCCGTCACCGAGGAAGGACGGGGCCGGAATGCGGTCGGTGGCCGTCAGGATCGCCTCGGCCTGCCGGCGGAAGGTCTCATAGCGACGGTCGCCTTCCAGCGAGGCCAGGGCCTTGCGGTTCGACTCCGCCACAAAGGCCATGGCCTCGGCCCCCTCGACCTCTTCCAGCGCCAGATGATCGTCGGCGGCGCGCACGCCGGCGGGGCTCAGATCGGCGGGGAAGTGGGGCGGGGCAGAGGCGCGCGCGACCGGCTCGAGCGGGCCCTGAACCATGTCAGGGGCGAGACCATAGATCGCATCCCCGGCCGGGGCCGTGGCGCAGGCGGCGAGCAGCAAGGCCGGGATCGAAACAGACAGGATCAGGTGACGCATATTCAACTCCGCTGATCCCGGCGGAAGCCGGGACCCAGTTCTGCAGGCGATCGGCGTCGCCGGGCTCGCAATCCGTCGCTCCCAGCCGCCGATGCTTGCGAAAGCACTGGGTCCCGGCGCTCGCCGGGATGGCGGATGTCAGGCCTATTCCGGCGGCGGGATCTGCGTGTCCATCAGCCGGCGCGTCAGATAGGTGTATTCCAGCGCCAGCCGCCGCGCGGTCTCGCGCAGATTGGCGCCGGCCGCATGTCCGCCGTCGGTGTTCTCGTAGAACAGCACCGGATAGCCCAGCTCCTCCAGCCGCGCCGCCGCCTTGCGGGCGTGGCCCGGGTGGACCCGGTCGTCCTTGGTCGAGGTGTGGATGAAGACCTCGGGATAGGGCTGGCCCGCCTCGAGCCGCTGATAGGGCGAATAGGCCTCGATCCAGGCCCGTTGCTCCGGGATATCGGGGTTGCCGTACTCCGCCATCCACGAGGCTCCGGCCAGCAGCTTGTGGAAGCGCAGCATGTCGAACAGCGGCACCTGGATGATGGCGGCGTTGATCAGGTCCGGCCGCTGGGTCAGCATTGCCCCCATGAACAGCCCGCCCTGGGAACCGCCCATGATCCCCAGGTGCGGCTGCGAGGTGATGTTGCGCGTGATCAGGTCCTGGGCCACCGCCTGGAAATCCTCATGCGCCCGCTGGCGGTTCTGTTGCAGGGCCGCCTGGTGCCAATTGGGGCCGAACTCGCCGCCGCCGCGGGTGTTGGCGACGACATAGACCCCGCCCCGCTCCAGCCATAGCTTGCCGACCGTGGGCGAATAGCCCGGCAGCAGCGACACCTGATAGCCGCCATAGCCGTACAGCAGGGTCGGGTTCGACCCGTCCATCGCCATGTCGCCGCGATGGACGACGAAATAGGGGATCATCGTCCCGTCGGCCGAACGGGCCTCGAACTGGTCGACCCGCATGCCGGTGGCGTCGAATTTGGCCGGCAGGGATTTGGTCAGGTCAGCCGAGCCCGTGGCGGCGTCGGCCAGATACAGGCTGGACGGGTTCAGATAGCCGGCCACGCTGACGAAGACGCGGTCGTCGCGGTCGCTGGTCGAGCCGACTCCGACCGCCACGTTCTGCGGCAGGTCCAGACGGCTGCGGCCCCATTCGCCCGACGAATTGGGCTCATAGACATAGACCGAGCCGCGGACATTTTCGTACAGGGCCACGACCAGCTTGTTCCGGGTGCTGGCGATGCGCTCGATCGACTCGCGCGCGCCGGGGCGAATGACCAGTTGCGCCGGGGTCGCCGGATCGGCCAGCCAGCGGTCGAGGTTCCAGGCGATCACGTCGCCGGTCCGGAATTGCTGTCCCGACGGCGCGGTCCAGTCCTGGTCGGTCGTCACGACCAGCTGGCCGCGCACCAGGGCGTTGATGCTCGACTTGGCGGGAAGCTCCAGCTTCGTGGTCGTGCCGTCGGCGTTCAGACGGTGCGTCTCGCCCTCATAGAAGCTGACGCCGCGGTTGATCAGTGTCGCCTGCACCATGCCGTCGGCGTCACGCAGCGCATAACCCGAGACCGAGACGTCGGTCGGCTGACCGGTGAAGACAGTCTGCGCCTGGTCGATCGTCTGGCCGCGCTTCAGCACCTTGACGATCATCGGATAGCCCGAGCTGGTCAGGGTGCCGGGGCCGAAGTCGCGCGCGATCAGAAGCGTGTCGGCATCGACCCACGAGGCCCCGCCCTTGGACTCGGGCAGGACGAAGCCGCCCTCGACGAAGCTGCGGGTCCTGCGGTCGAACTCCCGGACGGTCACCGCATCCTTGCCGCCGTCCGACAGGGACACGAGACAGCGCGTCTCCTCGGGCGGCAGGCAGGTCGCGCCCTTGTAAACCCAGTTGGCGCCCTCGGCCGCGGCCAGGGCGTCAAAGTCCAGGATCGTCTCCCACTGCGGGGTCTCGGTGCGGTAGCTGTCGAGCGTCGTGGTGCGCCAGATGCCGCGCACATGGGTGGCGTCCTGCCAGAAATTGTCGATCGTGCCGTCGTGGTTGAAACCGGGCGCGGGGATACGATCGCGGGACTGGACGATCTCCAGCGCCTGCTGGTGCAGGGTCTCGAACCGCGGGTCGCCGCGCAGCACGCCCAGCGAGCGCTCGTTCCTGGCCTCGACCCAGGCCATGGCGCGCTCGCCCTCGATCTCCTCCAGCCAGAGCCAGGGGTCGGTCGCGTCCGAGGTCGCGAAGCCGCCGGGGGCTTGCGACGCCGGAGCGGACGGTCCGGCCGGGGATGTGCTTTGGGCCATGGCGGCGCTCGTAAGGGCGGTGGAGGCGAGGAGCGCGACGAGCGCGGCGGTGCGGATCATGGAATGGCGTCTCCGACGGTAGGTCGGGCGACACCTTAGCGGCGGTCGGGGCCCCGGCAAGGCGGGCGGGTCCAAGGTTACGGCTTTGTCATCCGGCGCGATCAGCGCCCATCGTCCGGTATGCAGAGGATCTTGCCGCAGGCCTTGCAATGCACCGCGTCCGGATCATGCACCTGCAGGCCGCACTGGTCGCAGGGAAAGCGCACCTTGTGTGGTCGCAGCAGGGTCTGGCCCAGCCGCACGAACAGTGTCACCCCGCCCAGCATGATCAGGATCGAGACGATCCGGCCCCAGTCGCCCGGCAGGATGATGTCGCCATAGCCGGTCGTGGTCAGGCTGGTGACGGTGAAATACAGGGCGTCGATATAGCCGGTGATGCCGTCATGGCGGCCCATGAAGCTGGTGTAGACGAAGCCGGTGGCGACGAAGACGAAGGTCACCAGCGACACCAGCGCCTTGGTCACATCCTCGACCCGGGTGTCGTCATAGCGCCGCCCGATCGTGCGCCAGAAGAAGTCCGAATGGATCAGGGTCCACAGGCGCACCACCCGCAGGAAGCCGAGGTTGAAGAAGAAGGGAAACAGCAGGGTCGCCAGGATGAACAGGTCGATCCAGACGATCGGCTTCCTCAGCCAGTCGCGGATGTTGGAATAGGCCGAGGCTCTCGCCGCCAGATCCGCGAGCAGAAGCGCGGCGATGACATAGTCGATGATGTAGAAGATCAGCCCCTCGCCGCGCAGCAGCGGCGCGGCGATGAAGAAGGCGATGATGATCAGGTCGATCACCAGCACCGCCAGCCGGAACCGCACGGCCACCGGCGACGAGCCGTGGTACAGCGCCCGCAGCCGCGCGCGCAGGCGCAGGCCGCCGTTCTTTTCCTCTTCAGGCAGGGGCTCGGGCGCGGGTTCGGCTCGACTCATGGCCCAGCGATAACGCGGCTGGCTCGCGCAAGGAACCGGCAAACGCTATATGCGGCGATGATGACCCGTCCCTTCGTCAAGATGAACGGCGCCGGCAATGACTTCGTCGTCGTCAATGCGCTGGAGACGCCGTTCACGCCGACGGCCGAACAGGCGCGCGCCATCGCCGACCGCAAGACCGGACAGGGTTGCGACCAGCTGATCGCCATCGAGCCCGCGGGAACAGGGGCGGACCGGGCCGACGCCTTCATGCGGGTCTGGAACGCCGACGGCGGAACGGTCGAGACCTGCGGCAACGCCCTGCGCTGCGTCGGCTGGATGCTGATGGAGTCGACCGGCCTGGATCAGGTCCGGATCGACACCCTCGGCGGTCCGACCACCGCCCGCCGCGAGGCCGACGGCCGGATCACGGTCGACATGGGCGCGCCCCGGCTGGACTGGGACCAGGTCCCGCTGGACGAGGAAATGGACACGCGCGGGATCGAACTGCAGGTCGGCCCGATCGACGATCCGGTCCTGCACACCCCGGGCGCCGTCTCCATGGGCAATCCGCACGTCGTCTTCTTCATGGACCATACGCCCGATGACGGCTTCGTCCGCGGCACAGGATCCCTGATCGAACACCACCCGCGCTTCCCCGAGGGCGTCAATGTCGGCTTCGCCCATGTCCTTGCCCCCGATCGCATCCGCCTGCGGGTGTGGGAGCGCGGCGCCGGCCTGACCAAGGCCTGCGGCACCGGCGCCTGCGCCGCCCTGGTCGCCGCCGCCCGCCGTGGCCTGACCGACCGCGCCGCCACGGTCGAGGTCGACGGCGGCGCATTGGACATCGTCTGGGACGCCGCGACCGACCATGTCTTCATGACCGGCCCGGTCGAGGTCGAGCGGACGGGCGTCCTGGCCATCTGACGCAGCGTCAACGGTTGTCCCCGCCCGCCCCCCGGCTTAGGAACGGGCATGCCCGATCTTACCGACAAACAGACATTCTCCGACGAAGACGCGCTGGAGTTCCACCGCAGCCCGACGCCGGGCAAGATCTCCATGGCGCCGACCAAGCCGATGGCGACCCAGCGCGACCTGTCGCTGGCCTATTCGCCGGGCGTCGCCATACCGGTCCTGGCCATCGCCGCCGACCCGGACAAGGCCTATGACTATACGTCCAAGGGCAATCTGGTCGCCGTCATCTCCAACGGCACCGCCATCCTCGGCCTCGGCGATCTCGGCCATATGGCGTCCAAGCCGGTGATGGAGGGCAAGGCCGTCCTGTTCAAACGCTTCGCCGACGTCGACAGCTTCGATGTCGAGGTCAAGACCACCGACCCCGACGAATTCATCACCGTGGTCAAGAACATCGGCGACACCTGGGGCGGCATCAATCTGGAGGACATCAAGTCCCCGGAATGTTTCGTCATCGAGAGCGAGTTGCAGGACCTCCTCGACATCCCGGTCTTCCATGACGACCAGCACGGCACCGCCATCATCTCGACCGCCGGCCTGATCAACGCCGCCTTTATCGCCGGCAAGAAGCTGGAGGATCTGAAGGTCGTCCTGGCCGGCGCCGGGGCCGCCGGCCTGTCGTCGATCGGCCTGATGAAGGCCGCGGGCGTAAGGGCCGAGAACACCGTCATCGTCGACCGCGACGGCGTCGTCTACAAGGGTCGCGACAATGTCGACCAGTGGAAGGCCGCCCACGCCACCGATACCCCGCACCGCACCCTGGCCGAGGCCATGGTCGGCGCCGATGTGGTTCTGGGCCTCTCGGCCAAGGGCGCGATCACCAAGGAGATGGTGGCCTCGATGGCCCCCGATCCGATCATCTTCGCCATGGCCAATCCGGACCCGGAGATCACCCCGGAAGACGTGCTGTCTGTCCGCTCGGACGCCATCATGGCCACCGGCCGGTCCGACTATGTCAACCAGGTCAACAACGTCCTCGGCTTCCCCTACATCTTCCGCGGGGCCCTGGATGTGCGCGCCCGTCGCGTGAACCATGAGATGAAGGTCGCCTGCGCCCACGCCCTGGCGGCCCTGGCCCGCGAGGATGTGCCCGACGAGGTCGCCGCCGCCTATCGCGGCCGCAAGCTGAAATTCGGCCGCGACTACATCATTCCCACCCCGTTCGATCCGCGCCTGATCTGGTACATCCCGCCCTTCGTCGCCCAGGCGGCGATGGACACCGGCGTGGCGCGCAAGCCGATCGAGGACATGGACGCCTACCGGACCGAACTGCGCTCGCGCCTCGATCCGTCCGCCGCCCTGATGCAGAACATCTCCGGCGCCGTGCGCGCGGCCCCCAACAAACGGGTGGTGTTCGCCGAGGGCGAGGAGACCGCCGTCATCCGCGCCGCCTGGGGCTTCAAACAGGCCGAACTGGGCACGCCAATCCTGCTGGGCCGCGAGGACCTGATCCGCCAGAACGCCGCCGAGGCCGGGCTGAATTTCGACGAGATGGCGATCGAGATCGTCAACGCCCGCGTCAGCGAGCACAATGACGACTACACCGACTGGCTCTATCAGCGGCTGCAGCGCCGCGGATATCTGCGCCGCGACGTGCAGCGGATGATCAATCAGGACCGCAACTATTTCGGCGCCGCCATGGTCGCCCGTGGCCAGGCCGACGCCATGGTCACCGGCGTGACCCGCAATTTCAACATGGTGCTGAAGGAGGTCCGGCGCGTCCTCGACGTCAAGGAGCGGATGATCGGCCTGTCGATCCTGCTGGCCAGGGGCCGCACCCTGTTCGTCGCCGACACCTCGATCCACGAACTGCCCAATGCCGAGGAACTGGCCGAGATCGCCATCCAGGCCGCGGCCACGGTGCGCAAACTGGGCAAGACCCCGCGCGTCGCCTTCCTCAGCTATTCCACCTTCGGGAACCCCCCGGGCGACCGCGGCGAGAAGGTGCGCGAGGCCATCCGCATCCTCGACCAGCGCGGCGTCGACTTCGAATATGAGGGCGAGATGCCGCCCGAACTGGCGCTCGATCCCGACGCGCGCGCGGCCTATCCCTTCATGCGCCTGACCGGCCACGCCAACGTCCTGGTCATGCCGGCCATCCATTCGGCGGTGATCTCGACCCGGCTGGTGCAGCAGCTGGGCGGCGCGACGGTGATCGGCCCGCTGCTGGTCGGGCTCGAGAAGTCGGTCCAGATCGTCAGCCTCGGCGCCTCGGTCTCGGAGATCATCACCGCCGCCACCTTCGCCGCCTATGACGAGGGGGCGGTGGCGGAGGTCTAGGAAGGCCGGGCCTCGGCGGCGGCTTCGGCCGCACGCGCACTCGCCAGGGCCTCGATCTCGGGCTGGCGACGCGCCACGATGAAGGCCAGCGCCACGGCGACGGCGCCGATCGCCACCGAATAGAAGAAGAAGGTTACATAGCCCGCGCCGAGCGACACGGCGGACACCCCCGCCGTCTCCGCGCCCTTGGCCAGCGACCCCGCCGGCAAAGCCGAGAACCACGAGTTGAACACCGAGGTGAAACCCCCGGCCTCGGCCACCCGGGCTGACCCCTCGACGATCCGCCCGCTCTGAGAGGCCACGATCTTGCCGATGATGGCGTAGAGCGAACTGAACAGGGCGTACTGGGTCGCGGTGAACCCCGTCGCGGTCAGGCTCGACATATAGACGATCAGGGCGGTTCCGGCGTAGCCGGTGGCGAAATTGTCGATGGTGATCGCCCCGTAGAGCGCCGCCATACTGGGTCCCTGGGTCGCCAGGCCGATGAAGACCAGATTCGACAGGGGGCTGGCGAACACCCCGATCACCATGGTGCGCAGGATGCCGAACCGGGTCACCGACCAGGCCCCCACCGAGATGCCGACCAGCGACGCCACCACGCCATAGACCTTCCGCACCTCGGCGATCTGGGTGAGGCTGAAGCCCAGGTCGATGTAGAAGGGGTTCATCAGGTTCAGCACGAAATCCGACAGCCGGTACATGCAGATCAGGGCCAGGATCAGCAGACCGAATTTCAGGCTGAAGCGATCAAAGAAATTCCCCAGCGGCTCGCCATAGGCGCGGCGCAGATAGACCCCTGGCCGGGTCGGCGTGCCGGGCAGCGGGACGCAGGCGAGGGCGATCAGACCCAGACCGGCCAGCACAGCCGGGAACTGGATGAAGATGCCGGTCTGGCGGGATTCCCACAGGGCCTTGAAGGCCTCGGCCGCCTCGGCCGACTGGCCGAACAGGCCGAAGCCCATGTTCAGGAAGGTGGCGTTGGCCGCCAGGCCTGACCCGGCCAGCAGCGCGCCGAGCAGGATCAGCGCCAGACGCCCGCCCCATTCAACAGCCTCGCGCGCCGGGTGCGGGATCATGTCGGCGGTCAGATCGATCCGCGGTCGCTGGGCCTTCTCCCGCGGCGCCAGCAGCGTCGCACCGACCGCGATCAGCATACAGCCGGCCATGACCGCATAGGACAGGTTCCAGCCATAGGCGTCGGCCAGCACCAGCGGCAGCGCGCCGGCCGTGATCATGGCGATCCGGTAACCCCACTGATAGGCCGCCGCCATGGTGCCGTAGAAGGCCTCGTCCACCACCTCGATCCGCCAGGCGTCGATGGCGATGTCCTGGGTCGCGCCGAACAGCCCGACCATGGCGGCGAGCAGGGCGACCTGCCCCAGGTTCAGCGCCGGGTCGGAGCCGGCGATCAGCCACAGGCCCAGCACGATCAGCACCTGCATGGAGGCCATCCACGATCGGCGCTGACCCAGCAGCCCGTGCAGGATCGGGATCTTCACCCGATCCACCACCGGGGCCCAGACGAATTTGAGGGCATAGGACAGGGTGGCCAGGGCGAAGACGGTGATGTCCTGCAGCGACAGGTCCGACTGGCGCAGCCAGGCCGACAGGGTGTCGAAGATCAGGAAGAACGGGAGACCCGCCGCGGCGCCGAGGAACAGCATGACCAGCACGCGCCGGTCCCGCAGCGACTTGATGAATTCCCAGGTCGTCTGCTTGGCGGCGGCGGCTTCGGCCATGGATGCGTCCCTCGAGGCGACGCCCCCGGCGCCCCTTATGCGGCGGCGACCTTGGCGCGGTCCGCGCGGTTCGTCCAGCGGGCGAGTGAGGCGCGCAGGGTCTGAAGCTCCAGGGGCTTGACCAGATGGTCGTCCATCCCCGCCTCGAGGCAGGTCCGGCGGTCTTCGGCGAAGGCGTGGGCCGTCAGGGCGATGATCGGCGTCCTGTCCCCGCCGGCCCGGATGGCGCGGGCGGCGCTGGGCCCGTCCATGCCCGGCATCCGCATATCCATCAGCACCAGGTCATAGCGGGCCCGCTTCATCGCATCGACGGCCTCCTGGCCGCTGGCCGCGGTTTCGACGGCGCAGCCCTCGCGCCGCAGCAGGGTGGTGGCCAGCAAGGCGCCCACGGGATTGTCCTCGACCAGCAGCACCCGCGTGCCCGAAAACCGGGTCAGGCCGACACGGTCATCCTCCGGCGGGGGCGGGGGCGGCAGGCCGGGCGTCAGGCGGGCGCCCGCCGCGGCCAGCACACGCTCGGCCATTGAGGCGCGCCGCAGCGGCTTGATCAGATAGCCGTGGAAACCGGCGCCCTTGTAGCGGGCGATCAGGTCGCGTTCGGACGGCTTCAGCAGGATGACGCCGCGGCCGGTGGCCGGGCGGGGGACCAGTCCGGAGCCCGGCGGACGGGCGGCATGGTCGATCAGCACCACCTCGGCCCCGGCGCTGCAGCGGCCGCCCGAGGCCTCGATCTGGGCCGCCGCCCCCGATCGCACAAAGGCGTCCGGGCTGATCACATGCACCACATGGCCGGCGAGCGGACGGCCCCGGTCGGCGTCCTTGGCCGCGGGGAAGGCGGCCTCGAAGCGGAATCGCGCGCCCGGACCATCCGGGCGGTCGCCGACGGTGACCGAGCCCTTCATCGCCGCCGCCAGTTTGCTGACCACGGCCAGCCCCAGTCCCGCGCCGCCGAAGCGGCTGGCGTCCGAGGCGTCGACATGGCCGAACTCCTCGAAGATCCGCTGGCGCGCCTCGGGGGGCACGCCCGGGCCGGTGTCGTCGATGATGAAGGCCAGCTTCGGCCGGGTCGCGGCCCCGCCGACGCGCTCGACGGTGATACGGACGCCGCCGGTCTCGGTGAATTTGACGGCATTGCCGGCCAGGTTGAACAGCACCTGCCGCAGCCGGCCCTCGTCGCCGATGATGTCGACGGCCTCGGCGGCGACCGACCAGACGATTTCCAGCCCCTTGTCATGGGCGCGTGGGCTCAGCAGTTCGGCGACGCCGCGCACCAGCGCTTCCAGATCGACGGGCGCGGCGTCGAATTCCAGCTTGCCGGCCTCCAGCCGGGCATAGTCCAGCAGGTCATTGACCAGGCCCAGCAGATGCTCGGCCGACGACCGCGCCGCCTCGGCATAGGCGCGCTGGGCCCCGTCCAGCCGCGTCCGCTGCAGCAGCCCCAGCATGCCGATCACGCCGTTCAGCGGTGTGCGCATCTCGTGGCTCATCAGGCGCAGGAACTGCTGTTCCGGTGCGTCGGTCTTCGCGGCTTCCACATTCGCCCGCTCGGTCGTCTTCACCCGTCGCGCCATTCCGGCTTCTCCGCTCACCTGCGGCAAGCATGCGCCGTCACGCGTTAACGCCCGCTCAAAAGCGCCGTCAGAAAGCGGGCGTGCTCGCGGGGCGATCCGCCTGGCGCTCGAAATCGCCCTGGGCCCCGACCGTCGAGCGGCGGTGGACGAGGGCCTCGGCGATATGGCGGCGCAGGACCCCGTCGCGGCCGTCGAGATCGGCGATGGTCCGGGCCAGCC